>ERZ778020.1998-NODE-1998-length-15877-cov-3.635255_pt1 | contig 15877 bp, 8 predicted proteins | sample MGYA00375750_ERZ778020 | MGnify/ENA primary metagenome ERZ778020 (study PRJEB29350, sample SAMN05389818) | bioreactor metagenome | isolation source: Ammonium sulfate bioreactor | place: South Africa: University of Cape Town | collected 2014-03-17 ...
AAATTAAGTTTACCATTGTATACAACATGGAATTCTACGGGAGTTATCATTGCTGAAGGTGAAATTCAGGGTGAAGGTGAAGGTGAAGGTGAAGGTAACGTTCAGGATACCTGTGGAGCTGATTACGATTATGGTGGTACTGCTGGAAGACGTTCAGGTTTGATTTCCGGAGTAGAACAACCTTTTGGCTTAGAAATATCTGACAATGATGAACTCTACATCAGCGATTCATGTAATAATCGTATTCTTATTCTTCATCTGGATGTTATTGATAAAACATTCACAGAGGAAATAACGGCTGATTTTTATTTGCCTCATGATGTCTTTGTTACAGATGAGGCATTATATATTCTCGATACAGGTAATAAGCAGGTGATAAAAATGGGATTCGATGAATCAGTACTCATCGTCGCTGAACTAAGCAATCTATCTTGGCCTGTGTTTTGCTTCATCGGTCGTAATGATAGTATATATGTTACCGATCAATTCACTCATATTATCGCACTTTTTCATACGGATTCAATAGACTACACTGTAGCTGCTGGCACAGGAATATCCGGATCTGATAATGATCAATTGAAACATCCGTATGGAATATTTGTTAATGATTTTGATACACTCTACATTGCTGATAAAGATAATAATCGTATAATGAAATGGACATTGGGCGCAACAGAAGGTGTTCGTGTAGCTGGTGATGGAACTGATGGCAGTAGTAACACACAAGTTTCACATCCTACGCAATTGATCGTTGATGAAGATGAGAATTTGTATATTCTCGAAGGTGGAAATGCTCGTATTTCACGTTGGAAAGCGAATACAAATTTTGGCGAATGTATTGTTGCATGTACAGGAATTAATGGCATAAAAAATAATCAATTAAATGGACCAAGTTCATTAGCATTTGATAGTTACGGTAATATTTACGTGAGTGAATGGGATTCAAATCAAGTGAAAAAATTTCGAGCTAACCCTGGTCCAAGTATTTACACTGAATTCGATAATGTTCCACTTTTTTTTTCTGTTGATTTTAGTTTCATACAATCAACCTGAAATTCCAGTGAATGCTACTTGGTCTACAAATGGTGTCACGTTTGCAAATAAGAATACACTCGGAGAAAGATCACGCGGTTTGTATATTGATTTAAACAATGTAATTTACGTGGCTTCTCATGAACATAATCGAATCTTTATTTGGTCAAATAATTCTATTGAACCAACAATAATTAATCACGTTCAATTGTTTCCTTATTCGAATTTATTTGTTACAATCAATGGTGATATTTATTTTTCAAGTAGTCAAGAACAAGGTCGAATTCATAAGTATTCAAAAGAATCAACTAACGAAACTTTCATTGCCAAATTTCCCGAATATTGTTATTTTATTTTCATCGATGTGAGAAACTTTCTCTATTGCTCTATCTTATCACAACATCGAATTGTCAAAATGTCACTTAATCGACCAAACACTCCGATTATTCACATAGCTGGAACAGAAGGTTCTGGTTCAGCATCTGATCAATTGGATGAACCTTGGGGTATCTATGTCGATACATATTTAAACATTTATGTTGCTGATAGTAATAACGATCGTATTCAATATTTTGAATTCGGATTCGTAGAAGGTGAAACTATTGCAGGAAATAATACGCCCAATAATTTACAACTAAAGCATCCAACTGGTATTACACTCGACGCAGACAATTTTCTCTATATTACAGACAATGATAATCATCGAATTATTCAAGTAGATGTTGATTCCTATCGATGTATTATCGGTTGTACTGAGCAACAAGGTTCTGCAGCGAATCAATTGAATAAACCATATGCCATACAGTTTGATAGTTTTGGTGGACTGTATATTATCGATGAACATAATGATCAATTACAAAAATTCTATTTGAAAGATGCTGATTCTTGTGGTAAGTATCAATTGTGTTATTGATATACGAATCATTGCAGAAAAAGAACATACGTATATTTAGATGATTTCACATTTACTATTGAATTCAGTCCATTTTCATCGTCGATATCTTCACCAATAAGATTCCAACGAAATCAGAATATTTACATTAGTTCAACGATTAAACATAATTGTACATCATCGTCACTTTTGTTTCAAAGTCAATGGACAATTCCTTCTTATTCAAACCAAATACTTGGCAAAGATCTCTTCATTCCTGCACGAAGTCTTGCCTATGGAATCTATAAAATCGAACTAACAGTCACATCAAATCGTCATCAAATCACATCCTCAACATTCACTTATATCGAGATTTGTCAACCAATTATAATGCTTCAATTGTTTTCTTTTTCGGCATCAACACTCACACATCATTATGCTGATGATTTAATTTTAAATCCCGGCGAATATTCATTTCAACTCGATGAAATTTCATTCAATAAAAATGTATGAATATATATAAGAGCATATATTTTGTTATGTTACGATTTTATATTTTGTAGAATTGGTTCTATTTTTACTATTATCGAATTTTCGATTCGAATCAAAATGAAACTTTTCAATTAATCAATCAAACAAATTCCTCAATAAGAATTGTTGCTGGAACTTTGCAATTGAATCAGACGTATCAGTTCAGAGTTGAAATGATTCATCAACAGAATCAATCTTTACGATTATTTGAATATTTAAATGTTCACATTGTAGATATTCGTTCTCCGATTATTCTTATTGAGTATATACTTATATCTTGTTTTTTTTAAATTCTATTCTTTCAATAAAATTTTATTTTAGTTGTTTACTACGCACAATGTGTTCATCGAATGGTCAATTTCATTATGTCAATCCTACAACTGAACTGGCATTGTATGCACTTTGTATAAGTGGTAACTGTTCATCAGTTGAATATGTTCAATGGAAGATTCATTCATCTTCATCAAATCAAACTATACAATGGAATATATTTCCTTCTGAACAAACAAATTGGCTATTCTATGGTTTAAATACAAAGAATTTAACAGTACTCAAGGATCTATTTATTGAATATAATCAAAGTCAATATTGGCGTTTTGAATTAATTTATCTGTTCGAAAGTCAAACCTACAATCAAACATTTGATATTGAAATCAATCAACCACCACGAAATGGTTACTGTTCTGTTCATCCTCAGAATGGTTCGTCAATAGATTTGATTTCTATTAATTGTTCAGAATGGTATGACGATGACGATATCAAAGACTATACAATTTATTTGAAATTCAATTCATCACTACCAATTATTCTGAATCATTCGATTGCATCATTGATTTACATTCAATTACCATTGAGTATCAAGAGCATCTCAACATATGAATTAATTGTTCGTATTCGAGATCGATTCGATTGTTCTACGGAATATCCACTTCCGATTATAACAATTCATGGAAATTCCGATCTTATGAAAACACATTCGATTATTTCTATTTGTCATTTCTTCGATGAAATCAATGATCAATCTATTCAGTCAATTCTTCAAAGTAGAAACGATATTTCACCAACAAGTATTTCAGTAACATCATTAAATAATGAGAAATTAGCACGAACTAACAATTCATTACACGAATATTCAGATTTTGATCAACTTGATGAACATGCTTCGATTCGTGAAAACTTCATCATATCAATTAGTAATCTTTCAGTAAATACAATCGATGAAATCAGAGATCAATCATGTTTACTATCACAACTAACTAAAACAACGAATCAATTAACAAGATTATCTGCAACTATTGGTTTGAATAAATGTTTTCGATTATCGAATCAATTGAAAATAATTCAACAGCGATTATCAATTGAAGATATTCGATTGATATCTGCGTATCTTCTTGAATGTAGTACGAATATCATTGAAGGTGTCAATCGAATTTTACAAGGTCGAACACATCGTATTCTCAATTTAGATTTGATGAGAACAAATAAGCCTGTAAATGAAGAGCAAAAACAAACCTTAAATCAACTTATTCAAATACAAACTAAAATTATTTCTTCAATTACTGATACTTTAAATATTCATTTGAATATTAATCAAAGTATACGAATTAAAACAGGTTCAATTGATTTCTTTTTGAAAAAAACTCATCAAACAAATTTCATTCGTCAAATCATCGAACGACTTGCAATAGCCGATGATAATTATCCGTCTCGTACAAATCTGTCACGATCATTGTCATTCGTAGATGAATATTTCATCACAGATCGAAAACAATTTTTTATTCCACGAGATCCAAATTTATCATTTCCACCTTTAGTTATTCAAAATGTTACTTTATTAAAAAATTCGAAGAGATCATTCTTCAATTATCATCGGTTTAATTTAACCCAAGATGATCATCAAAATTTAACATATTCAATTCACTTTGAATTATATCCATTACAAGTAAATTTGTCTTATCTATTCATCTATGAATTCGATCCTCAAGAACCTATTGGAATAAACAATTCGGTTGTATTGTGTTCGAATAGAGATCTAATTCAGAATGAATATTACAAGCATTTTCTTAACAATGAAAAAACACATGGACATCATTCAATTGTCTATGGAATTCGAGAATTAAGAGAAGATGAACTTGAAGAATACTGTTCGAATGGAACAACGAAATTAGATATCAAGGAACCGTTTGTTTTTACATCTAACTATCGTGTTCGTGCCTATCAATCCGGTTGTTTCTATCTTGATTTCAATGATCAATGGCAATCTGATGGATTATTAGTTTGTTTCTCACCGAATATGAATTATTTATTCATTTTTATCTTTAGGTTGGACCATTGACAAATCACGATGAAACACATTGTCTAATGACTATATAAGTATGTTTTGATAAATAAACAAAATATAAAAGCGACAAAACTGAAGTTAAAACTGTGATTAGATTTGTTACAAAGATTTGAATTACAGCAACATCTAAAATAAAGACCGTCCCAATGACATCCTGAACCTTTATAATAACAATAGTTATCTTTATCAATTCCTCGTTCAGCACTAACATTTGTAAAATAATGGTAACTTAATCGCTAGAATAGATACAAATTATAATATTTCCAAATTAAACTATTCGTCACATACAATACACCAGCGATTTGGTGAATAATCACTTGAAACACGATATGGCGTAAATGGAAGTGGACATGTTTGCATTGTACATGTATAACAATAGACTTTTGGAGGAGGAGTTGAACGAGTGGTTGTTCGACGAGTGGTTGGTCGACGAGTGGTTGCTCGAAAAGTGGTTTGTGCTTGTGCTTGAATGACTACTGCTTCATATATTGCTAAACTTTCAGCGGTTATTTCATGTTTCAATAAATATCATCTTTACTTACGAATTATAATAAATAAAATGCTTAAAGTTAAAATGATCTGAGTCTTCATTTCTATTTCGTTTTTATGAAATGAAAATGTATCTTTTTAACTTTATAGTTAACGAATTTATCTTATCATATTTATTTATAAAAGATCAACAAGATAACGACGTCATTTTCTTGTGTCAGCCTAGAATATGACATAGATTATTCATCGAGAAGAAGAGAGAATGAGTTTTATCTAATCTCTGAAATGACGTAGAGAATCTATCATTTTATAGACAAAACAAAAAACTCAGTGAAATACGCATTTATGATAATTATTAGTCTTTTTTTCTAAAAGAAAGAACGTTGGTTCTTGTCTCGCAGAGTCAAAATCATTCTCCTATCTAAATCAAATTCAACTATTAAGAATCCTAATGATGCTGGTCCAATTTTGCTACTACTTTGTTTTTCAGAGTTATATGAGAAATGATTCCTGACACTATCTCGTTTATTGATCTTAACTCTGCTTTCAATCAACTGTGGATGAAACGGCTTTAGATGAAGCTCAGGAGATTTTTGTTTGACTTAGAAATTATTTAATTCGGTGGAAGCAATCTCTAACTTCGGAAAAAAATCCCACAAGCAAATCTCATCCAACATTCGAATAATCGGCTGTAGCAATCACAGTATAAAACAGATTAGATCCAAAATTAAATAAAATCAACATCATAACAAAAATCAACCAGACAAAATGAACTAATAGATTGGAATAAACATTTTTCTAGTAACAGAAAAATCCTGAAGAACCTGTTGTTTTCTTTCTTTTTCTCTCATTAGCATCAGCAGTGTATCATGACAATCCGATGGATTATTAGTTTGTTTCTCGCTGAATATGAATTATTTATTTATTTATTTTTATCTTTAGGTTGGACCATTGACAAATCACGATGAAACACATTGTCTAATGACTATATAAGTATGTTTTGATAAATAAACAAAATATAAAAGCGACAAAACTGAAGTTAAAACTGTGATTAGATTTGTTACAAAGATTTGAATTACAGCAACATCTAAAATAAAGACCGTCCCAATGACATCCTGAACCTTTATAATAACAATAGTTATCTTTATCAATTCCTCGTTCAGCACTAACATTTGTAAAATAATGGTAACTTAATCGCTAGAATAGATACAAATTATAATATTTCCAAATTAAACTATTCGTCACATACAATACACCAGCGATTTGGTGAATAATCACTTGAAACACGATATGGCGTAAATGGAAGTGGACATGTTTGCATTGTACATGTATAACAATAGACTTTTGGAGGAGGAGTTGAACGAGTGGTTGTTCGACGAGTGGTTGGTCGACGAGTGGTTGCTCGAAAAGTGGTTTGTGCTTGTGCTTGAATGACTACTGCTTCATATATTGCTAAACTTTCAGCGGTTATTTCATGTTTCAATAAATATCATCTTTACTTACGAATTATAATAAATAAAATACTGTAAATTAAAATAATCTGAGTCTTCATTTCTATTTTGTTCTTATGAAATGAAAATGCATCTTTTTAATTTTATAGTTAACAAATTTATCTTATCATATTTATTTACAAAACATCAACAAAAAAATGACGTCATTTTATTGTGTAAACCAGAATTCGTTCTCGAATATTTTTATGAGTTGGTTGCATTATCTTAATATGACATAGATTATTCATCGAGAAGAAAAGAGAACGAGTTTTATCTAATTTCTGAAATGACGTAGAGAATCTATCATTTTATAGACAAAAACGAAAGATTTATTTAAAAAAAATCGTACGACAATGAACAATCAACTTTAATTTTAAAGATTTGAAATCGTTATCGCATTGCAGCACTCACTCTCAACTACTATAAGATGAATCATTTCAATAACATGTTTTTTACTTCCTTTCTTTTGTCGTCCTGTAACTTGATACGTCACGTATCTACGTACCACATGTGTGCGTTTTTCTCGTGGTTGGTAATATATTTCGAAGTTAGATGAATTATGTTTATGCATCAAATAAAAAGATGTAAAATCAAACATTCGAATTCATTTGAAAATCTTTCGAATGAAATTATTTATGATATATTCGAATATCTCAATTCTCATCATGTCTACGAAAGTTTCTTTAATCTCAATCAACGTTTTCAAAATCTTCTTATTCGTTCCAATCTACCCATTCGAATTCATATTTCATCGATTACAAAGCCGACATTTCATAATTATATCAATGATCTTATCAAACCACATCTAAATCGAGTAGAATCAATTCAATTTTCGAATTCATTCGCTGCTGGTATGAGTACAGATCTACTATTGATCATGAATAATTTCATTCAACTCAAAACATTAATCATTCATGATATTCTATCAGTCGATATCGACAGATTACTCGATGCAATATCTTATCTACCTCATCTTACTTCATTAACAATCGCATCTGTAGATGAAATCAAACAATCAATTGAATTCTATCAGAAAATTTTCCATTTACCTGCATTGAAATATTTTGAAACAAAAATCGAAATTACAAAATTTGATGAATGGTTACCTTTTGCTACGGATAGATTTAGTTCGATAGAAACTCTTATTTTACATAATGAAATTGAATTTGATGAAATCGATAGTTTATTATCATATGTCCCAAAACTTCGTCATTTATCATTGAATAAGTTTAAAATGTCATATCGAAAACGAGGTCAACAACGTGCAAGTACATTGATACATTTGACTAGTGTGTGTTGTCGAATGAGCGGCATTGAATTCGATGATTTTAAATTGTTAATTCATGATTATTTCACACAAATTTCACGTTTAACATTTTCTAACGAATGTTTCTCAAATTATTTCAGTCAGTATTTAAATGCTGACGAATGGGAACAATTAATTTCCACAACTTTACCCAATCTACGCATATTTAATTTCGAACAACAATTTCGTATATGGTTTGCTCAAATCGACCAACATATAATTGATAATTATGTGAAAAAATTCAATTCGATATTTTGGTCTTCACGTCAATGGTTTTTTAATTGCTGTTACTTTAGTACATCATTCGGAGAATTAGCATATTTATATTCAGCAAATCCATACAGGCATATATTTATCATATACAATGAAACATCGAATCAAATCAATGAAAATATGAATTCAGTTAAACAACTTTATATTCACAGTTCCGAAGCAATGCGAACGTTTCCAACGTGTTTTTCTAATGTAACTCAAGTGACACTTTCGAGCAGATTCAATTTGAAACGAAATACATTTCTGAACGATTTTAGTCATCTGATTTCGTTACGAAATCTAACTGAATTAACTTTAAATTGTGATCGATTTCATTTTGAACAAATTCTTGAATTATTATCTTATTCACCAAATATTCATACATTAAATTTGAATACTCTACCACTCGGTCGAACAAAATTCACCGTAATTCAGCAGACAGATTTATTTCGTTTAGTTTCGAATACAAATATGATTTCTCATCTGACGATTAGACAACTAATTCGATTGAAAAAAGTACAATTGATTACTGCTCTTTGTTGTCGATTAGAATGTTTGACAGTAAACGTAGCAAATGATGATTTGAAACCAATCATTCGATATTTATTATTCAAATGTGAGAAGAAAAAACGTTATCTATCGTCAATATGTTTCACAAAATGTTCGAGGTTTACTGAAGATATCCAACGAGTGATTTCAAACGAACAACTTCTTGACAATTATACGTTAAATTCTGCTAATGGCAAAGTCTTTCTATGGTGGTAGATTTTTTTGCTTGTTTTAGAATAAAACTTTTACAGTTCATTGAACTCGATTATTGAGACGATCACAACATACGTAGATATTTTGCCATTGATCTGCTATTATTCCATTTTATAATACGGTGCATCAAATGGAGTATCCAAAAGATTGAGTGAACTACTCTCACCCTCAAGATTTATACGAATTCGATGCTTCATGATTGGGCTATTGTTTATACTGTCTTTTAATTAAATGCAAATATAGCTATATTTTCATGTTTTTCTTTTGGGTGTCAGTATTGATTTATTCTTTGTTATGAGAAGTCCATAAGAGAGAAATCACATAAAATATAAAAAAATAATATTACTGCAATAATTGTGTTTTTGTTTTGTTTCCATTTTTACAGATGAAACTCCCCTCTGAAAGTCATCAATTGAAGAAACATTCTTGATGCTTTAAGTTGACCCTCAAGAAATGAATGAAGTTATGTTATAGTTGCTGTTTCAACTGTTGATTCTGCCGTAGATACGAATGTGGAATCTATGTTTGTCGTTGTCTCCTTCACTGTAGTCTCAATTTTTTCCGTTGTTAATGATACTACAGATTGCATTGTTGATTCTGTTGTTAGTTCCGTTGTGATTTCTTGATTTCCGGTTTTCAACGTCAGTTCTGTGCTCGCACTGGTTGATTCAGCAGTACCTTTTGTTGATAGTATAGTTGGATTTGTTGAGCCATCCATCTTCGATGCTCCACTTGTAATGATCGTGTCCTCAGTAGATTCCATGGTATTACTTACCAACTCAGTATTAGTAGTTGCTGCTTCAGTAGTCACACCCACACTCATTGATCCTGTAACTACAGATGTTATAGTGTTTATCGATGAAATTTTCGAATCTGTTGTGAATGTTATTATTGAATCAGCCGTTGAACTTAGTGACTCAGCAGTCTTCATTGTAAATTCACTTGTCGATTCAGTAGATAAAACTGTTGACCTGGCAGGCGTGGTTCCTGCTGTCCAAGTTTTCTGCTCTATATTCGTACTTGTTGACTCACCAGGAGATGTTTCCATTACTATAGTTGTCGACTGGTCAGTGAATATTCTCATTGTTGTACCTGCTGATTGGTCAGTCGATGTCTCTATTACTGTAGTTGTCGACTCGCCACTCGATGTTCCCGCTGTTGTATCTGTTGATTGATCGGTCGATGTTTCCACTGTACTTGTTGACTCGTCAGTCGATGTTCCCGCTGTACCTGTTGATTCGCCAGCAAATGTGCCCACTGTACCTGTTGATTGATCAGTCGATGTGTTCATTATTGTAGCTGTCGACTGATCAGTGGATGTTCCCAATGTTGTAACTGTTGATTCACCAGCAGATGTTCCCGCTGTTATACCTGTTGATTGATCAATTGATGTGTCTGTTATTGCAGTTGTCGACTGGTCAATCGATGTTTCCGCTGTTGCATCTGTTGACTCGCCAGGTGATGTGTCCGTTACTGTACTTGTTGACTCACCAGTCGATGTTCCTACTGTTATATCTGTTGATTGATCAATCGATGTGTCCGTTATTGCAGTTGCCGACTGGTCACTCGATGTTTCCGCTGCTGTACCTGTTGATTGATCAGTCGAGATTTCCACTGTTGTAACTGTTGATTCACCAGCAGATGTGCTCATTGCTGCAGTTGTTGGCTGGTCAGTCGATGTCCCCACTGTTGTAACTGTTGATTCACCAGCAGATGTTTCCACTTCTGTAGTTGTTGTCTCACTAGTTGTTGTAGTAGTTGATGTTGTCGTTTCAGTGGTAGTGGTCGTTGTAGTTTCCGTTGTGGTAGTTGTTGTTTCTGTTGTAGTTGTAGTTTCCGTTGTGGTAGTCGTTGTTTCTGTTGTAGTTGTCGTTGTTGTTGTGGTTGTTGTGGTTGTTTCCGTTGTGGTAGTGGTTGTCGTAGTTGATGTGGTTGTCGTCGTTGTTTCCGTTGTGGTAGTGGTTGTCGTAGTTGATGTAGTTGTCGTTGTTGTTTCCGTTGTGGTAGTGGTTGTCGTTGTTGATGTAGTTGTCGTTGTTGTTTCCGTTGTAGTAGTCGTTGTCGTAGTTGATGTGGTTGTCGTTGTAGTACTTGTGGTTGTCGTAGTTGTCGTTGCAGTGGTTGTTGTTGCGGTTGTTACAGTAGTGGTTGTCGCACTAGTTGTAGTAACAGTTGTTCTCGTTGTAGTAGTTGTATTTATGAACGGATCTGTAGTTCTAGTAAGTACCACTGCTACAGTTACAGCAGACGCGATTACGCCTATTGCAATCAACGGAATCAGGACCTTACAAATAGTAGACCATTTCCATGGAATCCTATGCAAATATTACAACAAGATAAGATTTTCATAAATTTAAATTACTTGTCACGTAAACCAGGCTTTCTATTTGATTCGTCTGCCGGTTTTCTTTGAGTTAGTGTTTTAAGTCTCTCCTAGTGTAAAGTTATTAAATAATAATGAGAAAAAAAGACGAATAATTATGAAAATACTAACTTTGAGGGTTTTTTTTGTACTTTGCGTATTTGAACGTGCAGAACGCATTCGCTAACCAAGAATATCCGTATAAACTATTTTATTATTAAAATGAAAACATTTACTAGTTCTTCTTCCAATGTTATTAATTGAAATGTTTTATTACTGTTCCTTATAGGAATAGTTCGGTACGAAGATTCCTAGACAAAAATATTTATTAAAATTTAATTCATAATAATAAGATGAACGGAAACAATACTAACTGGATGTATTTTATTATTTTTGGGTGATTTAATCGATCTTTCCGATGTTTTTGATAGGTCCGACGAAGTTCTTTGCTCAGAAGCAAAGGATATTGATGAAATCTTTTTTTTATAGAAAATAATACATCATCGATTACTGTTCGAAAGAAAAAAAACTCACTGAATGAACTGTGTTATTCGTAACATTGGATGTATCTCTAAATGTAGAAAAACTGTTGCAAGATTGGTTGCCATTCGCTTCAAATGACTACAATTGCACAAAAAGAAATAAATTTTATCGAAAAATAAGAAATGAACGCACATTTTCTAGCGTTGATTGACGTTGATTTGTTTCTGCATGAATCTTTTGTTCCATGAATTTTGTTTCAAAAATTGAAAGTGTGTTTTTTTTATTTATTTTCGAAGATTATATACGCATATGCATATTGTTCTCATAATATCTGGCTTCTTCAGATTGTGAAATAGAATAACTTTTTTCTTTCTATTGTTGTAATGCAATTTATTGAGAGTGTTTGCTCATAAATAAATGAAGCCTGATACAAAAAAAAACTAATTAAAAAAATGCGTGATTTGTCTTTGTCAAAACTAGTAAATTTTAACCATTCGATTCATCTCACTCTTCATTTGGATAATCCTAGAAATGTATGTATGCCATCGTGTATTCCATTGACTATGCTATGCGTTGACAATAAATTACAATATTATTCTGATTTTGAATTAATCATGCAACATGAAAAAAAATATCGTATCAAAAGACGAACATTTATGGTTTCTTCAATAATTTTAACTTCTACGTGTGAAGAGTTGAGTTGACATATGTAGAAAATTTACATTTTATTTCTATCTTCATCTCTACGCACTAAATCGCAATGATATATGAAGAATATTTTTGGTTTTTATTCGAAGAGAGACATACATGTTTCGATCGTTACAAATCTTTTATTCAACGATTTTGTTGAATGTGATCTTTGGTTCGTAATGAAGTTCTTTTATTTTACACATAACGAAGTATAGTATGTTTATACGTAATTAGGTCAAACTACTCAATCATCACAGTATACTTGTTCAGTGCAAGATACCACTGTCGAATTTAATTATGTTGCATCTACGTTCTCACATTCAGCATTTGATAGTAGAACAAACTGTTCTGTTGCTCAATGTAACAGCAGTAATCATAGTTGTCGTAGTTCACAAGCATCTTGTTTCGAGTATCGCACACAAAATAATATCAGCTATTGTGCACCTGCAAGTGATTGTTCGATTTTACAACCGTGTAACAATACTTGTTCATCAAATTCATCTGTTTGTGTTATTAATTCATGTTGTGAACCCAAAGCAAGATGTTTGCCATTGACATTTACAACCTTTTGCTCATTAGTAGGCTGGTCCAAAGTTAATGGTATGTATTATTCACGAGACGGTCACACATCATCTGTCTTATTAAACGGGAAAATATTGATAGTCGGTGGCTACGGATGCACAGATATTTTGAAAAGTGCTGAATTATATGATCCAACAGTCGATGTGTGGACAACAGCGGGTAATATGACTTACGGTCGACATCATCACACAACATCAGTATTACCGAATGGAAAAGTCTTGGTCGCTGGTGGCGCTGGATATTATGGAGCATTGAATACTGCTGAATTATATGATCCAACTACAGGTATATGGACAATGACGGGAAATATGACTTATCCTCGACGCTATCATACAGCATCAGTACTATTAAATGGAAAAGTCTTAGTTGTTGGAGGTGATCTATATGATAACACCTCGAATAGTAGCGAACTGTATGATCCAATAACAGGTGTGTGGACAATAACAGGAAATGTCACTTACGGTCGATCTAGTCACACATCATCCGTATTACCGAATGGAAAAGTCTTGATCGCTGGTGGCTATGGATATAATGGAACATTGAATAGCGCTGAATTATATGATCCATTAACTGATACTTGGACGGCAACGAATAATATGACTTATGCTCGATACTGGCACACAGCATCAGTATTACCGAATGGAAAAGTCTTGATTGTTGGTGGGTATGGATATTATGGAACATCGAATAGCGCTGAACTATATGATCCAGTCACAGGCGTGTGGACTACAACGGGTAACATGACTTACAATTGGTCGTATCACACTGCATTAGTATTAGATAATGGAAATGTTCTAATCATTAGTGGTTCTACGAATACGCCTGAATTATATAATTACTTAACAGAAAAATGGACAGTAACGGCTCAAATGACTGGTAAGAGATACGAATTTGCAGCATCTGTATTGAATAATGGAAATATATTGATTACTGGAGGTTGGGGGACGGAGTTAACTTTGTATTCTGTCGAATTATATGATCCATCTAGAAACGTATGGTCAATTATTAAGAGTACGCGCTCCAATCGAAACTGGCATACATCAACAATATTATCCGATGGAAAAGTCTTAGTTGCAGGTGGTTATATCAATTCTAGCTATTCAAACGGTTGTGAATTATATGATCCAGCAACAGGAATATGGTCTAGTACGGGCAATATGATTTACGCTCGATATCTTCACACAGCATCAATACTATCTAATGGAACGGTCTTAATTATTGGTGGTGATGGACATTATGGAGCATTGAATACTGCTGAATTATATGATCCAACTACAGGTATATGGACAATGACGGGAAATATGACTTATCCTCGACGCTATCATACAGCATCAGTACTATTAAATGGAAAAGTCTTAGTTGTTGGAGGTGATCTATATGATAACACCTCGAATAGTAGCGAACTGTATGATCCAATAACAGGTGTGTGGACAATAACAGGAAATGTCACTTACGGTCGATCTAGTCACACATCATCCGTATTACCGAATGGAAAAGTCTTGATCGCTGGTGGCTATGGATATAATGGAACATTGAATAGCGCTGAATTATATGATCCATTAACTGATACTTGGACGGCAACGAATAATATGACTTATGCTCGATACTGGCACACAGCATCAGTATTACCGAATGGAAAAGTCTTGATTGTTGGTGGGTATGGATATTATGGAACATCGAATAGCGCTGAACTATATGATCCAACGACCGGCATATGGAGAATGACGGGAAATATGATTAACAGTCGATCTGGTCATACAGCATCGATATTAAGCGATGGAAAAATATTAGTTGTTGGTTATGAAAGAAACTGCGACGTATCTACTAGCCCTGAGTTGTACAATCCCATGACAGAGCTATGGATAACAACTTCTAATAGAAATTGGGCCTCAGCTGGTCATTCAGCATCTGTGTTATCAAATGGAAACGTATTAGTTATAGGCGGAACTGAATATAGCACTGTCTTAATGAGTGCAGAAATATATCAACCATAAAATTTTTAACTAGGACAACAATATGAACATTTTTTTGTCTATTTTTCTAAGATAGTTTCTTTTGCGTGATACGATAGAGAATTTCAATGATCATCCTCAAGTAAAACATAAAAGAACGACAATCAACATGTGTAGTTCTTATCTTTTTTATGAGCAAATATATGTTTTTCAAAAGAAAAGCCATAAATGTCAGTTTGAATGAGATGAATTTGCAAGCACAACGAAATAAAATAAAATTAAATCGAGAATTCAATTCATTAACGATCAGTGAATGTTTACGAACAAGAAAATTTCTAAAAAATCAAATGTAAGACATATTCTTGTCAATGATTTCAATATCTGTGTGTGTTTTAGTATTTTAATTAGCGATATTATAAGTGTAGTTGTTGTATTCAGTATTATTCTTATGATTACTATGAATGAATTGTCATTTATTCATATTAATCATTTAGAAACTCAATCCGCTTGGTTTATTAAATTATCTATTTCAATAACAACATTGATACTATTAATTCTAATTATTTATTATCATTATTTAGATTTAAAACTTTATGCCAGTCATAATGGATTAAAACATGCGAGTATAGGACTGACAAATATGAAAATAGGTTCTATTTTTCTTGAATTATTTATCTGTATGCTTCATCCAATACCACGAGCTTATCCTCAATCGAATTCAATCAAATCTAATA
>ERZ778020.2001-NODE-2001-length-15864-cov-3.910557_pt1 | contig 15864 bp, 21 predicted proteins | sample MGYA00375750_ERZ778020 | MGnify/ENA primary metagenome ERZ778020 (study PRJEB29350, sample SAMN05389818) | bioreactor metagenome | isolation source: Ammonium sulfate bioreactor | place: South Africa: University of Cape Town | collected 2014-03-17 ...
TGTTCAATGATGCCGGCAGCGAACTCGCGCAGAAGTTCGTCGACGACAAGCGCAAGATCGGAAGAGCACACGCCTGAACTCCAGTCCCACTTGATTATCTTATGCCGACTTCTGCTTGAAAAAAAAAAATAATAGCTTTTCTTTTGTTTTCATACAAAAAAATCATTTATCTTTCGAGCGAGTTTTGAAAATCGATAGATATTTATTTATTATTGACATGTGAATTCTCTTAAGAGACAAGCAATCATCATTAACTATATTTGAATCGAACTATATCAAATAATAATAATAATCATGCGTGTTGTTGTTGTTTATATGAAAACTATCTGATGATTAAACACTTTCATCGCTGATATATGCTCGGTGCATTTGACATGGGACATATTTTGATGAATTAACATTGAAAGCACGTCGATGATAGAAGACTTCCGCAACGGCAGTAAGCGTATCTGGAGATGAAAAGTATGACAGTATTTTTAACAATGATTATCAACGTCGATATTCCATAAATATCATTGGATAAGTAGGCATACGTATATCAACACAAAAAACAATATTTCACATTTGTTACGAAAATAACTAACTGATCAGATAACGAAGATAGAAAAAAAACAAACAAGCAGTCAATCAGACAGATCGACCGACCGACAATGAAACGATGTTTTTCTTTTTTCAAATTGTAACAATTTAATCAAATAAGTAACATTCTGTAGACAGTACTAATTATACTATAAAACAAAAAAAAATTTAGTACGTCATCAGTTACATTAGAGATAAATAGATTGGCAATGAATATAGATTATTTTCACTCGAAAGTATACGACGAAATAGATCTGTTTACTCGAGCATCTATCTCATCAATAGCAAATCAAGTTGAATTGTAGGAGTGTTGATAAACGTGCAACATGTCTTTTATTAGAAAAGAAACGAAAGATAACTTAAGCGGAAATCATCTCGTTAGCTTGTCGTTCGTTTTTGGCTTCTTTTTTTAAGGGACAAAAATCGAGTAGATTATCTATAGATTAGCGAAAAAAAATGACACACACACACGTACAATGCCTTGCCATTGATTCTCGGTTTTTCTTCTTCTTCTTCTTCTTCGTCGTCGTCGTCTTTTTCTTTTCTTTTTAGGATATATTTCACGTTATTTGTCGTGATCTATCAATATAAATTTTCAATGATAAACGTTCAACAAATGATTATTCTCTAGAGATTTTTTTACTGTTTTTTTTTCAAAAAGAAAAAGATAGATGTATATATATTCGATATGCTTTACGTAGATCTTGTACACCCACATTTCTAGACGAAAGAGTAGAAGAACTGAAGTAAACAAAGAAAAAAAACGGAGAAGAAGAAGGAAGAGAATGAGAAAGGGAAGGGAGAAAATATATAGAAGAGAATATACGATCCCATCATCATCATCTTTTCTTCTATGAGGTTTGTATGTCTAGCTTCTGTTTTCAATCCGTTTTCTTTTTCGATTATAATGAACGAGACCATGATTGATCGGTCTCCTGCAGTTTTACCGATTGATTATTACCCTATAACCTTTACCAATAGATTTATATTGTGCCATTTTGTTTTTTCAATTCATTTTCTATTGTTGTAGATAAATAACGTGAAGATTATTGAATAAAAATGAATATGACATATTCATCGACTTGCGCGTACAATGAAAGTACATGTTATTTTATTGATAATGGAGGAAATTGTTTGACTGATGATCAAGTTCGTCAAATGATTTTCAAATATATTATTCCAACCTATTACGAATGGATTTGTATTATACTTTATGTGATCATGTTTCTTGTTGGAACAATTGGTAATTTACTTGTAATTATTGTCATTCAACGTAATCGAAGCATGAGGTTCGACAAAAACACAAATGATTTATTTGTATTTCATCCTTTTGTTTTTGTATTTTTTAAGGACAGTTACAAATATGTTTATAATGAATTTAGCAGCAGCTGATTTATTAGTGCTTGTGTTTTGTCTACCAGCGACGGCTATACAAGATGTAACAAAAACATGGTTCTTTGGTTTAATTCTATGCAAATTTGTTAATTATATTCAGGTATTTTATTAGCAATGACCCATATAAAGGTTCAACCAAGCTGAATAAAATTCTATTGACAAGTATTCATTATGGCTGAGAAATTGAATTCAGTCAGTGAGACAGAAGAAGAAAAACAATAATAATAACAAAAAGAAAACGATAAGATGTCATCTTTTACTCTTCTCTTTGCGCTTTGTACTTAAATTCTCTTCCAATGAGTTTAAGCAGTTCATTAAAAGGGTTTTACCTTTCAAGACATGGGTTTTGTTGATTTATTAGAATAAGAAATACTACGAAAGAACAAACAATACACTAATCTCTTCTAAAAAGAATTTTCTCATTTGGAAATAATCGTAGAACGTAAAAAAGAAATAAGATAATTATCATTGTTTCATTTTTATTAATTCAAATCTTTGCAAATAGAACATGTCAATATCAGTATCAGTATTAACTCTAATGGCTATATCGGTCGAACGTTATCAAGCTATTGTTTATCCATTAAAATTTCGAGGTACAAAACATCGTGCAAGAGTAATTATTCTGTCCGTTTGGATACTCTCATTATTATTTGTTTTACCTGGTTTGTTATATTGAAAAGCACAAGCGAATTTATATTTCTGCAATGCTTGTCTTTTTTTTCTTCCTCATAGATGCAATTATGATAACAACAACACGACAATTTGGTGATCGAATTGATACAATTTATTTGACATAGTAATGCCGTTTTTTTTAAATATACAAGTTGAATTTGAATGGAAATTGTTTTGTTTTTGTATTTATATTTAGTTGTCAATGGAATACATATCCATTATTCGATCTCATCTATCAAATACACATATCACTTTGTTTATATATAATCCCGCTTTGTTTTATGGTTGTTACATATACGGGTATTGTCAGAGTACTTTGGGGTTCTTTGCCAACAGAAACATTATTAAACGGAGAAAAACGAACAATGAGTACTAGTGATTATAAACTTTCAGGTAGAGAGAAAAAAATATATATTTGAATGAAATATCGAAAAATTTCAACTCATTTTGAAGAATCACATTTAACTGGTCCGACGAATAGTAGTAGCAGTTTTTCACAATCGAACAAATCATCAAATTTAATCGTACAAGAAAATCGTCAAAAAGCAGCTAAAATGCTTATTTCTGTTGTGATTATATTTTCAATCTGTTATCTGCCCGTACATGTCTTCAATCTCTTTCGGTACAAGATTATTTTATATTCTTTTTAAAAGAACAGAGAAGAATGCTTATCAAATTGTTTTTGCATATGTAGATATATCTACGAATATTTGGTGTATATTCGACAATCTTCTATGATGAATTCGACTATGAATTCAATTGAAATCAATCAATGTTTCGAACCCAAACCAGTCTATCTCGAACGTACAGGAACGATTAATATCGTGACAATATGTGCATTAATCTCTCATCTTCTTCCTTATTTTAATTCATCTGTCAACCCAATTATTTATAATATCATGAGTGGTTTGTTTTGATATAATTATCAAAAAATGAGTCTCATTGGTTTTGATTTGATCTATATTCTAGATAAATTTCGTTTGAAATTTCGTGAATTATTATATTCTTGTTGTCATTGTGGTAAATCTGTTGAACATATGAAATTATCGACATCAACCATGATCCCATATAAAACATCGATAACTGTTCAATATCAATCGCCGATCTCAATAGCTAATAATAATCATCGATTGAGTCTTCTCAATCAAACTCGGCAAACACCAATAAATTCGTTTAGTTTGAGTACAGAAAGTGGACAAGCTCTATTGAATAATACACAAAATCAATCTTTTACTTGTCGTTTGACTAATGTTTAGTAACAAAAAAAAATAAAAATCTGATTATTCATTGACCCTCAAGATTTCGGAATATGCTCGAAACTATTTCTTTGTAAACATTCAAACCCACATATTCCTCATAGAAAAAAAAAGAATGAAAATCGCCTACAAAGAGAAAATATGTGCTGACACATTTTATGTTCGTGTTACGAATATATCTATTGAGTAAATGAAGAAAATAGATTTAGTATTCCGATAACAAAAATCCATGAAATATCTCGTTTGCTTTTTATTTATACTTTTCAATTTAAATTTTATTATTAATCAACCGATTAACAGAGATAATCAACAGTAAGATTTGATTTTTTTTGTTGACAATTCAAATATGAACGTTAATATTCAATTAGTCATTGGCAATCTGGGTATTATCCGTTCCCTGAAATGAGTCGGTTTCTTAATTCCTATTCACGGATTCATCATCAATCAGCACAGAAACGACCAACATCTCAAACATCGTTTATGTTTATTCAATACATATGCAGGTAGATATTTTCTTAATTCTCGAATTTATCAGCAAAATAGAACATCTTTTTCTTTTTGTGTTAAGTATTGCAAATGATAAACGTCATGTTGAAGATATTTTAATCATTTTCGAAAAATATCGGTCAATGATTCAAGAGATTATTGAATATGATTGCAAAGTATTTTTCAAGAGAAAACTTATTCCAACTGACAAATTTTCGAAACAATGACGTTTTCATGATTAATTTTTATGTATAAAATGATGATGATGATGATGATTGTCAGATAGAAAGCAAAAAATATAATATAAAAATTTTCTTATTTCAATAATCTGTTCTGATTTTACTTATTAGATTAAATAAATACATTCTAATAAATAATCTAGATCTTCCTTCTTTGCATGTCACCATAACCTGAGTCGTCTTATTAGATGATAATTAGGTATACATGAAACAGTGCGTATCGATAGGAAAGTGAGAAATTCGTAGGCAGATAAATATAAATTAAAACAACGCCATTCGATTGTGTTTATACTATGTGAATAAAAGAACAAAATTTTGTAGGATTTCTGGATTATCGAAATATTCGTACTTAGCGTATAAAAAATATTGAGAGCAATTTATTCTTTCGGTTTTCTGTTTGGGAGGAAAAAGTAAATATTGAAACAAGATTTGATTTATTCAAATTTTCTTTTCGTAACAATACAAATATAAATTAATTACACCATTCGTTTTTACTCTAACTGACGGCAAAATAATTTTATGGACTTATAATTTCCATAGTCTCAGAAGTTTTTTTTTTTTCTTTTTTTTAACAGTATATAAACAAAATCTAGATTTGATTTTGCTTCATTTGCAAACAATGTCGGTTATTTTGTACTGTGTTCTCATTTTATTTGGAAATAATTTCCTAGTTGATTCGACTCATTTCTATGGTGGAACGGTAACATGGAAACCCATGAATAATACAGCGACTGGTTCAACAATTGAAATTATGTTCACACAATCCTATCAATGGCGTCTATCGTTCAATGGTGCTGGATGTAATCAAAATACAATTGTAAATAAATCACCAATGATACCTAATTCAAATGCAAAACTCAAATGTACAACGAGTTCCTGTGGCGGATATAAGGAATTATCAATTAATGAATATTGTACAGATTTTAGTACGTTAGTTGATTCAAGTTCAGGACAGATTTCAACCGTTCAAAATATAACAGCTGGGTCGAAATTTTGTGTAGCTTATAGAGATTACGCTTGGATTAAATTATATTCAACAAGTTGTGGAAGTGGAAGAAGAAAACGATCATCTCATAGACGTAGATCAACAACAACACCAGGCGCAGGTTGCTATAATACAGATGCTTATTGGTCAGTTGGAACTTGCATTGATTTGACAGTTCGTGCCGAAGGATTTATAAATACTCCTCCGGTTGCGACGATTATTTCACGTATGTAGAAATTGTATTGTTCAGATGTTTCGACGAACATCGAAATTTTGTTTAGCTATCAAAGTGCCTGTCAATAGTTTAACTTCAATTGCAATTCCAGTAATCGACGCCGATAATGACTTTCTCTAGTAAGAAAAATTCGTTTTCTATCCCAAATTTTCTTTTTCTTTTCTTAAATAGCTGTCGTTGGGCAGAGCAAACTAGTGATCTTGATGAATGTGCTGATGTTTGCTATGCAGCACCAGGTGCTATTTTAAATGAAGAAACATGTACATTAACATTTAATAGTACAGGAAAAACTGTCGGAGATTATTTTGCTGTTACTTTAATGGTTGAAGATTATTATAATTCAACAACTGAAATACCATACAGTCGTGTACCAGTACAATTTTTAATTTATATTGCGGCAGCAACAGCTTGCTCAACAAAACCAGTAATTACGTCGAGTTTACCAGAATGTAGTCCAATTGAAGTCGGTGTACCATTTAATTTCTCTTTGATAATTACACAAGGTTGTTCGGGAACGACAGTTACCGATGTTTTTACTATGCCACCAGCTAATGTTTTCAAAACAAGTTTTACTCGAAATGGTACGAGTAATATTTGGATACTGACAAGTACATGGACACCAATATCATTACAATTAGGACCTCAAGTTTACTGTGCTGTTGCTACCGACAAGTAATTTTGAATACACACAAATTGAATTATTTTATCTATCTTTTCCAGTACAAACATTCAATCTGATCAATATTGTACAACGTTTACTGTTGTTCCAGCAGGCAGTCATTCATTATGTCAGTTAAATTTTTATACTCGATAATTCAACGATGTGATTACTTTTTACTATAGGTCCTGGAGAAACGACGACAACCGTTATTACAACGTAAGTAATGTTAAGAAAACTAATTTGATTATTATTTTTTTTAATGTTAATCTTGAATAGAACGACAACAACTCACACGTAATTGATTGAATCATTTTTTTTTTGTAATATTCATTATGGATTTCGTTTCTATTTACTAGAACAAGCTCAACGAGCACAACAACAACGTCAACACTGTTCGTCTCTTGTTTTTCTAAAGTTTCTTCATTATTGTTTTTTTTCTTCCCTTTCGAACTTTCAGAACAACAAGTAGTACAACGGAATCAACAAGCACTTCTTCGACTTCATCAACGTCAACAAGGTAAACTAACTTCTATGAATAATACCATTATTTATCCCTATACGACAAATCTTATGTATAGTTCAACCAGTACAACAAGCACAACTGATACAACATCTACCTCGACCAGTACTACTTCGAGTAGCTCTACTACTTCCACAAGTACAACAACGACTACATCAACAACAACAACATCAACTACGACTACATCGACAACTGCAACGACAACAACAACTACAAGTAGTACAAGTTCTACAACAAGCACAACTACAACAACAACATCCACAACTTCAACTACAACAACTACAACAACTACTACAACTACAACATCCACAACGACTACAACCACAAGCACCACAACTACTTCGACTACAACTACAACAACTTCAACAACGACTACTACGTCAACTACAACTACAACAACTTCGACAACAACTACCACCTCAACTACAACTACTACTAGTACAACGACCACAAGTACAACGACTACAAGCACGAGTGCAACGACTACCAGTGTTACTACGATAACTGACGTAACTACCAGTAAGTAAATGAATAGATTATTACAAGATATATTATTTCTTATTTAATTTATACATTCAAAGAAAAACCAACCAATGGCATCAATATACCGTTAATCGTTGGTCTATCGTTACTTGCTTTATTAGCATTATTATTATTATGTTGTTGCGTATATTGGCGATTTTAGTACGTTCTTTTTCTAATAAATTCTCATTTCTTATCTTACTTTTGTTTCAGTGGTAAAAAATATTGGCACCGTCGAGAGAAACAAGTTGCCGACAATGATTTACCTAAATATACATCATTTCATGACTCAGCATCATCAGCATCATCATCAAAACGAATAAAATCAAATAAAATCACTCAAATTCCAACTAAACACTTCAATGAATCTTCAACACAACAAACTCGTGTTATGTCATCAATTTCCGAAGAAAATCAAACAATCGATGATTCCATCGAATTAACTATTCCACATCCAAGTCAAAATTCACAATTAGACACAGCTCGACCGAACACATCTGTATCTCGAATTTCTCGTGTTCAATCATCTCGTTGTAGCAAACCTCCATCAAGTGCATCTGTTACAATAACAAAAGTCCATCGTCTAGAACCATCAAGTGCCAAATCAAGCATTAATATCAACGAAAATAAATGTTCAACAATCGTAACAAAATTAGCTCGAAAAACAAAACTACAATAATTCTCGCAAAAGAAACAAATGTTCGATATTTATTTATTTTTCAAAAAAGAACCAAGAAACGACACACTAAACTTAAAAAACATTTATTTTGTCTTTTGCTCATTTTTTTTTCACGTCTAACTACACACGTACATGTATTACACAGCAACATCAAACGTATCTACTTTCATACTAAATGAAAAGAAGAAACACGAACACAAAAGAAAATGAAAACGTTTTTCTTTTTTTGTTTTCCTCGAAAAGGATGATTTAAATCGCACTAACATTCTTTTGTTCTTAAATGAATATATTTCCAAATGATAATATTATATGTTTTACATGACAAACAAACAAACGAAAAAAAACGAGAGAGAAATCATCCTGAGTAAAGAACAACAAAGAAAATACGATTTTACAGACAAAAAGATAGATAGATAAGCTATGATTTGTTTGAGTAAATAAATCGATAATAAGCAAATAGAGACCAACAACAACAAAACGAAAGAAAAGAAAAGAAAAGAAAAGAAAAGTGATATTGATATATATTTTTTTCTTCTATGTATGTATGTATATATATCTACATCGTCATTTGAATAAGACCTTGTTGAAATTAAGCACGTTCACCACGAATACGTCGTGCTAATTGAATATCTTTCGGCATGATCTAGGGAAGAAGAAAGTCAATGCAAAATAAATAAAAAAAAATGTTCGTTTTCTGCTTACAGTAACTCGTTTGGCGTGAATGGCGCATAAATTTGTGTCTTCGAAGAGTGAAACTAAATAAGCTTCACTTGCTTCTTGAAGAGCGCCGATGGCTGCCGATTGAAAACGTAAGTCAGTTTTGAAATCTTGTGCAATTTCACGAACAAGTCGTTGAAATGGCAATTTACGAATGAGTAATTCAGTTGATTTTTGATAACGACGAATTTCTCGAAGTGCAACTGTACCCGGACGAAAACGATGCGGTTTTTTAATACCACCTGTTGACGGTGCTGATTTACGTGCAGCCTTGGTTGCTAATTGTTTACGTGGTGCTTTGCCACCAGTTGATTTACGTGCTGTTTGTTTTGTTCGAGCCATTTAAAGAAAAATGTTGCTTGTTTGTGACAAGAAATCTAAAGTCAAAGTTGATATTTAAATATTTGACAGAAGTATAACAAAGAAGAAGAAAAAAAAAGAATCTTGCACAATTGATATGTAATTTCTTTTTTTTCTTCTCTTCTCGTTCGAATATAGAACGAATAGAATGTACGAAGGTGAACAGACAATGACATGTTAGAAAAAGTAACATTAAAGAGGAAAAAGAAAAGCAATTTACAAAATGTCGTAAATGTCATAAGTTCTGTTTTTTTCAGTCTGCATACGTGTTTTAAGAATTCTTTGTCATTCTTGTTCATTGGTTGGTCAATATCGACCAATCAATCGATCGATAGCTATCTATTTCTGTTTCTGTCTGTCGTCTATGTTATTATTATTTTGATTGAAGAATAGAACGCAATGAAGTTTTGATTGAAATCAATATGGATATTTCATCTTCGTCGACACGCAAAATCTCATCATCAGGGATAATAACAAATACAATTAAACCCCCGACAGTGTCCAATGCACCGCGAAGTATAATCGTAAGAAAATCTAGTAATGGCTTTGGTTTTAACGTGCGTGGACAAGTGTTCGAAGGCGGACAAGTCAAAGCGATACATGGAACTTTATACGGGCCGCTTCAGCATGTTTCAGCGGTGTCAACTCGTGGTTCAGCTGAGAAAGCAGGCCTTTGCGTAGGCGATAAAATTCTTGAAGTGTAAGTTAATGAAATAAAAGATGATGTAAACAATTTTTTTCTTTTCTTTGTGTTCTTTTTTTTTGAAGAAACGGGATTGATGTTGAAGGAGCGTCACACAAACAAGTTGTTGATTTAATAAAACACAGTGCTGATGAATTGCATTTAGTTGGTAAGAGATTCCGCAAGTTCTTACGTGTTGATTTGTCTCGTTTTTCATTTAAAAGTCATTGCTTCGGCTGGCGAAGAACTTCACAGTGATGTACATTCGGGTGAAGAGTCAAGCGGCAGTTCGAATGATTATTCCGAACGGCGATCACTCGCAATAACAATTCCTGATTATAGTCTAGTCGAGGCTAATGACGAAAAGTTCTACGTAAGTCAGACGTTTGCTTTTGACAGATCGATTCATTCTGTTTTCTTTTTGTCTAGGTATTTAATATTCACATAGCAGGTAGAAAAGAGAGAAATTTGTGTTTTTGTGAAATGAGAAGTTGTTGAATTTTTCAAAGGACGACATTTGTGTTCGAGACGTTACCGAGAATTTGCATCGTTACATCATCAATTAAAACAAGAATTTCCCGATTTTCCATTCAGTCAATTGCCGAAAAAATGGCCATTTAAACTATCCGATCAGCATTTAGACTCGCGACGACGTGGTTTAGAACAATATCTTGATAAAAGTAGTTTGACATTTTGCCGATCGGAAATTGAATTAACAATTCTTCGTTTTTCAGTTTGTTCGGTTCGAGTCGTTGGCGATTGTGATCTCGTTCAAGAATTTCTTTCAGCTGATGTCTACGAAGTAAAATCTCGTTTGTAAATACATCGTTGTTTTTTTCATTTGTTTGGTTTTTCAGCGTGATTCGGTTTCGATCGATGTCGAAATTAAAATCATGTTACCCGATCGATCAGTTACAATTCTCAAAATCAAACGTTTTTCGACAGCTGAAAAAGTTTATCAAGTAAATCGATTTTCTTATCTCGCAAAACGAAACCAAATATTCTTTCTTCAGGCTGCTATCGAAAAAATCAATTTACCATCCGAATGTGCTCCTTATTTCTATCTTTTCGAAATACTCGACTATACATTCGGTAGGAACCGATGCGTTTTTTTTGTTCAAAAAATCACCAATTTTCTTTTTCCTGTAGAACGTAAACTTCGTCCGAATGAATATCCTCATCAAATCTACGTTCAAAACTGTTGTACAGCTAATACAACATGTTTATGTCTTCGCAAATTCGTCTTTTCACCTCTCGTCGAAAATCAAATCTTAAAATATCCATTAGCTCGTGATTATCTCTACCGAGAAGTAAGAGAAAACCTCACGAAAATAACAACAAAAAAACATTCGCATATTTTGACATTTCCAGGCTATCGATCAATTGAGTCGTTCAGAGAATTCAACCATCGATCAACGTTCAGCGTTAAAAACATTCGATGAAATCGAATATATTAAATATGCTCAAACATTCATAGATATTTACAATACAATCACATTTCCGGCGTGTCCTTGTAGTTCGCGTAAAGACAACGGTTATGTCATATTGTCATTGAATAGTACGCGTTTACGTTTACATGCTTGTTCCGATGATGGACAACTGGAAGTCAATCAAATAGCCGATTTCGATTGGTCAACAATTGGCCGATTTTGTATCGATGAGCAGAATTTTATTTTCGAATATAAACGATCGACAATGAAAGTGGCTAAACCAGTTAAACTACAAACTTTATTCGCACAATTTATGTTGGATTGTTTCGAATGCATTGTCAAAGAATTACAAATCAATAATAATAATAATACGAATCAGTCAAACGAAGAATGAATTGCTCTATTTACATTCGTGCAATCTCGAATGAGATCTGATAAACAATAAACAAAAACAAAAATGAATATTTTTTTTCTCACCCCGGTTTGTCTAGAGATTTCATGTGTGTGCTTTTCTTTTCTTACGTGATAATCAATCAAAATCCTTTCTCTTTCTCTCTCTCTACTATTATCTCGTCAATCAGTATTTTCAATTGCTAGTTAGTCATTTATTCTCTGCACAACGAATCAAGATAAAAACAAAACAACCAAATGAGAATCCTTCTTGTACTTCGAACTAGCTTTTGTAAATATATTCGAATTTCTTCTCATTGCATGCATGTATGTGTATTTCTCTGTATACATCTCTCTTTCTTCTGTGTCTTGTGTCTGCTAAATATATATATATTTACATATATTAATATTCTATCGAAGTAACTTTTCTTTTCTCTTTTTTTTTGATCGAAAATTGTAAACAGTCATTTTCCTTTTGAATAAAATAAAATAAACTCAAAAACGATCTCTGCATTTCTAGATGTATTTTTCCATTCCTGATCTGACTGAAATCTCAACACGACAGAATAATCATCAGCAAACATATACACTCTATCATATTCATCTCAATGGTCAACATTTTTGTAATCTGCGTTATTCACAATTACGGCAATTTCATGATGATCTGCAACGTTTGAATCATCAAATGATTGTTTTTCCACCGAAGAAACTTTTTAATTTATCTCGACGAGAATTAGATGAACGACGTTTATTACTCGAACGTTATTTACAATCGATTATACAGAATAAAACGATTCTTTCATCGAATTTATTCAATCAATTCTTTCTTTGTGCACAATATGAAACCATGAAATCAATGTTGACATCGTTAACCGAACGAGTGAATTTAACAGTCGAATTTCTTAATCATGAGAAATTTTATTTGGAAAATCTTCTACCAGAAAATAGTACCAATCAAATATTCGATATTTGTTTGAAGAAATTTCAAATTGATTTTACTTATCAAACATATTTTTCATTATTTTTCTATGATAAACAAGATCAACAAATGAATCTCATTCGACCGTTGTTCTCATTTGAATCTCCATATTTTTCTCTACTACAAAGTCAAAAGATCCATCGAAATACTTGCATTGTATTCAAGAAATCCTATTGGGATATAAATTATGATTTGAAATTAATCGATAATACACGAACACGACAATTTCTATTCATTCAAAGTGAATTCGATATTGAACAAAGTAAAATCAATTCATCGTGTTCAAAGGAATTTTTCGAACAATTGAAATTTTATTACGAAGAAAATTCTTGGAAAGAATATATTCTTCATGCTCAAACATTGAAACTCTACGGTTACAATCTTCTTCCCAATTGTTCAATAACAATAAATGAACAAGAAACATTCTCGTCTTGTTTATTAGCTGTTGGCAATTATGAATTGAATTGCTATGTCATCGATAATGATCAACAATTATCCAAAGAATTTTCATTTAAAGTTACACGTATTCGTTGTTGGAAAGTGAATTGGACCAAAGATAATTTAAATCTTGCATTCGAATATTTAATTCGAAAAGATACATTACAATGGATTTTCATACATAGTCAACAAGCACCGTTGATTAGTACATGTTTACAATCAATGATCGATGAAATACTTGCCAAACGAATGGGAGCTGTTCATCCTGTTTCGAATTTAGTCGATGTAGAAAATCAACGAACGAATCTTTCCAATGGATTAATTATTCGAACACAAGCTGATCTCGATCGATTCAATAATAATAAGATATTTAATGAAGGCGAAGGAGACGATGATCTTTAATTTTTCAAAATCAAATAATTCTTTATCATTCCAATGCAAAAAGATTATCGAACCGTCCAAAATAGAAATTGTACGATTAATTCTTTTAATTCTTCATACTAGTCATTCTCTCTTTTGCTTGTTTTGTTTTCTAACTATTAATAAAAAAAACTTTGAAAATATTTTTCAATACGACAAAGTGTCATCTATTGAGGTGAATACGATACGATTGGCTCATGTTACCTGTCGACTCACTGAGTTTGTTACTTTTTGTCTTCGTTACAAGGCTAAATTACTAAAAACGAAATGTCCGGGCTTGATGCACGGAATAGAGAGGATTTCAATGGTTTTTTGTGTGTTTCTTGTCGATTGATCTTATGCAATCCTGCACAGTTGCCATGCGGTCATCGAGTATGCAAAGCCTGTGTTCGTGAACTTTCAGTGCATTCTGAAGATAATATTATATGCCCAATTTGTGATACAATAGCTAAAGCAAATGAAGTTCGTATTGAGTTAAAAATTGTCTTTTATATTTATATTTATTTCGTTGTGAAAAGATAACTGCTGATCATGGATGTTACAACGATATGCAGAGTTTAATAGCTCAATGTATTTCATGCCGTTGGGCTGATCAATTTAGGAACTATGAAGTACAAAATTTGATTAGTTTGTACTTCACACAATTCTTTTTTGCAGAAGCATCTTGAAACATGTCCACAAACACGTGATGAAATTCCGATTCCTATGGGTCAAGCACGACCTAGTAATTCAGTTGGGGAAATTTCAACTGATGAAAATGAGCCGGAATCAGAAGACCTACGACGATCAATACAAATGCTAGAAGCAGTAGTTCAAAATATTAGCGAAGATACAGAACAATTCCGACGAGATTTAAGGCAAATGCGCAGTTGTCTTTTGAATGTTTTACAAAAACTAGAGGAATTACGAGTAGCTGAACATGAGTTCAATACCGTTCTAGCAAACCAAGAAAATCTCTTGCAGCAACTTGCTTCTCTAAAACAACAAGTCAGTGAATCTCAGCAATCTTCGTTTGAAGGAACGTATTTATGGGTAATAAACGATGTTGGGACGAAAATGAGTAGGTTTATTCATTTTTCAATAGAATCAGTTTTAAAAAAAATTATTAATAGACGCTGCAGAACATGCCGAGGAACCGGAATGTATTCATTCACCTGCAATATATTCTTCACAATATGGAAACGGTTTGCGTGCTCAGTTGTTCTTAAATGGTGACGCGAATGCACGAGGAACTCATCTGTCACTTCGTTTTGTTCTTCAACATAGCGAATACAGTCCTATTCTATTAGATTCATCCGGTTTCAATGTGATTTTCTGTTTATACGATCAAAGTGACGCAAAACATCATATTATTCATTGTTTTAAACTTGATTCAGCATTGTACAATTTTCAATCGCAATCATTATCAATCAATTTACCCGATGAATTTTCGAATTTTTGTCCATTGACAATGCTTCGACAAGAAAACAGTCCATATACAAAAGACAATACGATGTTCATTCGAATTATGTTCGATTTTTGCAATTTCTCTCATGATATGATTCATTTTGTCTTGAATTTAAATCCAGGATTGCCGAATTATATTCAACATAAAATGATTCAAGATGAAATTAATCGGCGGGCTCAATAAAAATTAGACATTGGGCATGGCAATATTGTGGATTTGTCCTCGAACACTAGAAATCATTGATATTTTGAGATAATCCGGATCCGGTGGATGATGAATTCTGTTAAGAAATCAAATGTATGAAATTGATTCGGTTTCAACACTTCAACGATATTGCGAGCTCAAAAAGATGACTATTGAAATTATATTTCATATTCAAGATACAAGATTATTATCTATAAACTTTTAAAAAATTTTAATCGAGATTTTATTGTTTTGTTTCTATTTTTATTTAATAAAATAAAAAAATATTTAGAATTTATCATGTTTTTTCGAAAGAAAATAATTTCTTTTTTTCTTTCGTTTCTAGTTGCATGTCACGTGTATGATCTCTCAAAACAATTGAGTACAACCAAATTCAACATTCTACGTAGATAAGAATGTTTCATACGTATATTTGAAATCTTTCAATCCTTGATGTCGCCCGGGAGATGATATGACGAATGCAAAGAAAATTCTCTCGTTCTATTGTTTCAATCGATGTGTTCTTTATTTTCGATGAAGCATAGATTTGTTTTTTGTTGGTGTTCTTATGGTTATAAAAGTAATGGTA
>ERZ778020.2005-NODE-2005-length-15804-cov-3.582132_pt1 | contig 15804 bp, 16 predicted proteins | sample MGYA00375750_ERZ778020 | MGnify/ENA primary metagenome ERZ778020 (study PRJEB29350, sample SAMN05389818) | bioreactor metagenome | isolation source: Ammonium sulfate bioreactor | place: South Africa: University of Cape Town | collected 2014-03-17 ...
TTCTTTCTTGTTGTTTACTTGAATGGAAAATCGATTGGGATATTGACTATTTAACTTCGAAAGAACAACCGAAATTTCTCAAACGTTGTTTGATCTATGGAGCAGGCGGTTTAATCTTTGGTTTAGTTTTAACGTCGGCTGTCTATCAAAATCTTCAAGTGAATATCAACGGTGAAAATGTGAAAATCAAAGATGTTCTTTCGGATTTCTTTAAATCCAATGAATTCGTTCTTATCTATCAACAATTAGCAAATATAGTCAAACAGTTGTATGGGTTCTATTTACAACATGGTTTTAAAGGTCTATGGACAGAAATTTGGACAGCTCTAGATTCGGAAAGTGATAGGCAAGCATACGAAGTACAGGATCTGATTTAATTGCATATTGAAGAAAAGAATTGAGTTTGAATATTATTTAGACTTTGAATCTTCGTCCCGATGCGTCGCAACAGGAAATCGACAGTCAATGTCGAATGTTAGCACGTAAATGGCATCCGGATCGATATCGAGTATGACAAACACAATAGTTTTCATTTTCTGTTGAGGATTTTGTTTGCTTTTATAGGATCCAGCTGCTAAGAAAACCGCCGAAACGAACTTTATTAATGTTCAGCAAGCTTGTGATCATCTCTCCAACGAACGTAAACGTCGTCAAATATTAAATTCTCAAAAACGTGAAAAATTTTAATTCTAATTTTAATATTTTTTCTTCTTCTTTTTTATCCTCTCTGGTGCTGGCTAATCATTCTCAAGAAAATTTTTGCTTTCTGTTTTCTTAATGCAATTGAATTCCTATTTTAGATAAGAAAATTTTTGATTTTTATGTCGTGAATGTCCGTCACAATTGATTCAGTTAAAATTTATATCAATCAATTTATTCAAAATTTTCATTATACAGACGCAATTTTTCTTGCTGAACGACTCTATGCCGAAGGTAGTCGATCAATCGATGTTCGGTTGGCTGTTTTTTCAATATATTTCTCTCTCTTTGTCTAGTAAAAAACGATGAATCAACTTATTTATTAGCTCGAACTTATTATCTAAGTGGCGATATCAATAAATCCTATTGGTTATTGAAGAATTCTTCAATCGATCATTTGCCAGCTGCTAAACTTCTTCTAGCTAAATGTTGTTTTGATATTGACAAGTAAATTGACGCTCAAAATGAGTTTCCAATTGGTTTATTTGTCTTTTGTTTAGACTTCATGAAGCAGAAACAGTTTTAATCGGTACGAATTCATCGATCAATACTCTGGCATTCGATGAATTCACACATGTTCATGCCGATCAAAGCGCATTTGCTTTGCAATTGTTAGCTAAAGTTTGCGAGTGAGATTTGTTTTCTTGTTTAAATCTGAAATATCGATTGATAATCATTTGAATTCAATTAGAAAATCTGACCGACATCAAAAAGCTAGTGAATGCTATCGAAAATCTTTGAAATTAAATCCATTTCTTTGGTCATCATTCGAAGCTCTATGTCGATTAGGTGAACGTGTTGATACGAGTATATTCTGTTCAGCAACTCTCAAGTCCAGTCGTTCATATGCCGAGAATACTCATCATCCGCCAGATATCTGTCTCACACCGTCAATCGAATCAATCAAAGACATACCAAGTGAAAATCAAATCATCGAAAATGTAAAATTTTACAAACACTCGTTTATTTAATCATTTCAATTTGATTGTAGTCGATGAATACAAGCACAAAAGAACGTCCGCTTCTTGCACCTGTCCCTGTGATGAAACTAACTGAATCAGTACTCAATGTTGGCTCAACGCTCATAACTTCGACACCGATCGGACTATTTGCTGAACAATTACAAGATAATGATAACTATACACCTCCGACGATCAAACCACCGGATTATATTCCATCAATACGAAATCCACCATTAGCACCTAAACGACAGAATACTCGCATGATGTAGGAAAAATATTCAAGACATTCAACAAAAGTTCTATGTTTTGTTTATTAGACAACAATATGAATTCGAGGATGCAACAACACCGGTCTCGTCTGGAGCGATTGTACATCGAAATGAAATTGCATCGACATCGATTAGTGAAGCACGAAAAGGACCAAGCATTAAGAAAGAAAATAAGTCAGTTCGTGGACCACCGAAACGTACGACACGTGTGACACAAAAACGACCACCTTGTACAGATATGAGTGTAACACCTGAATCTCCAAATAAAATGACGACACGTTCGCAAGTTCGTTCGACAAATTCGAGTCTCAATGGTTCCATCGAATCGGATGTTAGTACAAAACGTGAATCGAAACGAAAGAGTCAAACAAATCAACGAACACCTGGTTTGTGTTTTTGTTGTTCAATAAGAAATTTTGAAAATGAAAACTAATTTTCATTTTATTTCCATAGAATTGGTTGAAAATTTAATTAATGTTTTAAAATTACTCGGTCAAGGTCTTCAGCATCTTTCTCAATACGATTGTCGACAAGCAATCGAAACGTTTGAATCGATCTCATTGAAACATCTCGATACACCTTGGGTTTTATCACATCTGGCCAATTGTTATTATCATTTACATGATTATCAAAAAGCTTCGCTTATCTATCGAGAACTACGAATGAAATATCCCTATCATATCGATGGATTAGAATATTACAGTACAGTTCTTTGGCATTTAAAAGATGATATCAGTCTAGCAACATTAGCTCATCAATTGACAGACATCGATCGAAAACATCCAGCTGTAAATCAAAAAACTGATTTATTCTTTCAACAAAATTCTTTCTTTTTTTTTTAAAGAGTTGGTGTGCGTCAGGAAATTGTTTGAGTTTAAATCATGAATATGACAAGGCTCTTCAAGCATTTAAACGTGCCATTCAATTAGCACCTGAATGTGACTATGCGTATACATTGTTAGGAAATGAATATTCATTAATCGACGAACTCGAACGAGCTATGGCTTGTTTTCGAAAAGCTATTCAACTCAATCCAAGAAGTTACAAAGCTTGGTACGAATGAATTTTTGTAAATCTGCAACAACATTCTGTTCGTTTTTTTCGTAGGAATGGTGTGGCGATGGTTTATTTAAAACAAGAGAAATTTCAATCGGCTGAATTTCATTTCAATAAAGCAACGAATATCTTTCGAACAAATCCCGATCTACTCTGTCATTTAGCTGTGGTAAATCGTTCGAGAGTTTTGCGTGGAAATATTTAATCATAATAATATTTTTTTTTAGTCTCAACATAAATGTAATCGATCAGAAGAAGCTCTAACTTTGTTGAATGATGCATTGAAAATCGATCGAAAGAATGCATTGTGTAAATTTCATAAGTAAAAAATCGATTTCGAAAAAAAAATTTCAACAGAAAATATGATTTCGTTTTTTTCTTAGAGCGGGACTATTATTACATCTTGAACGTTATCAAGAAGCTCTTATTGAACTCGAAGATTTACGACAGATAGCACCGAAAGAATCACTAGTTTATTATCTTCTTAGTAAAGTACGTTGATTTCATTTTTGTTTTGCGAAATCTCAAATTGTGAATTCTCTTAATTCAGGTACATCGACATTTGAAAAACTATCATTATTCTTATATGTACATGTCTTGGAGTATGGATCTCGATCCAAAAGGTGCTAATAATCAATTGAAAGAAAATGCCGATAAATTCTATTCGAAAGATGAAGATCTTCTTTTCGGCATGGAAGATATAGCGTCGTCGGTTACCGATGACGATCAAAGTCAAATGCAATCGCAAAGTTCGTTACAAGATATTCAACCAATGGATTCAAGCGAAGAAATTCTCTAAAACTAATCGAGTTCTTTGTTCTTTTTCTTTTTATGTATAGAATTAATTACTCAGGTGTAATGTGTTCTTCTTTTCAAAACATTATTCTCTATCGAATAAAATATATACATATAATCAATTAGAGAAAATAAAGTCGAGTTTTTGTGTACTATCGTCGATTGCATTGAGAAATTGTTTGATATAGTTCAGATCGATTGTATCTTTCGATTGAAACCAATCGATTTGATCATTGAAGAGATTCAGTTTTGATCTGTTTAACAGTTGAAAATCGTTCGTATTCAAATCATCGACTTGCTAAACAAAACATTTGAACGAACGTGTTTTGTCAATAGGAAAATAAGTAATTTTACCTGTCGAAGTCGTAGATGAGTATATTGATATAGAACAAGACTGATTAAATCTATTTTAAGGAGTAAATTCAAAAGCTCAGCATCTGCTTTCCATTGAGATATTTTTGATAGGAAATGAGACGCGTTTATGAAAAACTCATTTAGACCGATAAATCCCCGTAGATCAACACAATCGAAGGACACAAAATGTACTTGAACCTCCGACGTGGCCTTGTTGTTTAACTGTACGTTGATCCCGAAAATCTGTCGTAATAAACTTCGAATGAGTTGATTGATCTATAGACAAAAAAAAAGCAAGTTTATCGTAGAACTGAATTTCATATTTACATGAGGATGATTTATCGCTTTTAAAACAATCGATTTCCATTGTTCGAATTGTGGCGTAAGACTCGTATAGACAAACAAAGTCTCAGCTTTCTTAAAGAGTAAAACGACTGATGGCAAATGTAAATTCATGTGAGTGAGATGAACCATCAATATTAATTGAGCACGTTTATGAATATTCGAAGTATTTTGTCGAATGATTTTGACGAATGATTTCAAATTGTTCGATGGAAATGAAATTTTCATTTGTTCGCCGTAGAAATTCATTAAATTCAGGATAATAACCGCTGGCATATTTCTGAAATTACAAACGAGAAATAATTATAGGCCTGAGATCGTAAATTACTGAATTGAATCGTCAGGTTTCGTACATTTCAATTGAATTGACGCGTAATTTTTGAATCTATCGATAACATCGGATAGATCGATATCTTCGTATTTTTCATGAGCTGGAATAAATTCAAATAAAAAACAGTGCACTATTGCAGCCATTTGAACTAAATGGCAATTGCTTGGGAATATATACCCGACTGGAAAAAATAGCGGTCAATATATATATAAGTGAAAAAAAGTTCATCGTATTTGATACATTCTAAAAGCCTTATCTCGTGTTATTTGATACTATTTTCTTTTATTAAAATACGAGTATATAAAAGCATGAGAAAAATTGAAGATTAAATGATTTAGTTTTTGAATATGCTTCGACCGATTGTCCTGCTTTTTTTTAGTGAGATGAAATGCATTGACTTTTTTTGTTTTGTTTTGTTTTATATCTTGAGCGTTTTTAGTTTGTACTTGTACGAATGCAGTTGTTGTGAAATTTCAATTGCAGAATGTGCCAAGATTTTATACCGGATTGTATGATAAGATTTACTTTGCAAGTTCGGTGAATGATTGGGTACCGAATGATGAAAACTATCAATTCGATCCGTTGACAAAATCGTTAACAATCGATTTTAAAAATGTGAAATATGTTGAATTTAAGATAACAAGAGGCAGTTGGGATACAACGGAAACATGGGCCGATGGTTCATCGAGAGCTAACCGACAGTTACGTTTAGTATGTCGAATAAAAAGCAAAAAAACAAAACGAAATGTTCTATTTTTATAGTCAACTAATCCCGAAATAATTAATTTGACAATCGAACAATGGGAAGATACATCAGGTGTTACTCATACAGCTACGAATCAAGTTTATATTCTTGATTCGAATTTTTCCATGTGGAATTATCTTCCACGTACACGACGTATTTGGATATATTTACCTCGAAGTTATTCAACGGATGTCAACCGAACATATCCCGTTCTCTATGCACATGATGGACAGAATTTGTTCGATCGAGCAACATCATTCTCAGGCGAATGGCAAATGGACGAAAGTTTAGATCGTCTATCGAAGAATTTAATTGTCGTCGGAATTGATAACGGTGGTGCCGAGAGAATCAATGAGCTAACACCGTATCCAAATCCCGAATATGGCGGCGGTCAAGCCGATGAATATCTAGCGTTCATTGTCGATAAACTTCGACCATTTATTAATCTTCATTTTCGAACGAAAATCGATCGAGATAATACGGCTATTCTTGGCAGTTCACTCGGCGGTCTTTGTAGTTATTATGCTGCATTGAAATATGAAGATATCTTTGGATTAATCGGCGTTTTTAGTCCGTCATTTTGGTTTACTGATGATATTTTTCAATTGACAGAAAAATTTCGTTTTCAACAATCACCACCACGAATTTATTTTCTCGGTGGTCAAGCAGAAAGTCAAACAATGGTTAGTGACATGCAACGAATGATTAAAATTTTAAAGAATACAACTGAAGAATATCGAACCGATCCCAATCGTTTGATATTGAGTGTCAAAGCCGATGGACAACATTCGGAATGGTTTTGGGGTCGTGAATTTCCCTATGCTATCGAATGGTTATTTCCCTAAGAAAAACCAATAAAATTTCTAATTACAATTTTATCAGACATAGAAAACTTTGAAATTCTATTTTTTATGCGCTATGCAGGATATCTCTCGCACGGTTTTGTTTCTTTTCTTACTAATTACCTTCATGTTTAAACAGAAAACAACGGTCTTGCGCTTTCCGATGAAGGCAAATGTAGAGATAACACATTTTCAATGTTAAATTCCTCTGTTCTTGATGAGTTTATTTCAAGACTGTATGCAGTATTACTAGCGTCCTCTCATCTGTTTTCCGTTCGTCGATTGGTTTTTATTTTTAAACAAATCACTAGTCAACTAGTAAATATTTTTCTTTTCTGTCTGTCTGTCTGTCTGTATATATGATGTTATTATGATTATTTTTTTATTGTTGTTGTTGTTGTTGTTATTATTTTTTTTAATATTTCCCATTCTATCAAATGGGATATGACGAGTCGAGTATGATAAAATTTCACTGATTCATTTCGATTTTATTCTTATCATTTGACATCCAGTTTTTCATAGCTAGTCAATTGATTGCTCATTAATGATTCATTTTTTGTTGTTGTTTCTCGTATACATCAATGATACATTTGTTCCGTTTTTTTTTGTTTCTCTCATTTCATACGTAATAGCAAGGCCCTGGATGATTGCTGTTGTTTAACCCTTGAGTTGTTCAAGGTTTGCCCTGCACATGACTTACTCGTCGTTGCAATAATTACGATTGCGTTATGCAATTAAATAAGCAAGAAAAGAGAGCGAGCGAGAGAGAGAGCTACTAAGGTTGTCAAGAAGAAAACACACAAAATTTATATTATGTTAGTCGATGAAAAAGACGTTTGCATATTCAATTAAAAGAGACTCAAAAGGGATCAGCCATACTTTATAGAAATCCGCATGTCTTTCATTGAAAACCTCGAATATTATTTTGAAAGAGAACAAAATAGCTTCTATTTACTTATTCATACTTATAAAAGCAAGTCGTTTTCTCTTCTTGTCATCTCTTTTTTCCCTTTTTCTTAATATACAAATGAATTAATAATTAATACAGAAGGAAAGTAATCATTTCACACCTCGTTGAATAGATGAAAGAAAAAACTGGAAGAAACGGAAGTTAATATCAACAGTCTAGCTTGTCTAACATCATCGACATCATACTATTTCATTTTCCTTTTCTTTTTTCTTTACATTTTTTTTTCTTTTGAAGAGAGATAACTATGCATGGAATTAACTGTGAAAAATTTCGATGAATGAAGATAAAAAGGAAGAGAAAAGAAACTATTGACATCCATTTTTTCTTATAGATTACTCATTTTTATTGTTGTTGTCATCGTCGTCGTCGTCGTTATTGTTGTTGTTATCTTATTGCGTAAAATCATCTTCATGATTTTCAATGGCGTTAATTGTACAAACCAATCGAACGAATAGTACGGTTCTCATGGATTCGTACAAGGACTTACCAGAATCAACTGATCAAAAAGATAGTTTTCATCGGATTATTTTGGAAAAAATCGAAGAAGGAAAACGACATCGTGATCCGATTAAATGTCGACAAATTCTTAATGATTTAATGACGATGTTAAAACATTTAACAGCCGATGTACATAATTATAATCTCGCTTTTCGAGAAACTCAACCATCGTTCTATGTACAAGTACGAGAGTTTTAAAATATGAAAGAAAAAAAAACAAACAAACGAACTTTTCAATTTAGGAGTTTCAACGTTTAACTGATCGAATTGAAACATTAACAAAAGCGCGTGATACATTAACTGAATATCTTCGTGAACTTGAAAATGAAAATTCCAATCCAATCATTCCTTCTCTATCATTCAATGAAATATCTTCATTAAATAATTCGCCTCCTTTTCAACATCAATTACAATATTCTCCTACTCAAACACATTCGATTTGTTCGTCACCACCACCATCGAAACTATCTCATCCACATAATGCATCGATTTCATCGATTTATTCTCAAGATCATGAGTCTCCAAGACCTAAAAGTCCAACATTAACACCGAGTAATTTTATTCGTGTACATTTTCCCAATAAACATACGACTGCCGTAAGTTTCGATTGATTAATTGATTGGGAAAAAGAATATTTATTTAGTTGGCACCACGAAATGACGAAACATTGGTAAATGCGCTTGAATCACGCGCAACAAGACATTCAGTCACGAATCTTCGCACATATACGCCTGTTTATATGATATCAAGGTAGAAAAATAACAGCGAAAACAAAAACGAAATTCGATTTTTGAATTTTTTTGTTTAGACAACCATGTTCATGGGATATAACATTAGATTGTCTACTTGAGCCCGAAATTGAACTCGAAGAAAAGCCAAAACTTGATCATTCATTTGTAAGTTACGAATCTCTTGCTATTTATTCATCCATCTCGAAAAATCTTAGATTCGAAAACGATTTTTTACTTTAACCTATTGTGACGTTTGTCATAAGATTCTCTTACAAGGTCTACGTTGCCTTGTCTGTAGTTCACGTATACATACAAGATGTATACATAAGTCACACCGTTGTCAGATAGTTCATCGAGATAATTTTGGGTACTTTATTGTTGTTGTTGCTTTTTGATATTGTTTTGTGTAAACATATGCTTATTGTCTGTCTGTGTAACCTAGAAAAATATGCCACCACCTCGTATCTCTTTCTTAAGCAGTACGCGTTGTGCTGTTTGTCGTCATTTTATACGTGAAGCTTATAAACATTGTGAGCTATGTGATAATAACTACCATAAACGTTGTTATAACCAAGCACCTGTTTGCTCTCATCCGATTATTGAGTATGTGTTGTGTAACAATTTAATTGAATAAATATGATTGAAATTAATCATTGATCTATTTCGATTCGATTTAGACGTATTAAAAATTTTGCTCCCGATCGATTTAATAACGATCGGACAAATGCACAAAATCGAACGAAAGAGCAATCACGAAGTTTACCTCGAATGCCTCTACCTGTATGTTATTTATTTTGAGTTTTTCGTTGAAATAAATCGGTTTTTGTTGTTTAGCTACCGGGTATTAATTCAACTCAAGGAGTTGGTAAGAAGAACTGCTCGTTTAGTTTTTCCTTTTCACGTATTAAAAATCGAATTTTAGCTGTCAATGGTTCGATAATAAGCAGTCCAGTAGGTCTTCGACCGAGCATGACAAAACCATCATCCGATGGACTCAACGATCACAAAAAAACGACAACTGTACGTAATTTTGATTTTACTCAAAAAATATTCGAGTTTTCGTTTTCGTTTTTTTAAAAGAAATATGTCAGTGAATGGGAGATTAAATCAGAAGATTTACTGAATCATGGCCGAATGGTTGGCCGTGGTACTTATGGAACTGTTTACAAGGCTGAAGTTCGATTGCATGGTACCGGAGCTTAATGTTTGATTTTGAAATCTTATACGATTTCTCTTTCTCTGTAGGATATGTGGCGTTAAAAGAATTGAACTTCGTTTCGCCGACACCAAGTCAATTTCAAGCATTTCGAAACGAAGTTCTTGCTTTAAAGTTTGTTCACTTGACGTTTTTATTTTGTTCTATAAAAAATTTATTTTAAAGAAAAATTACACATCAAAATACATTGAATTTCTACGGATATATTCTCTCGCCTCGTTTTGCTATTGTGACACAATGGTGTGAAGTAAGACGATGAAAATTCTATAGACAATCGAGACATTTTCGAGATTTCTTAGGGTTCAACACTTTACAAACACATTCATATTCTTGATCGTCACTGGAAAATCAATCAATTGATTGACATAGCTCGACAGATTTGCCAGGGAATGTCGTAAGTTAAGATTTAATATGAATATTGAATAGATAGTATTTTTAAAAAAAAGATATTTACATGATCGAGAAATAATTCATCGTGATTTAAAATCGAGTAATGTCTTTCTCGATATATCGTCTGAATCGGAAGAAGCTGGCGCTTGCTATCGAGTCAAAATAGGTGATTTCGGTTTAGCTGCTGTGAAAACTGTCGTTACCGAAGGTGTTAATAAACAGTTTCAACCGACTGGTTCAGTTCTTTGGATGGTAAAAACTTGTCGACCAAATGTGAACCATTGAATTTGTTTTTGTTGTTGTTTTCAGGCACCTGAAGTAATTCAACAAAAAGATCCGAATTGTTATTCAACAAGTTCGGATGTTTATGCATACGGTTGTGTTCTATTTGAAATGTTCAGTGGCAAATTACCACATGCACCCATTGCAAATAAAGAACAAGTTTGATTTCAAAACGAATTGTGATTTGAAAATGATGATTATTCGATTTTAAGATTATGTGGCAAGTCGGACGAGGAAAGCTACGAATCAAAATCGATCAATGTCGAAATGATACACCCGAATCAATCACCGAATTAATTCGACAATGTACAGAATTTGATCGAGATCTACGACCAAATTTTGCACCTGAAGTAAAATGATTGATTTTTCTCTCTCAAAATTTGAATTGATTATCATAATTTGTTTCTCTAGGTTGATGATACATTATCAAAATTTGAATTTATATTTCCACGTTTACAACGTTCACAATCAGAACCATGTCTCATACGAAATCCTCAAGATGATCTCCTCGGTTTAACAATGAATTTTGGCGTGCCAAAAACTCCGATATCTTTTCATCGACGTTTTAATGCTGAAGTTTCTTAAAACAAAAAACAAACAATTCTCTTGCCTTACATTCCTCATAATCGAATAAAAAATAAAGAATTTCATTTGTTTTGTCTGTGTTTCGCATGCTATTTGTAAGACAGTGAATGAATCATATTTCTCGTCTTATGTAAATTTTATTTGTCGAATAAAAAAAACAGAAATCTACACCGCGTTTTTTGGTACACAATTATGCGTCATACAGGAGAAAAGAACAAATTTTATGTTCGGCCTCGGAAGTAGATGAGATGGGCGTAGAAATAGTTGGATTTTTCGATAGAAAACGAAAGTATGGGTTTCAATATTACGAAAATTTTGAATGATGAAGATTTATCAGCGAACAGATACAGTCGAATTCAATTTAATATTGAAGAAGATGTGGAATTAGTTTGCTTGATTAATAATATTGATCAATGTTTTAATCTCAATGACTTTCAAAGTAGTATGAATACGATTAATACATTCGAAAGCATTTATGAATTTACTGATTATATTGAACGAAATGTATATGCGACGTTATATGTGATTCTTGCTGTGGATAAACTCGAATCAAGTCTATCGTTTATGAGAGATCTCTCGCATGTCAATGAAATTTATATTTATTCGCCGATGAATTCAATACAAATTGATGATTTAGTGATAAATTGCGGAAAATTTCGTGGTATATACAATGAAATATCGAAACTTAGTCAAGATTTAACAGCGGCGATCAATCGATTCCATAGAGAATTGATGATATTTGATTGTATTCCAGACGTAAGTCAAAATAAAAATTTACATTTAGATCAATCGGAAGCTTCGTTTTTAATGTGGCGTTTTCTGATCGATTGCTTAAAACTTTTAAAACCAGACGAACAAGCAAAGAAAGAACTTCTCATTGCATTGCATTCGAAGTATTCAAGTAATAGAATTCGATTTAAAGAAATTGACAATTTCGAACGAAATTATCGATCCGAATCAGCACTTACCTGGTACAGTGAAGGGTCACTTTTCTATCAAACACTCAATAATGTTTTACGAACACATGATTTTGGTTCAATTTTCGCATTACGTTTTCTTATTCAAGATTTAATTCGATGTACGGAAGGTAGTTCGAAATCGACAGTCTATCGTCATCAAATATTATCCAAATCAGAATTGGAAAGAATAATACAAACAAAAATCGGTTTTATACAAATAAATAATTTCCTATCGGCGAGTACAAATCGAAACGTGGCAGTGAAATATTTTCGAGAACCAACAGCATTAGATTCTGACAAAATTCAAATACTGTTCGAATTTAATATTGAAGATTCTGAATTCAGTTATATTCCAAGGCAGGAAAACGAAATCTTATGTCCCATTGGTAGTATTTTTCGTATAAAAGAAATCATACCTCCAACTGAATCAACACGATTCCATCAAGTACAACTCAGCTCGATAAACGAGTCCAATGATTTGTTTGACGTGTTCACTAATTGGATCGAAAGAGAGACGTATCTTTCTGAAGATCGATGGCAACAACTCTTGTTAACGATTATCAATCGAAATGATTTTCAGCTTTTAAAAAATATTTATACATATCTCGAAGATTCTTCATTTGATGACATGGGAAAAGCATCGAAACTTAATCGGATCGGGAAAATTTGTTATCAATTAGAAGACTATTCAACAGCAATCTTTCTTGAGACAAAAGCATTTGAACTTCAACAAAATTATCCTCATGATTCGTACATTACTCTGATTGAAAGTTGTAATACGATTGCATCGGGATACGCGAAAATACAAGATCATTCAAATCGATTTATTTGGTTAAAAAAAGCGCTCGATTTCAAGAGACAATCAGGTTATTTCGAAGACTTATTGACTGCTAAAATCTATACAGATCTTGGTGATGTATGTTACTCAATCGAGAATTATCCTGAAACGATACCTTATTACAAAAAAGCATTGAAAATTCAATCGAAATCACCGATCACGAATTATCTATCAATTATGATGAGCAACAAATCTATCGGTTTGGCGCATGAAGCGTTGAAAAACTATTCAGATGCATTGACATATTTCGAAACTGCTCTCAAAATTCAAGGAGACCATTATCCAAACGACAAATCTTCGCTAGCCGATACGTATTTTCATATTGCTGATATGTATCGATATAAAGGAAATCTTGAACGAGCACTTTCATTTTACGAGAAACAACTTGATGTTGAACAAGAAATTCTTCCTGAAAATGATAAATCACTTATTGGTATTCATTTAAATATTGGAATTTTATTGATTGAACTCGGCCAATCCGAGAGAGCAGCAAAATATTTATCACAAGCAGTCGTTATTGCATTGAATAAATGCGAAGCAAATTCATCTGAAATGCAAAATTTGCAAAAATACTTAAATCTACTTAAGAAAAAAGAGTAAGTTCGAAGAAGTAAGTATTAATACGAACTGGTTGATTTCATTTAGATGGCTTTATCCGGCTTTGGTTATTAGCAAGTCAAATGCAGAAAATAGTACTCTCTATGTGGAACTTGAACATTTTACTGATGGACATTTGATGTATCCAATTGGTATAGATGATTATGAAAAACAATCGAAATCGAATACGGATATAAAATCGATTATTCTTGATGCATCATCGATTTCTAATAACGAACGAGATCGACAATTGACGATTATTTCATCGGATTTACATATCGAATCGATTTATATTCTCGGAAAAGCACCGAATCCAGGTGGAGAATGGTCAGAATTTTTGAAACAATTTCCTAAAACGCAAATGTTTTTTGACAACGAGAAAGAACTGGCTGTTCGATGGGCTTTAGATATTTCGTTTGAATATCGCAGAATGGCAATGAATCACAAGAGAAATAGAAACGAAAGTATGGCTCAGCAATGCATGCAGCGATGTTTAGATCTCTATAAACGTTTGAAAATAGCAGACGAACCGAACTAATAAAAAAATCACCTTTTTAATTCCTCATATTCAAGAAACTTCTTTCTTTTTTTAGATGCGATAAATAGAATCTTCTTTAAGGCTCAGTTATGATCGTTTTATTTGATCTAGGAGACGGGTTTGCTTGGTGCAAACCTATATTTCACCCAGAAATATTCACACGATTTACTGACCAGACAACCCTCAATAAATATCTACGAGACCGTATACTGCAGAAACACCAAACCACATATTTATTTATATCCAATCAACAAGCGTCTATTATCGATACATTTCAAGTTAATTTCAATGGTTTTTCGAAATATATTTACTGTCCCGATGAAAACTCTGTTAATGAATTTGAAACTCAAAATGGAGTACGTGGTGATCATAAAATTATCACCATCAATGAGTTAGAAACATCTCTTCACAGCAAAGCAGTTGAATTGTATTTTTCCTTAATGCATCGATCTACAAACGACAGCACCACACAAAAAACATATGCACAACGATACAATTATCATATCAACTGCCTTGAACTTTCATCGAGACAATTCCTCGATGACCCGCCCGGTTCTCAGCCGACGGCATAAAACAACGAACATTATAAACTGATAATCTAGAACAATTACTTATAAATTAACCTATTCAGTGACTTCAAAAACGAAACAATAAAACGATCTGTGCTGACATCTAGAACGACACTTCGCAAATGCAGAATTAAAAAAACAATTCCTACCGATTAAACATCATTAAAACCCAATAATACGTTATTTTAAACCCAGTCAATATTTTCCGCAATATTCACAAAATCAGCCAGTCATAATCAACGAAAAACAACAATACAATTTCCAACGAACAGTGTGTCGGCGTTATTGTCATTCAGATACAGAGGCAAAAAGAAAGAAAGGAAGAAAGTATAACTGATCACGATTATCCTATATGAAACGAAACATTAACCTTGCAAATCTATTGCGAAATATTAGCAAGGGAACCTTCAACTCTTTTATTCTCTTCTTGTATGAGTTTTGTTTTGATTTTGAGTCACGATTTTCTTTCTTTAGCAAATAACTAGTTAAATTTTCATATTTCTTTTCTTTTTTTTTTCTACGACTGTGATAAGCTGACGAAGAAAGACACACAGAACAAATTTTATCAAGACCCTTGTATATATCATACATTCCGTTTTTCTTCAGATTCAGCTGCAAAACAAAATGACTACAACCGAAACAGACAATTCCCAAGCAAAAACATTCAAAATTCAATCGAATGACAATGAAATATACACAATCGATCAAGCCGTGGTAGAACAATCATCAACCATCAAAACATTAGCCGAAGGTAAATACGAAGACACTTGGAATTGATATTCAAATGTTTTTTTTTGCCTTCTCGTAGTTATGGAAGTCGGCGACGTTCCAATCCCTTTGCCAAATGTGAAAGCATCTATTCTTGGCCCAGTGAGTTTCTTCATTCAATTTTGATTTGGGAAAAAAATAATTTTGCCTTTTTATTTTAGATTGTTGAATATTGTAATCATCATAAAAACGATCCCAAACCAGAGCCCATCGATGACGATGATGACGACGATCCAATCAAAGATATTTTCGAACCAAAACGGTAAATTCCTTCTTTCGTCAATACATTTCGACACAATTTTGTTTTTTTTCCCAGTTCGGATGATATTAGCGAATGGGATCAAAATTTCATTAAACGATTCACAGTTGCTGAAGGAACGCTTTTCGATATCATTATGGTAAGTATCCGAACTAACGATTTCATGATCTTTATTTTTCTCGTATTAAGGCTGCGAATTACTTAGGCAT
>ERZ778020.2006-NODE-2006-length-15797-cov-3.824546_pt1 | contig 15797 bp, 18 predicted proteins | sample MGYA00375750_ERZ778020 | MGnify/ENA primary metagenome ERZ778020 (study PRJEB29350, sample SAMN05389818) | bioreactor metagenome | isolation source: Ammonium sulfate bioreactor | place: South Africa: University of Cape Town | collected 2014-03-17 ...
GAACTTCTCAAACAAGCTGATCTCTACATTTCCGAGGGTCTTCATCCTCGTATTGTTGCTGAAGGTTTCGAAACAGCTAAGAAAGAAGCATTACAAATTCTCGATAAATTGAAAATTCCGATCACAGCCGATCGAGAAACATTAGTTCAAATCGCACGTACATCATTACGTACGAAATTAGCCACTGAAAATGCTGATATTCTTACGGATGTATGTCGATTTGTTTCCAAAATTGAATTATTTTTCTAAAAAAAAAAACTATTAATTAGATTGTTGTGGATGCCGTCTTAGCTTTACATGAGCCAGGCAAACCGACCGATTTAAACATGGTCGAAGTCATGGAAATGCAACATCGAACTGAAGCCGATTCACGTCTTGTTCGAGGCATTGTGCTCGATCATGGTGGTCGTCATCCGTCCATGCCAAAAGCATTGAAAAATGCTTATATCTTGACATGTAACGTTTCGCTCGAATACGAGAAAACGTAAGTCGATAGAATACGATTCGAAATTTGTTTATGTTTGGTTTTCTAATTAAAGCGAAGTCAATGCTGGATTCTTTTATAAAAATGCTGAAGAACGTGATCGTCTCGTTGCATCCGAACGTAAATTTATCGATGATCGTGTTCAAAAAATCGTCGAATTCAAACGAAGCGTTTGTTCGGGCGCTGACAAAGACAAAACATTTGTTGTTATCAATCAAAAAGGCATCGATCCATTATCACTCGATGTTCTCGCTAAAGACGGCATCTTAGCGTTGCGACGTGCAAAACGTCGTAATATGGAACGTTTGACTTTGGCTTGCGGTGGCGAAGCAATGAAGTAAAAAATCGATTCGATCTTTGGATTTATCTATTTTTGTTTCTTAGCTCGGTTGAAAGTTTGACGAAAGAATGTCTTGGTTTTGCTGAAGATGTTTACGAACATGTTTTGGTAGGAAGCTTTTTTGTTTTTGAATTGAAGATAATATGAATATGCGGTCTTTCGTTTGCTTGTAGGGCGAAGAAAAATTTACATTTGTCGAAGGTTGTAAAAATCCCAAATCGGTTACTGTTCTACTCAAAGGTTCGACGAAATACATTTTAACTCAACTCAAAGACGCTCTTCGTGACGGTCTTCGTTCAATTACAAATGCTCTTGAAGATGGTTTGTTTGATTCGAAATCGAAAATCGTAGATTTTCATTGTGTTTTCTTCTTTTTCTCAGGTTGTGTTATTCCTGGTGGTGGTGCTTTTGAACTTGTCGCTCATCAAGCACTCAATCAATATAAAGAACAAGTCAAAGGTCGTGCACGTTTAGGTGTACAAGCATTTGCTGAAGCTTTATTAATTATTCCGAAAGCAATTGCTCAAAATGCAGGTCATGATCAACAAGAAACAATTGTTAAACTTCAACAAGAATATGCAGGATCGAAAATACCAGTTGGTATTGATATAACAACAGGCGAAGCCATGGAACCGAAATCATTAGGCATTTTTGATAATTATCGTGTTAAAAAACAATTAATCCATTCGAGTACATCAATTGCAACAAATTTAATTTTGGTTGATGAAATTCTTCGTGCTGGTTTATCATCATTACGTCCAGGTGGACAATAATCTCGTTTCTTTTCTCTTCTCTTTTGCATAATGACAACATTTGTGAGAATGAAGTGATATTAGGATAACACCGTGTTTCGTAGCCATAATTTTCACACTAAACCTAAGCAACAGAACAAGTTTTTTTTTCTTTTCTTCTTTCTTCTTCATTTAACCAAACTATTGTTGTGTTTTCTTTTGTTATCCGTGTGTTTTTTAACGACGTTGAAATAAAAACAAACGACAACCATCATCATTCAGTTTTCTATGATTCATCAAATTAAATTTCGACCAAATAACAAATAAAAGAAGTTAATTAGTATGTGCAATCGAGCACGAATCAAGATCGCCTAGATAGATCTCAGACTGTTTCAATTTAATCCAGATGTTTTCCGGAAGAGAATTTCAAGGAAGAGAATAAACGCTTCAAAACGTTCTAATAGTCCTTTTTTTAAAAGAGGTTAAAAATAACGATTGAGTTCGCTTTAGCAAAAACATTCTGCATTTTTCTGATTAAAGTTTATTTGGAAAAGTCAACCGATTTTTTTTTAGAAAAATGCATGACAATGCGATTCCATTTAGGAAAACAGTGTTTTATGAAATTGCCAATTTTATGTTGTCAAAAAAATTTTGTCTTCATACGGAAACAATTGTCCCACTTTATGCAGTGGCGAAAAAAGCACAGATTTTAATAGTTCATCGATATTTTCACTGATTTTCTTCTAATTACTAGACGGTCTAAGTTCAAAGCCTCGAACTAAGTGAAAAATACTTTTCTTATGATAGAAAATCTCAATAGACCGCAAAAGAGTTTAATACTAAAAATTTTTCTCTCAATTTTGATTTCCGTTAAGTACATCGTAAAATATTTCCGGTAATATCCAAACTTATATATATATATATATATATATATTTGAGTGTCAATAATAGAACAACGAGTCATTGAAATCAAATTCGAACACGCAATAAAGAATAATTCGACGACGAGAAATTACTTAATCATATGTTGGTCAAAGTAACGGGTAGGCAAAATATCAGCTAATTATTGACTAAATTTTCATTTATTGATAAAACCTACGCAATTATTTTTTCTTTATTTAATATCATCTTTCGTCAGTGAAAGCCATTTAGTTCAGAAAATATAGTGTACGTAAGAAAAACGGAAAACACAATGAAAGTCTGCAAGCGAAGAAGAGAGAACGAGAGAGAGAGAACAAATTGTATGTATATAAATATACTCGAGTTCGCTTTTATCAACTCCTGCATCGCACTAAACTTCATATTACAAAATCCGTATTATTTATTTAGAAAATAGCATTCAATCGATTTAAAATGACTATTGCAATCAGTCGAATTCTCCTCGCACTCGCCGTTATTCTTGTTATCACTTTATTTACTGGTGTACATGCTGCTGATGATAATATTCCCGAAAATTTACTTGTAAGTTAACCTGAAAAGATCTTTTCTTTGTCTGAATTTTGATTTCTATTAGCAAACAAATCAAGATAAAGCATCATTAGATTCCGAACATTATATGAGTAAACGACGTTTTTTACCATCACGACGTGAACTAAATGAGTATATGAACGATGAAGATCCCATTCATTTAACAGCTAAACGATATTTTCTCAAATCGAAACGTTATTTTCTCAATAGCAAACGTCAAAATGAACAAGAAGTAAAAGACAAATAAAATCTCTTCATAATATTCTCATTCAATAAAACTTCATCTTTGTTTTATTTTTCACTATCTTTAGAAATAAATCGTTCATCGATGACTGAGAATATAATCAATAGAGATTTAAATATCCACTCCGATCAGGATACTTTTTTTTTTATTCAGTTTGTTCACAAAAAATGAAAATTTGCTTTCGATTGTTTGACCTTTTTCGTTTGATGAAAAGCTTCGACAAAAACAAAACACATAAACGCATCTATCTTGACTAACAAACATCGATAAATGGCTAATACCTTCATATATATATATATGCATAATAAAATAAACAAGCAAATAACGAAACACACACACACACACACACACACACACATATAATATATAATATATCGTATAATTTGATTCTCGAAAAGAAGAAAAAAACACAACGGAGATAATATATTGTACGAAATCTTTTTCACCAACGTTTTGATATTGACTACAATGAGATAGATTGCTCGAATGACAATAGAACATACACGCAGAAAAAAACATATATGTAGAAAGATGAATAATATAAGAGTAGCAAAAGAAATAATAATAATCATAGAACATTCTCTTTTTGTTTTTGATTTATCAGTGTTTGATATGCACTTCTGCTTGTTTTGGACGATCCGTTATGTTGAAAGCAAATATTCCAAGATGATTACAGATTTGACGAACCTACAGGCACCAAGAAAAGATAAAACTCGAATTTTTTCTCTCAATCAACAAACATACCACGCAAATAGCATAGTGTAAATGAGCTACAATAACAAAAATATTATAAAGAAATAAAAGACTAAATTCCATTTTCTCTGAAAGTACACCATAGACCGACATCAGTTGAATGGGAACGAATACATAAAGTAACGTATTCACACCATCCGAACGTGTTGTTGTCATTTGTGCAACAACAAGACGACACTGAAAAACATTCAAAAAAAGTCAACTATCCAATGAGGAAAAAGTCATTTGACGACGTACAGCTATGTTCGAAAATGTTGCTCCAACTGCAGAGAAAAATATTCTCGATTGTTTATGCATAATCATATGAGGCGAAGCGTATCCCCACCATGTCGATGAAATAAACAGAATGCCAGGCGAAATTAATGGACGAATGGCTTCGAACCATGTTCGATTATAACCGGTACCTTTTTTATACGATCTGAAATCAAGTTTTTGTTCTCTCTCTCAGATTATTGAAATGCACGACATACTCTTGAATATGAAGAATACTGATGGGAACCGATGTACATACGGCAAAAACTAAAGAAAAATTCGTTTCGATTAAGTATTGAAATCAATAATAAACACATACGAATCCATGTGATCTCAACAAACTTGGCAAATGTGATATTTAATATCGGAATATCGAATTGAAAAATAGTTGGTGTGAAAAAATACGCGACTAAATAGGTTATTGTCATGATCTAATAAACACAAATATCAAAATCATTGAAACGCAAATCGAATAAAAATATTTACGAGCATGGAAATATCGTATGACCATGGTAAATATAAGATTTTCGTGTTATATTTTTCCCAATGTGAGTCAATAAATGATAGATAAACGATCCAAAGAAGTAGATGCATCGACATTGCACTAAATCCGTATTCATCATTGGATAAAACAGAAAAAATGCAAACAGGAAACAGAAAACAAGCCCAAGAATCGACGCCATGATCGAATAATTCGCCCAATGCGCTGCTTGACTTCGTTCGTCGAGCTTGTTTACCATCCATACCATCTAAATTCGATTTGATTAGATAGATAAAGATAAGTGTTTGTTTGTTTGTTTTACCTAATTGATGAGAACAAAATTGACAAAAAGCTGCAACTAACCAGATCCACTTGGGAAGAACAAGTGATTCAGTAAAATAGAAATCATAATACGAAAACATAACAAAGTTGAAAACAAGTAATAGAAAACCGAGAAATGTCATTAGATTCGGTGCGAACCATCGTGGACAAAACTAATCAATTCAATAGAATATTTTCGAAACGATGAAATTCAATTTTTACTTCGACACAATAATTCCAAAATGGCTGCATGACATAGATCGATACCGGTGATGTGTCGACTGCATTATACTAGATTTCATTCGAATGATAAACAAGCAAACAAAACGAAACGAGCAGTTACTTTGTATTCATTCAGGCCTTTTAAATGTTCTCGGCCGAGATATGGATAATTGAAAAAATTCATTGAGACAAAATTCGTTTAATAAATATCTGAAATAGCTTATTCAGATAAAAAGAAAAAAAAAGATGAGACAGACGAAGACGAAGAAAAAAACGCCCTTATCATACATTCTGAATAACAAAGCAAGAGAATGATAGTGCTATTCTGACAATCGTATTCGTCTGTTTTTGAGCCAATTATAATTGAACTTGATCCATAGTTTTGCCTTATCTTCTTCATTTTTTTTTTAAAAAATGGATGTTTGTTTCTCTTTTCTCTTCTTCTGATTTTGATCCATTTAAAACAAAATTATTTTTCTCTTTGACACTTTTTCTCTTGTGTTTCTGTGTCTTACATGTGTCTCAAGAAAACTCTCGAATAAATAAAATAAAACAATTTGTATGGCAACAAATGGTGAATATGCGACGACATCGGATGATGAAGAATCGTTCGAAGATGAAAAAACAACAAGCGGAGCATTTAGAAATGGAGAATTTCAAGGACAATTGTTCAAATGGACGAACTATCTCCATGGTTGGCAAGAACGATATTTAGTTCTTCGACAAGGATTTTTAAATTATTATAAAAACGAACTCGACATCAGTTTAGGATGTCGAGGAGCACTTTCAGTTAAACAAGCTGTTATTCAGGTATATTAAAGTACAATCTATCAACGTTTATTTGTAAAAAGCAGATAAACAGACTTTTCATATATAAATAGATAAGCAGCAGATGATAAGAGAAAAACAAATGATTTCTCATTCGATAAAATGAATAATTATTTGTTTATTTATTTATTTTGATTTAGTCTCATGAATTTGATGAATGTCGTTTCGATGTTCATGTGGGTGATTCGGTTTGGTATTTACGTGCGCATAAGTCTGATGATCGTGAACGATGGATTCAAGCGTTAGAAGAACATAAACAATTGTGTAAAAATGAATCTGGTTATGGAAGTGAGACAAGTTTGAGACGACATCCAAGCCTTGGCTCGTTAGCATCGACAGCCAGTGCAAGTCTTGCATCGACTGGATCGTTTAAAGTAAATTCAATTCGATCATAGATTGATTGTGATCGTTTTATTCATTTGTAATGTAGAAGGATCGTAATTTAAAAGAAAAATTAAATGAATTAGAAACATTCCGAGATTTACTTGTTCAACAAGTTGCAACTCTTCAGACATATTTCGATGCATGTGCAAATTCAGTGACGCAAGGATTTGAACCTTATCAAAAAGAATGTTCGTTTAGATTTTCTGTTTTCAAATATTAAGAAAAAAAAACAATTTTTGAATCTAGATGAGAATGGTGACGATTTAGATTTCGATGAATCATCGATAGATAAAACAAATCCATCAGCAATCAAACATAGTACGTTCATTTTCATTACAAGAAAAAACCAAACAACAAACATTTCTTTTTACTAGAAGTCGACCGATTAGCACGTGATGATCACGCTGCAATGGCTGTTGATTTCAAAGGCGAAGGTTGTTATAGTTTTTCTTTATTTGTAAATTAAGATTGTTTGGCGTTTAGCATTGACATTCAAAGCAACTACCGATGGTGTGATACACAGTCTTGGCTTTTGTATAGAATTAATGCAGAAGAGAGAAGAAATTTGGAGAAAAAAATATGAAAAAGTTTGTTTTATATTAATCAGAATGATGAATTGATCTGAATTTGCGTTCATCGTAGGAATTAGAACGTCGAAGAAAATTTCAAGATTTATATAGTAAAATTAATAAACAGAAAGTTCCCGTGTTCGGTTCACCAGATATCGAAGTAAAAATCAATATTGATTTAATCAATCATTCATTTATTGGAGTTTTATGTTTTTTTTTTGTAAAGGAAGGGCCATATACTTGCCTCAAAGACGATGAATTCTTCGATGCACTCGATCAATCACTTGATCGAATCGATCGAGAAACCGATAATTATCAACGTTTAGTACGTCATTAAAAAGGAATTTGATTGAAGAGAAATTTTTTTTAAATTAATATTTAGGCAAAATCGAAAACTTCCACAACTACAAATGTAAATAACTCTCAATCGTCTCGAGCTGATGAAAATCCTGCAGTTCAAGGCAAACATCGACTATCCGCTGAAGTGAATCATTCGATTTGAATTGAAAGAATCGAACAGAACAAGAAATTGTTTTAGATCGAACGAGTTGTTCAAGATCATTTGAGATACGTTCGAGAAAATGTCACACATGGATGGGATTTAATTCATCAAGAAGGTGAAATGAAAGTTTATCGTCGTGAAGTTGAAGAAAATGGAATTGTTGTCGATCCATTGAAATGCTTTCATACAATTAAAGTACATTTAATCAAATATTGAGAGAGAAAAAAAAACCAATATTTGCCATTTTACAAGGGCGTTACTGGTCATGAAATTTGCCGATATTTTTATGAATATCAGTATCGAATGGACTGGGAAAGTATGAAGAAAGTTTTTCATATTGATTTGATAATGTTTTTTGTTCGTTTGTGAAGCAACACTCGATTCAACAAAAATCATTGAAGTATTAGATCCTGACACGACGATTTTCTTTCAATTACACAAACGTGTATGGCCAGCTGCTCAGCGTGATTCATGTTTTTGGTCTCATATTCGTTCGATATCGAATTCTGATGAAGATCAACCGACATGGCTCGTTGTTAACTACACGACACCGCATACGCTAGCACCTGTAAAATGAGACAAAACAAAAGCGAAACTAATCTATTGAAATTTATTTTTGTTTTCGAAGATTAAATCTCCGCAAGTTCGTATCGTAGTCAATGTTGCTATGATTTGTGAAACAATCATTAATGAACCACCATTGAATCCCAAAGATATTAAACGAGAAAATATTCAATGTAAATTGACTTATGTTGCTTTTGGTAAGACGAAGCGTTTTTTTTTTAAACAAGAAATTATCGTATTTCGTTCGATTTCAGTCAATCCAGGTGGTTGGGTACCGAGTGCAGGCGTTCGAAGGTAGATTTTTCATTGAAACAAAAAGAAAATTTCATCGGAATCAAATTTTAGTGTTGCTAAACGAGAATATCCACGGTTTCTCAAACGTTTTACATCCTACGTTGTCGAACAAACACGCGACAAACCAATCTTATTCTAAAGTTGACGAAATGAATTCCTTGACATTTTTTTTTATTTTATTTTGCGCATCTGTCTTGGCTTTATATTTACGATGTGATCAAATGAATATTTCCTTTCTTTTTTCTTTTGTTTTGTATATGAAGCAGATAAGAAACCAACAATATTTTTTCTTCTTATTATTTCAAATGATTCATTTTTCTTTCTGCTCACAGAAAAATAATAATAACAACAACTGAAAAACAATCAGAGAAATTTGAAAAGCATTTCTGCATGTATATCGAAAGATAAATATATTTAAAAAAAAAGGGAAACGTTTTCTTTTTTATATTCAATTGTTTCTTTTAGACAAATGTTTATTTAGTTTATCCGGGAATTGTATCACATTGTTGAGCAGCATTATTCCAATAGTAACCCGCCGAACATTGACATCGACCACTAATACAATTTAAACCAACGCCAGCAGCTGTAAGACATTCGTTTATTGATGAACAAGTACCGTTAATACTCTGTTTCGGCAGACAATAATTCAATGAACTCGACCAATACATTGTCGAACCACATTCACATTGAGATGCAACGCAAACAAGAAGGTTATATTCTTGACATTGAAAATTCTGACCGGTTGTACATGAAGCCAAACGTGTCCCTGCGAATATAAACAAAGTGAAAAATATATTCGATGGCTTCTTTTTTTAATATAAACGTTAAACTACCTTTCGGCACACAAGACGTTGTATTCCACCATTCTGTATTCGTACAATTACATAGATTGTTAATACAACTGAGTGATTTCGATGGATCACACATGGATGTCGCGTAACATGAACTTATATTACAAGCTTGTTGATAACCTTTAGCTGTATAACAAAGATCAGCACAATAATCGAAGTATTGACTTGGAGTGCATAGACATTGTTTTATTGAACCACCGGTTAGAGGTGTTAAACATTGAAGATTTGGACCAGCTGTCCAATTACGACACATCGCCGTTGAATTACATGGATATCTAAAATTATAGATTTCATGGATTAAAATTCTCGTTATTCAATTAAAACAAAATAAAATTACGAATAATTCAATTTCGGTTCACACATTGTTCCATCCCAATATTCGTACATACTGCACGTACATTGACCACCTATACATGTTACATAATTATAATCTCGACATTGATACGTTGATGTACAAGTAAATGCACTTGTTCCATAGTTTATTTTCGGTGTACAATAACCACTATACGTATTATTAAGAAATCCAGTCCAGTAGTATGTATAATCTAAATAATAGGATCAAGCTTTTATTCTCAAAGATCGTCTTCTTACTTTGACAATCACAAACCGTTGTATTCAAAGTGGCACTTGGTTGACAACTGAGAAAACCACCATCGTAACATTCATACGATGTAATACATGGTTGATTCCATAATTTCTTAATCGTACAATTTAAACTCGTTGGATTCCAATAATAATTTGTCGGACATGCACAAGTACCGTTCCAAACGCCAGATGTTGCACAAATTAAATTCTCTCGTTCAAGACATTGAGTACTATTTACACAAGCGCCACCAATACTTCGTCGAATAACACATTGTATTCCGTCCTACATCGTATCACTTTGATTACAGATACATTGTTGTAATATTAAATCACATGTTAAACCGACAGTACTATCGCATTGTAATGCATTCGTACATGTCGCTTCGTTAGTTAATTTTGGCGTGCATTCTGTTGAATTATACCAATATTTACCGGCACATTGACATGTGGAAGGTGTTGTAGCTGTTGAACAAGCAAGAGAAAGATTAGTTAAACATTGATAATCAAAAGAACACGTGGCATTGATTGGTAATTGTGTGAAACTAAAACAAAATTGTTTTTCAAAAAGAAAAGATTTTTTAATGATTTTATACCATGTTTGATTTGTTGACCACCAGTACTGATTACTTAAACAATCGCACGTACCTACAAAAAACAAACATCGAATTATAAATTTAAATATTAGTTAACAAATAAACCTGTTGTAGGTTCCCATGTTGAACATGCCAATCCAGCTGTAGCATTATTACACCAATAACTATCGAAACATTGAACACCATGCAAACGTTTATTTTCACAGTATTCTTTTTTAAAAACAATACAATTACGTTCGATTTCATGTTCTTTTTTTCTGATTTTTCTATTTCTATCTTACCATTATTCCAGAATTGTGTTGAATTACAATCACAATTACCATTGAGACAAATTAAATTCAAATTCAAATTACATTCAGTATTGGTTGAACATGGTTGATTAAATGATTTTAAATTCGTACATTGATCACCTGTCCAATATCTTTAAAACCGAGAAATATTTTCTTTTTTTTTCAAACAAAAACAAAACTTGATTCTATTTACCGATAACTCGAACACAAACAAAGATTATCCGTTCCTGCTGCTGTTGTTACATTCAAACACAACAATTTCGACAAAGAATTACATTGACTTTGCGATGTACAACTTCGATTGTGTGTTCGTTGTGGTTTACATCGATCTCCGTTCCAATACTGAGCGTAACTGCAATTACATTTGCCTGCCATACATGTTAGACCAATGTTTGAATCACAATTACTATTCATTAAACAAGATTGACCGTAGCCAACTCGTATGTTTATGAATACGAACACGATACAAAATGTAATGATAAGAAGAATGATAAACAAATTCGAGCCTAAGAGAAGAAGCCATCGTGGAGCGGCAACAGAATTGGTCCACGTTGTTGTTGGTTTAGCAGTTGGTTGTTGGATTTCAACTTCTTGAATGACATGATCATCAAGTTCAAGATGATCAAGAGCATAGTTGATAAAATTCGTTTTATCCTGTTGAACAAAAACGCAAAAATGAACGAATGAATTCTACTAAGGAGCAAGTACTTTTTCTGCTTGTTTTATTCGAGGTGGTGTATCGGGTCGATCAGAATCATTTGAAATAGCTGACGAAGGAGGTTTACGTGAAATTTTCGCTTTGCTAGTTAATCGTTTGTAAATAGGTGCGGTCGGTTGTTTCGCTGGAGTTTTCTTCGTATCGGTTAATTGAGTATTCGATCGAGCGCTCGGTTGTTGATCATTATCATCGTCGTCTGATAAAGATGATTCACTTCGAATTGATTTAACATTTGAACTGGATCCAATACTGCTTGCAGGTGCAACAGTATTCTTGTGTGACAACATACTTTTTCAATTGTTGATTGTATTTGAGTTTTCGAAATTGAAATGAAATGAAAGAAGTCATATTGAAATTGAGCTTGTCTTCTACTTTTTTCTCGCCTACTAATTCCATTTAAACATTTTAACAGAAAAAAAGGTTTGGACGTCGAAGACTGACTAAAAATTAATCCCATTTGTTCTTTGTTTTGCGTGCAAAACTGACTTGAAAAACAAATAAATGCAATGTTTATCGCGATTCGACGTAAATTCTAGATCATGTCTAAAATATGACCAATACATCAATTGAAACGAATGAACTGGTGGTGGATAACGACCGTGAAGATAAACAATTATCCCCATCGACAGATTGCCATTCTCAACATGTACGATTACGCTCTTTCGTTGATCGTTATGGTGTCGAAGAGTCTGATGAAACAGTCAAAGATCAAATAAAACATTTTTTTAGCAAACAAATTTCAACATTAAGTTTTCTATGTTGTTTAAATGCATTTTTGGAGAAAATACCATTACTACGATGTTTAAAAGAATATAGTCTTCGAAAATATTTATTCGGAGATATTATTTCCGGTATTACTGTAGCTATTATGCATATACCACAAGGTATGGCCTATGGTGTTCTTACGACACTTCCACCTATTCACGGTAACACAGAAAATGAAATGAAAAACTTTGTTTTCAAAATTTATTTCCTCAGGATTATATGTTTCGTTTTTTCCTGTCATTATTTACATGATCTTTGGTACTTGCCCTCATCTATCAATTGGTTAGTTATTAAATAGCATCATAAATCCGTGAAAAAAAAACGAGTATTGCTTTGTTTTTAGGAACATTTGCTGTGATATCATTAATGACAGCACAGGGTATAGAAAGTGCGATAAAACCGTCCAATCAAACATCATTCTCCGATCCATTAATAATCAACGATAGAATTACTGCAGCAACGACATTAGCTCTTCTAGTTGGATTTGTTCAAGTAAATTCAATGGATTTATCGTTTTCAGAGTAGATTTTCGCTGTTATCTGTTAGGTTTTACTCTCATTTCTGAAACTCGGCTTTTTAACTGTCTATCTTACTGAACCATTTATCAGTGGTTTTACAACAGGTGCTGCAATGCACGTATTTACCAGTCAAATACCGTCGCTATTTGGTTTGAAAGTTCCGCGTGAAACTTATCGAGCTTTTAAATTGCCGAGACTCTACTACAAATTCATTCGGTTATTAATTTATAATATAAATTGGATGTCAACAGGCATCGGTTTGGTCTCAATAGTTGGCTTATATTTAGCAAAATATTTGAATGAACGTTTTAAATCAAAAATTCGTATTGTTTTGCCGTGTGAATTGATTTTAGTAAGTGATAAATTCAGATATATCATACGATTATAACACTTTTTTTTTGTACAGGTAATTATTGGAACAGTCGTATCTCATTTTACTAAACTTCATGAAAATTTTGGTGTGAGTGTCATCGGAGAAATCAAACGAGGTCTACCACCACCAACATTACCTTCATTTAAAAATGTTGAAGAACTGATTGTACCTGCGATTACGACTGCTGTTGTGAGTTTATCGATTTCGATCTCAATGGCAAAAATGTTTAGTAGAAAACATGGATACAAAGTTAGTTCGAATCAAGTACGTAAACGAAAAGACAACGATAAAATACGATGAATATAATTGTTGAAATTCAAGGAACTATTAGCTTATGGAATGTCAAATATAGTTTCATCATTTTTTCAATGTTATCCAAGTGCAGGTTCATTGAGTCGATCAGTTGTTCAAGAAGGTAGCGGAGGAAAAACATTGTTAGTTGGTGGTTTTTCTTCGATTGTGCTGGGTGCTGTTATCGTGGCATTAACGCCGCTGTTTCGTTCCTTGCCAACGACTTGTCTAGCTGCAATTATAATCGTCAATTTGAAAGGACTTTTCTTTCAATTGAAAGATTTTGTTTTCTACTTTCGAATCAGTTTACTCGAATGTGTAAGATGATTTATTTTCCAACAGAAACAAAATAATTCGACTAACAATTTTCTTTGAAAAGCTTCTGTGGACAATGACTTTCGTTTCGGTTATCTTATTCGATGTCGACATTGGTCTATACGTTGGTATATGTACATCATTTATTATTAACACCATACGAACACAAAAGTAGAGAAAAAACTTAGGTTTTTTTATGATTTCGATTGATTATTCGTTAGACCTCGATTTGTAACACTTGGTCAAGTAAAAAAAACGGGTATTTATAAAAATATCGCCTTTTTTCCATCAGTAAGTGAACATTTCGATTGATTTTCAAACTTCACACAAATTATTTGATTCAATATCAAGGCTCAACAATATTCAAAAATAAAAATTCTTCGCTTTGATGAATCACTTTATGCATGTAACGCACCATTTTTTAAACGAAGATTTTACGAATTAATCGACATACACCTGTCACAAAGCCCGCTGATTCCTTACGAGAAAAAATCAACAAACGATCAAAACAGTGATCAAACTTATCAATATGTAATTCTCGATTGTTCACCATTTAATTACATTGATACAGTTGGAGTTAAATTACTGATACAAGTACATTGTAAAATCAAAAACATGATCATATGAACGCGATTTTGTTTTAGATATTTCATGACTTGAAAAAACGAGGAATTACTTTGTATTTGACCGAATGCCGATGTAAGTCATTCATTGATTGAATCGATATTGAATTGCTTGTTTGATGTTCAGTTGAGGTTCGACATACATTCGATGTGATGAAATTTTACGACAAAACTGAATACCATAACATTTTTGTTACAACTCACAATGCAGTCATGACAGCTGTCAATGCGTTGAATAGTGGTATAGATTTTGATTGTTTTCAACAAGTATTTTGAATACATTGATCTTCTTTCATTTTAGAATTTAGTAGCAGTGACAAATTTTTGCCTGTAGAGAATGAAGCATAATTTCCATCCTATTTTTTTTATTTATTAGTAATAAATAACTATATCAATTGAGATGTATATTTATTCTATACTGACTATATCGATCAAGAATATTTTCACAACAAATTAGATCAACATGAAATCAAAAAGAAATAAGTCATTGACAATATTTTTAACAACAAAAAAGTCTAACATTTGTTTTTTTTTTGAATAACAATCAAAAAAATTTCTTTTCATCAACATTTTCATTAATTTCCGAATTATTTATTGTTATTTGAGATGATTTTCGTGCAGCACAACATGTATTCGAATGTTGGTCGACATGCTCACTCCCATCGAGATCATCACAATCGTGTAGCAATTCCAAACTTTTGATATAACGACGTGAAAACACATCTAAATTTAAACTTAACTAAACAACCAATTAAATATTCAAAATCTCTCCTTACCAATGTAAAACGATGCACCATTGTAAACACTAACTGCAAATATTGCACAAAGAAAAATCACGTTCACATACCTAGAACAAACGAATGCGTTTTGCCAAGTAATGTGACATCGAAAATTTCGACTTACATATTTCGATAATACCATAAACAGACTGGTAAAATCGAGAGAAGCATATAACCGAATTGTAGAAGAAAGTAAAACAACAATTTATATCGGCCTCGACCTTCTACCGATCCGTCAAAGCCAAATTTTTGTATAAGTCGAAAAACAAAACCATTTTTATCTGCTAATAGCCATGTGTAAGATGTAGCTCGTAGACCACGAGAAACTTTCTCTCGACGACCGTAAACAATAAAAGCATAATACAGTAATTGCCAAATTAAATAGAAAACAACGGAATACAAAATAGCAGTTTTCGTATGAAGAGACGAACCAATGTCGACAATCGCTGGATAAGATTCACGTTGAAGTTCAACAGGCAAAAGCCAACGAAGCGTAAATAATGTCAATGGAGGATACATGTGAATGAATAAACTAGTCACTTTATCAAGACTATGAAAAACAAGTGAATTTCGCCAAAGAACAATGGCAAAAGCCAATGGACCGTGACTCAATGTATAACAAACAGTAAAAAGTATTTTCGACGATGGAAAAACCCAAAG
>ERZ778020.2008-NODE-2008-length-15792-cov-4.224058_pt1 | contig 15792 bp, 7 predicted proteins | sample MGYA00375750_ERZ778020 | MGnify/ENA primary metagenome ERZ778020 (study PRJEB29350, sample SAMN05389818) | bioreactor metagenome | isolation source: Ammonium sulfate bioreactor | place: South Africa: University of Cape Town | collected 2014-03-17 ...
CAAATTAGTCCACATGATATTACTGCTAACCATATATGCAAACCAGTCACTTGACTAAGTGCCAGACTGGGTCCGTACAAAATAACTGCAATATAGAAAATCTAAATACGGTTATTCAAATAAATGTTTTATAGCTTTCGTTTCGTTCTTTTTTTTTATAACGTACAGTGACAATGATATAACAAAATGTAATAACTATTCGAACTGTTAATGAAAATCGTTGTTCAAGATACTAAGAACAAAAGCTTCCGTTGAATTTTTGGTTTTCAAAGAAAATAGACATACAGCATAGATACTCGGATTTCCTATTTGATGAAACATTGGAATGAATAATCTTGCGGTTAAATAAGTTCCAATAAAATATGCAAGAACTAATTCAAAAATAGTTGTTGAATTTCGAAGCAAAATATGTATATCTTACGCCAATAACAGTACATTGTTCCATAGGAATAGATTTCAACTGGAATGCCAAGTAGACTTGCTGCTGACATTAAACTTGCTAATAGACTCATTGCTGTTGGCAAAATCTATAAAATCAAAAAAAAATCAAATCAAAGTCTAATTCTTCTTTGTTTTTCGTTTCGAACTACTTTCATTTTTCCATCAGCAATAAGAAATTCATTGGTGGTTAATTGTTTCGATCGAAAACAACCTTGATAAATTCCAATACACACCGATAAACCTAGAAGAAATTCTTTTTCTGTTTATTTATTCTCAGTTTATATCGAATTAACCTAATAAGAAAATCAACACGCCATAATCAATCCAACCGAGATACATATCTAGAACAATTGTCTATTCTTGAGACAAATATGTTATGTGGAGAAGCAAAAATAAAGATAGACAAGAGAAAAAAAACGATTGTCTAGTTATTTACTCGATGTAGTACTTAGTAAATTGAAAATCATCAAATGCGTTTCTCTCGTCTTTCCTTTTTCTCAATCTAAGTGCAAAATAAATGTATTGACAAAAGAAATAATGACCTTCAATTCATATTGATAAGAAATCAGGAGCAGAAGGACTAATATCAAACATTATTAGAAAAATCAAGTTAAAAAATCGTCGATCATCGGCAAATTATTTCGAAGAATGGTTAAAACTACGGATATGTCTGGTATTTATCTGATAAAATATATGCAGATATGTGTATATTCTATTGTGTATGATGATGATACCACAGAGATTCAAGGTTAGAATCTGTCAATAACAACAACAACAATAGAAGAACATTCGAAATAATTTCAATCAAATCTTTTTTAATGAAAAAGGAACTGATTCATATTCATAGATTGCATTACTCTTCGTGCAGCAGTTCATTATAAATAAAGCAATCGACAACACTAGCGGCCTCACACACCAAATAGTAATTATTACTTGGAAACAAAAACATTATTTTATGATTAAAATTTCCTCAAATAAATACAACAACAAAAAAATGAATCGTTCAATCTATTTCACATCATATTTCATCGTAAATTCGAAATCGCAAGCATGTTTTGTGGTGATCACTATAGACAACTTCGCCGAGAATGGCGACTCAGACTGGATGGTATAGAACATTCTCACGTTAAATATATACTTCGAACTGCGTAGCAAATTCATCATGTCGCCTGTAAAAGACGATAAACCTGCTGCTCGACCTATAAACACCTCAGCTCAAATTCAACAGATTTTCTCTGAAATTCAATTACAATTGCCCAGTGTAAACTTTGATAATGACGATCAAAATAATAATAATAATGATGATGATAATGAAGAAGTAATGTTAAAATCCAATTTCTTCAATTGTTCATTCTTTTTTTTTTCATTTGTAAAGATTTTTGAATCGAATCTATCCGACAATACAGATGCTCTACTCGAATCTTTGTCATTAAATAATCCCCATTCATTTCTTACATTACATCCAAAAATTGAAACACCACAACAACCTCCAAGTGTTGAATTACAAATGCGTGCATCGCCGAATCTATTCGAAAACACATTTCAACATTCGGATTCACCACCAAAACCATCGATTCTATCCATGGATCTTTTCAATAGTATTGATTTTGATAAACTACCAGCAGTTATCTCACATCAAGAATCGTCACAATCTCGAACATCAACACAAACATTCAATCGACCACGACCAAGTAAAATCATCAGTTTTTGACCTACATCTATTATAAGAATTCTAATTGATTTTTAGCGAATCATTTGACAGCATCGTCACAACAAACAGTCAATGCTAAAAATCGTGACGATCGTCAAATTTTAGAACGTCTTGCTCAACAAGCAAATAGATATCATCATTCGGAAAAATCTCGTCCGAAACAAGATCAAAATCCATTTCGAAATCTCGAATCAGCTCTTGATTCCACATCACATCTTAGCATTGATCGACACGGTCGAAAAGTTGGCATATCCGAATCACAAGTAATTGTTATTCGTCTTCTTATATTCTCCTAATGATTAACAGGAAGTTGTACATACTATCATTTGCGTTTTCTTTCCTATTCGGGTAATACTCATATAATTAGTTACATCCGTTTTTTGTTCGAGTCTATAAATATATTGATTCTTCTTCAATGACCTTGCAAGTTCGTTGAGATCAAAGACACTCGGAAAATAAATAACAGACATTTAGAATCTATTTCGTTTTTAGCGTAAAACAGTTTTTATTGATTTACGTAATTCAAATAATGGCAAATCTTCAGATGAATCAAAATCAAATCATCCGGTCACATTAACTCATCAACAAATTCAATCATCTGAATCAGAAAGTGATGACGAGACCAATGATGGAATGTTATGGTTCGAAAAACGTCGACAAGCACGACAGCAACAATTAAACTCATCCAAACAACAATAATAATAATAACAAACATATTTTTTCAACTGTTTTCTCAAATTTGATTTAATCAATTGCCTATTTATGTAAATACCCGTTTTTTTTTAATGCAACAACCAAGCATGTGCATGAAAATGCATATTTATTTACTCATGAGCATCTGTTCGATTGACTGTGTGATTGCACACGATTAGTAGTTGTATTATTTTTGAATAGTGAACAGCGCACTCTCAACATGTTTTCTTGCCGGTTTTTGATACAGATAAGTGATGTATATGACGAGGAGACAATGTAGTATATTGATCTGATACCAATAAAAAGCAAACAGCTCATTTTGCTCGAGATATTTTCATTTGATTGTACAGAACAGAAGAAAGAAACGCATATACAAATCGATCTAATGTCTAATACAAGCGACTATGTATGTCGATGTTATTATTCAAAATATCATGAAGATCTAGAAGGTATGTTCATTAATTAGTTCCTTGAGTATGTATAAAGATATCGTGTTAGAGTTAAATAAAAAGGAAGCTCGAAGAAAAAGCCTACTGAGAATTCTAAAAAAAATATGTATATATATATAAGATAAAATATCGAAAAATATAATCCTGCTTTCTTGATAAGACATGTAATTTGCAAGGCAAAAAAGAAGAAAAAAAAATTATATTTTATTCATCGTTATTAATTAACATCGATATTATAAAGTAATGAATTGATCATAATGATATATTTTATGATAATAATTGTGATTTATCCACGCGTGCATTTCTATTCAAAGAAAGTGCAATGCGACATTGTTGTTGTTAGTATTGTCGTCACTACTGATGACTGAGATTTTCTGCATATTCAGATATAAAGAACTTGTTCTTTGTCAATCAATTGATATTTATATATTGTTAATAGCCAAGCTTTTATACTCAGTGGATTTGTTTATTTGCACAAAAGTGATTGTCTTTTCAAAACTAATCGAATGCTAATTGTTCTTGTCTATAGAATTATTTCATTTGAGACTTGTTTTTTTTTCATATTCTATTTCAATAATAAAGAATAAATACAAAAACGATGTTTGATCTTAATAAACGAATATAAGCATCAGTTCATTCATTGACGAGAATATTGATCTATTCGATCCTATTCGTAATTCATTTTCTCGTTCAGCTATTTCTTCTTCGATTTTTATATTCCTCTTCTTCTTCTTTTTTTGTCTCGTTGTTTGTGGCATTCACTTTCAAGAAGGATCCACTTAACAAGAACAAACGAGAACGTACATATATGAGTCTCGTTCGGATGATCGTGTTGGATAGATGATTGTTGTTTTCCGTCGTTATTCGTGGCAGTTCGACGGCGAGAAAAAAAACTGAGAATAAGAGAACGCAAGTCCTAGTAAACGATGACAACTAGGAAAGTAGAGGAGAAACGATGTGTAAAAGCTAAGAAAAGGGGAAGAGAAAGAAAGTGATCATTAGAACAAAGCCTTTCGTTGCGTGTTACAATGATGAGAGAAGAGAAACGAAGAGAAACGAAGAGAAACATGGGGAGAGAACGAAAGAGAGATCGAAGAAGACTTCATCACGCAATCGTTGAGTTTTTTCACTAGGGAATAAAAAAGAGCCAAGGTCCTTAGTAAACAATTAACCAAAGCGACGATAACAAAGACATAACAAAAGAGATATACAAGCAGTTCATTTGGTCGTTTTTTTATCTTCTTCTTTTTTGCCTGTAGCTCTTTATGGTTGACAATGATACAACGAAATTAAAAATGATGACTAGACCTAACAGAGAAAAGAAAAAGAAAAACTGATGTCATTAGTTCTTTCCACTATCATGATTTTCTTCTTTTTCTTTCTATTTTTTTTTCTTGAGTGATTAAGGTAGTGAAAAACGTAGACGAAGAAGAAGAAGTAGGAGAAAAAAAAAGAAAGAAAGAAGGAAAAGATGTCTATGCTTTCGTATATATGAATTATAGTGTGTGATAGAAAAGAAGCTCATCTTGCTCGTTCTTTTACTGGAACTCTTGTGGGATAACCGCGCACACTTTCTTTTCTTTTTCTACGACAATTCCCTTTTTCTTTTTTCCCTCTCTCTCTCTCAGTTTTTTTTTGTGCTGTGTCTTTGTCTCGCTCTATCTTTCAAACAACAAATCATAATAACAACCGCAAACCGACTGCACAGATGATTGAGAACAATGACGACGAGAAAAACCGAGGCCGCCAACATCATCATCAGCATCATCATCATCGATCGACGACTAACACGACAACAACGAGAAAAACGACGGGAAATGAGCACCAATACGAAATTGAGCAATCAACAATTCAAACAAGCACCACTACTATCACCATAGTCTCTTCTTCTTCTTTTTCTCCTTCTCTTTCATCGTGAACAACACAATTTTATATCTAATACACACATTTATCGTCATCGAGTCTTGCAACGACGACTACTACTATTATTAAAATTATCCATTTAACAAACTTCAACTTCTCTCCTAGTCCTATGGTGCAATTCATTTTCGATATGCACCTTATTTCATTTCTATTTGTTTATCAATGGTTCTATTATTACTCGGTAAGTAGTTGATATCAATTCGTTTAACACTTCATCAAGAAACTGAATAAGAAAGTAAAGAAAAAATAACCACATATCTGTCTACATATATAGACGTATATCAGACTAGAGAGAAATATTATGTAAAGGAAAATAGGAAAGAAACGATAGAGAGAGAGAGAGAGAGGGAGAAAGAGAGGGAGAAAGGGAGGAGAGAATCAACAAGATAATTCATATAATGGGTAACTACACACACAGAACTTGAGGTGTCAAGCTTCTGTTTTAGGCAAATTATTTGTATGCTAGTTATTTGAGACAAAAAGAAAAGCGATGTATTTTTATTACTTTATATGAAGTTAGACAAAACGAAATTGATGGACATAAACTACAAACAATCATGTCGATAGACACAAGGTAAATTTTTATTATCTTTATTTGCTGTTTTTTTTCTTTCTCTCTCGCCTTTTTAACTTATTTTCCAGTATATTTATTTGTGTTAAATGTTCATTTGAATAATGATTGATATGTCATTGACATGGTTAATAAGTTGTCTGTTCAATTAAATTTCAAATCCTTTTCTTCATTTTCATTTTATTTTTCTAAGTAATTATAGAGAAAGTTATTAATTGCCTGTAAGTGTGTTTTGAATTTATTTTTTTTTTGATTGAGCACCACTATAAATCTCCTTGAAAATCTTCATGATAATCAGTGATGTGAAAAATTGTTCAAGAAAGAAAGAAAAAACTTCCGTTCTTACATCAATCTGACACTGTTGTTTTTTATTGACATAAAAATCTATAGTTCAGGCAAGAGTAGAAGAAGAAAAAAAACAAGAAGAAACTTTCTCTGTGCACATCTTACTCGTTGACACACACGCATAGAAAAATGAGACTTTCTAGTCTAAGAAATACGTTCGTTCAACCGTACTTCTGCTTCAAATGCGAATCAACAGGAAACAACATTTGAATCGGTCGATTGGATTTTTTATTAATTTTGTTTTTGTTGTTTTCAAAGTTTTCTTTTAATTAACATAATTGACGAGAAAATAAATCCTCTAACCGGCGTATTTTCGATGTCGATTTACTGATTAAGAAATAGACTTGCAAACCAATGTTTGTAATTTATACTCGAAACAAATCAACTAATGATAATTTAACATGAGAAAATCGTATGTCTAACGTTTGCCCAACGGCTTGATCACAATATGTTCGATCCTTCTGTTCCAGTATGTTCTTTATTTGCGCATGATTGCTTCGAGTTATTGATGAACTTTTTTAGTTAGATTGCTTGAATTGACTTTCTTCTTTCTTGCTCTTTTCTTGACTACTGTTAATCTTTTTTAATGTGTCAGTTCCATTCTTTTCAATGATGTCAGAGAACATTTTTTATTGTCTCAATAATTAATATATTTGATGTCATTTGTACTAAATTATTTTCTTTTTTTCCTCTCATTATTGTCAGCAAGAAAATCATTACTGTAGCTAATGTATCGAATTTAGTTTTCTTTTTTTCCCTCTCTCGCTCTCTGTCTCTATCTTTTTAAGAAAATATCGAGATTTCGGAAAATTTTCTCAATTGTCTCCAGTCTTATTAACTTGACAATATAAATAGAACAGCATATTGAAGTTGTCAGAAAAGAACAATGACCTTTTTGGTGCGTTTCTTCTCTTCATCTTAACTTATACATATATGCATACGGAAATCGGACTGTCATCTCGAGCATCCGCTATCAGTAAAGGGCAGCAAGACTTAGAACAGCTAAGATATAATTCGAACCATGAGTTTCTCTTCATTTTCTATTGATACAATTAACAGAATGATATTACATCTCTCTCTCTCTCTCTATGTCGATACATATATCCTAGATACATTCGTTAGCTTTTTTTGTCAATGATTCTCATTTCTCATTCTCAATACAGATCAACATAGTTGATACAATAATTGACAGCATATTTCCAACATAATAACATTGACTAGTGAGATGATTTCTCTTTCTTACTGACAAACTGTTAACATAACAAGCTCTTGACACAGGAGGGTTTCTTTCTTTTCACATTATGAATGATCTATTACGAGTTAATGATATATGTCTAACTGTCTAACAAATCTGTCTATCTGTATACATATAATAAATAAACAAAAGAACGACGATAAAGAAAAATCATTTTCTATAAGTTAGTTCTTGTAATTCTGTCTTTTATTATTATTATTTTTATTATTTTTCGTTTGTAATTTGCGTGACAGTGAACATCTTCGTTTTATATTCATGTCGAACACAATTAACTTTCAGCTTAAATTCATCTGTCATGACTAACTCATGTGTTACTAATAGAGTTAATACTCATATGATTGTCAAATGTCTTGCATCATTGATGAATAATTGTCGACAGATAAAAAAAGAAAAGAAAATTTTCTATTTCATTCTATACACACACACATATATATCTAAACAGCAAGCGACATATAAATCGTCTTTGACGGAATTAAATAAGCTTGTACGCAGATGGGAGTCGAAATTCTAGTCGTTGTTCATTAGCTTTTTTTTTCAAAGAAAAGAAAGAGTGCAAATCTTCTTAAATATAAAGCTTAATATACAACCTGTATGTACGTGTATGACAATCAATATTGAAATAGCGTCAGCAACCTTTTTGTTTCCCTATAGACCTTGTATTTTCTAATGAAAAAAGAAAGAAGAAAAAAAGTGATGGCGTGTATGTGTGGTTAGTGACTTCATAATAATAATAATAGTAGTAGTAGTCGTAGTACGAACAATAATAATATGTTACTGATTGAAATTATGCGTTTCCTGACTTCATCATCATATTGAAATGTTATATTTATAAATAAAAAAAAGAAAAAAAAATGAAAAATTGTTAATATACATATATTACTATCTTGATTAATCAAATGAATTGGAAAGTGTAATTATTTGTTTGTAGTCAACGGAAATCTGTCGATAAAGATGTGAACGAGAAATTCTTCGATTTTTTTCTCTTCTAACATTTACTAAAAAAATATATATATAAACATTCGATCGATTTCATATCTAATTCTTTCGTCTTACGCTTTTATCATGAATAAATAGACATAGTCTCAAGAACATTTTTTAGCCTACGATCTACTAAATATATATTTAGGCATTGATTGTAAATAAAAAGAAACTGCTAGTAAATATATATATATAAGTTTTTGCCAAACACTTAAAAATCAAGGACAAGTGACAATTGCTCAATTGAACACGTTAAAAATTGTCATCAAAAATAGGAATATATAGTTTTTCTGTTAATATATTTCTATCGACTTGCAAATTTGTAGTAGTAATCGACTGTTTCGATAAGATCGAAATGCTCTTTTTGAGATTCATTTGGGAATGACGCATAAATGTTGGTTAGTCGTTTTCTGTCCTCATCAAGGCACAAAAGAGAGGACAGCCTTGAAAACTTAGCATGATCTTCTTCGCACTTCGTTCTTTCCGTATTAGAAAATTTATATAGAATAATACTAGGATATACACATGAGACTTCTCCAATAGTAACCTAACGATTTGCGTTGAAACTAGTCCCGTTCATTCGTCTAGCGTTTTCTTTTTATATTACCGTTCATGTTGAGCATGATTATTTTGCTTTTATCTGCTGTGCCTAGATCGCGTTCAAATTTGAACTTCATCATTGATGTGAGACAAATAATAGAATAACGATGAATTGCACGTTCTCTGGTTTTTTTCAATTTCTTCTTCTTCTTTTTCTTTCTTTTTTTTCCTGTTTCCTTAAATCGCGTCAGATTTTCCATATGGATGTTTGTGCATCGGCAAACACGCTATACGATTGAACAACAGTATGGAAAGTCTTTCGGATTATTTACAATTGGCATTACGCACGAATAGAAACTATGGAATCATTTTTCTCTAATGGGACTTTTACTATTGAATTTTAGTTGTTCCTTTTTTCTGTCTGTTGTCTATCATCTTGATGATTAAAAGATGAATATTTGCAGAAGAAAACAATCCGTGTATTTTGATCTGAATTCAAACGAATATATTGAAGAAAAAATAGTGACTCAATAAGAACAAATCCGGAAGGAAGCAACAGTATGTGAAAGATTGAACTCATTTTTTTTTCAAGATATAGTTGTTAATGATGATGATGATGAATGGTTGATGTAGAACTACAGTAGAACAAGAAACGAGACGCTTTCTTATATTTATTTCTGTCTGTATGTGTGTGTGTGTGTAAAAGAACTGGTAACGGCAACGACGACAACGCTCTTTTTTTTGAGATTTTTATCCAAACAACACTTTCTCTTTTCTCTTTTTCTGGTTTTTCCTTCGTCTATCTTCTGTTTGTTCGTTTGCTCGTTGAAGAACTCGACGAGAGAAAAATGGCAGTATGTATGCGCGCACACATACACACAAACCGACACGAAGGCCGTTGTGAAAAAGAGAGAGAGAGAGGGAGAGGGAGAGTGGAAAGGAATGAACGACGAAACGTATGAAAATGATGTTGGCGATGATAATAATGATGATGATGATAATAATAAACATGATAATAATGCGCTTTAGGTTTTACCATCCTATCATATGGTCGATTCTTGTAGATTATTTAGTCAATTCTCATATTCTTTGTCTTGTTTGTTTTCTTCCTCGTTCTTTTTTTCGACATCGAACAAGTAACGATCATCACCGACAACAACAATAGCAGCAGCAACAACAACAACAACATTATTATTATTATTTCGACATCTCATGGAAGAGCAATCACAATTATTATTAACATATTATCAACGAAATTTATTTGTTGTATTAACATGTTGTCGGATTCATTTTCGTCCGCCTGATCATTTATTGTGATTGATTGGTGACAGAAAAAGAAGGAAAAAGATCTAAGCATGAGTTCGATATGAAATTGTTATTGTTTCTACGCCTACAGATTATCACAAAAGGTACGTCTGCGTCCATGCTTATCTTCATCGCTAAATAATTAACATTTAGTAGGATTTACTAAATAGTTCTTTAGTAGGTAATAGAAAACAAAATTCTGTAAATTGCTTCGTTTTTTACACCGTTCTATGTTCATATGATTAAAATATGAATTAGATTTCATATAAATATATATCTATTTTGTCAAGCGTACTAAATTTTCGAAGCATGCTAGTGCACACACATTCAAGCCCATTATTTTCTTCTTTTCTTTCATTTCTCTTCGTTTTTTTTTCTTCTATGATCATGCCTGTCTTGTTCAATGTGTTCTCTTAACATTGTGCTTCGACACTCATAACTTTCCACATACACATACACACACACACACATACAGATTGCGGTAATCATAACGTGAAGACGAAGGGCGCAAAAAAAATGAGAGAGAGAGAGAGAGAAAAGAAACTACAATGGAGAAAGAGAAGTTCAAGCTAGAGTTCCTAGCCGCTGCTGTAATAGTAATGACAACGACAGCAGTTAGCGATTAGATTAGAAGAAAAGAAAAGGAAAAAGAAAAGAAAAGAAAGGAAAGAACGAAGACAAAACCACATCGTTCACTAAATAAGAAACCAAATAGTGAAGCAAAATGCGCTAAAACAAAGAAAAAAAACAAGATATTGTTCTTGTGATGCTGGCATCTAGAACTACTCATTCGCAGACTCTTCTCTCGTTTTCAGACGATATCGGCTCTTATTTCTTCTATGACTCGAAAATAAAACTGAAACGAGAAAGAAAGACGAAGGAAAAAAATAAGAAACTTTGATAATATGAAAATGGAATGCGAAGTGTTTGCAACGCACTCGAAAATCCCATTCATGAACTATAGAGACGTAAAAACGAGATTGTTGTTTCATTTAAATGGTCTCTAGTATTCTTGTTTAATTGAAACTGCTTTTCTCATATGAAAATAGGAAAAAGCTACTTGAAGTCGATTGGTATACCACGCTTACACGCACATAGATCGAAATAAAGAAAGAAAACTAGAAGTAAATAAAAGCAGCTTTGACCAATAGACTATTTGTGTTTTTAAAGAAATTTTAGTCTATAGATATAATATGTTGTCATAAAGTAGAAAGTAAATTCAAATAAGAACGGAAGAAAATCTTTGATCAATTCTATCACCACGTCGATACTTAATCATTAAGAAACAAAATCATGAAGAAGAAGAAGCAAAAAAAATAGTTATATTTAAAGAGTTTTCTTTCTTTTTTTCTTCATTCTCAAGCATAATCACTGAGAAAAACAGAAAATGGGAATCATTATAATGGTCAGTTTTATTATTACGATTAGTGATTAATCAATCGAATCTGATGAATAGAAGAAAACTTGTTGAAGAAGAACAAAGAATATAGAATATGAGGGGAAAAAAGCTAGAAAAAATTAATTAATCAATAACGCAGAAGAATGATGACGATGACGATTTTTGCCGTTGTTTTCTTCAAGGTGAGATTATATTACAATCAAGTATTGAATCAATATCTTGTTTTTTTCCTTGAAAATTAAAGAAAAAGAATGCAACATTGATTTTCTTTCTTTTTCTTCTTCTGCTTCTTCGTCTTGTCCTTAATTAATCGAAGAGTGATTTCATGAAGTCAAGCGAAGAAAAATCGAAAATTATTCCTTTTAACTTTTATCTGCAAGGTTTAATAAGCGTTCAACTGTAGATGATTTGTCTCTAATATCCATAAACATATGATTATCCTGATTTTCCTCTCGAAAAAAAAGAGAAGAAAAAGAAGAAGAAGAAAAAAGTTGTCAAACAGGTTAAGTTCCTTCAGTATTATCAATTTATTCTCTCTGGTCTCTCGTTTTTCTTTGTCTTCTTCATTTTGTTCAGCATATTCACACGTTCTAACAAGAAAAGAGTCGAATTTTTCTTTGAGAATTTCACAAGTTGACGTACTTCGTTTATGAATTAATCATTATTCAATTTCTATTTAGGGCTCATGAATAAGGCTCCACGCCAGAAACGAGCTGAAATCCAGCGGTAATTCTTACAACAAAATCCATCATATTTAACTGACCCTTCTCTTCTGTTTTTTTTTGTTTTCTAGCTTAACTAGTATCTCCAATCTCCGTACCAAACAACTCAGTGGTTCCGTTGGTAAACGAGGTCACGAAGAACCCGATCGTATCGAACATTTTGATCTCGAACTTCGACCAAGTAAATTACACGATCTTAAAGTTGGCGAGTTCATCAGTGGAGGTGACAGGTAAAGTAAATTGCGTTTGTCTTTTTTTTTGTTGTGTGTTACTTTCTTTGTTATTTTGTCATTGACATAACAGCAAATACCTCATTCAAAAAAGCATCGATTATTATGTATCCGGAAGGAGAAAGAACGACCTGTAAATCAACTTTAAAACGAGTTGATTTGTTTTGTTTAACAATAACACATTTGATTATGTGTGTAGTTACGGATTTACAATTATAGAGAGGAAAAAAAAACAAGAAAATCGAGCGAAAATGTATAACAAAGGAGAAGAGAAAAAAAAGAGAGAGAATGAATGATCTTTACTCTAGCCGCTTTCTATTCTTTTTCTAACACATTGAATAGTAATAGGAATTTTGCTAGTAGAAAATGACGACATTATGTGCAAAGAACATAAGGAGAAGAAAAAGAAAAAAAAAAGAAAGAAAATGGAAGAAATTTGTGCGCCAGTGTTTTCTTACTGAGTTAACAAGAGGTTCGACGGCAATGGTATAGACGATTTCCATATTCTACTCTTCATCTGTCATAATTATCTGATATGCCCCAATGCTGCATGTTTCGGACAAGTGCCTGCGATGACGATGATGATAATGATGATGATGTCTGTGATTTTCTTACTTCATTCCTTTCTCATCAATACCAGTCGATGTTAATTTCTGGTTAGAGTCAGTTTGACGAACAAGATTAAAAAAAAAGCAAAGAAAAAACGAGATAGTATTTCATTGAACTTATTTCAATATTCAAGCAAATCCAATTTAAACTATGCATTCGCTTTCCACGCGGACATCGGTGTGAGTAGAATTTCACTCTTTCTAATTACTTTTTTTTATTGTTCAGTGTAATGCAAAGAAAGCTGAACTTTGTTTTGTTAACACTAGACATTCATCAATGTATAAAATTCTATTTGATTTTACCAAGAATGTGTACATTTCAGTAATTAACTATTTATTAAATCTCCTTTCTTCATTTTTCTCAGGATCACTAAACACAAAAAAAAAAAAGAAAACTTTCTTTTTTTTTAAACGCATACAATATCTTTTCTTTTTCTTAAATTTTTAATGGAAATTCTCGATTCTCCTTTCTCTTTTTTTCACAAGTTGTTAGATATGAACCACCTTATAAAAAAGAAAGAGAGAAGGACTCTTGTCACACAATTATACTTAATGAAATGGTTTAATAGATTTTTTTCTTTATTTTTCTCTCTCTTTCACAAAAGAGTGAAAAACAAACAAAGACCGAGTTAATAAAAATGAGGCTCGATATGATTGTAATTTGTATGCATAATTAATACGGTTTTCCTATCGATTAAAGTCAAATTTGAATATGATTTTAATTCGGAACGAGAAAACCTTCAGATAAATTTCCTGTAACGAAACAAAAATGACAGACTTCAACGAGCAACGTACAGGAAAAGCATTTCCGCATTAATAAAATCATTGGCACCCACCTAATTTTCTGATTTAGTTTTCTAACAGAAAAAAAAACGGATTTTCAAAATTTATCTTTGCATCGAATTGATTAAGCGATTAACTATTTCCCATCGATGAAAAATCACGATAGACTCTATTGACAATTGACAGAACGAGATCAAATGAGGAAAAACTAGAACTAATCGAAAATAAATCTTGTCGTGCTGTTTTTTTTTGTCATTTCTTAATCTCATACCGTGTATTTATCTGCATGGAGGACAAGTCCGAATTTCTTCGAGATATATTCTGTCAGTTCAATGAGAGAAAAAAAAGAAAAGAAGACGAAGAAGAAAGAAGATGAAGATGAAAAGTATTATTCCAAAACTAGATTGAATCTTTTCCATCTCATATGACGATTCATTCGATCGAAGTTACTTATTAAATGTCCAACGAACTTGACAATGCTCTATCGTTTTCACAGGTAAAAAACAATCTCTCATACAAATTCGATGATTTGCTACTTACTCGACATTGAGCATTGATACATTCTAATCGAACAGTTTTTCTATGTGTTCCTATTCGAGTAATATTTCCCTTGACAGTTTGTATAATCTCTCGTTCTTTGCTATATAGTTTTTTTTTCGTCTATTGTTATAGTGAGAATTACGACATGAATAAATTGAAATCTAACACTGGGAAAATGGGGTTGAGAGAGAAGGATCGATTTGACATTAGAAATGAGATCATTAACTATGGTTCAGATCAGATCGAATGAGAGTGAAAGGTGTGAAATTCAGAATAAATAAATACTAGAGACAACGAGAAAATGAGAAAGATCACTTCTCAAAGGATTGAGAAAAAAAAATTACTGATTTGATCGAAAAAATGGGAAATGCTTGACGGCAGATGTCGAATGGATAGAAAAAAAAGATAAATCATCATTGATCGCATAGGCGGAGACATGTTCTAGCGAGCAAATTAGAAACTACTAGGCAAAGTTATTCTTCAAACAAGAACATAGACATCTACATATAATCATGAGAAAAATTTAAACTACTATCTGCAATTGATTTCAAACTAAAGGTAAGCGGACAAAGACGTTCTTTTTTTTTGATCTGATTAAATTCAATTATTTCCTTATTTGATCATAGAAAAAGAAAAGCTCGATTGATGTTTCCGTCTTTGAGAAGAAAAAGAATCTCATTTTCCCTTTCTTCTTCTTCTTTTTTCTATCACTTGTATTACAATACCTGTTTGTGTATTGACTGAAAGAAATTCTAAATTTGATTGTCTGGATTTTAAAATGTATGAATGAAGTGAGAAAAAAAAGAAGACTGAACTAACTAATGACAACTGCATTATACATGAACATTTACTTTTTACTCTTTTATTATATAATCAAATCAAATTTGTATGAGATTTTTAAATATGTTTGCACAGATAATAGTTAAATAACTTTAGAAGAAGAAAAAAAAGAAAGAAAAGTTGGGTGAGTTGTTAGTCATCATCTAGTTTTTCTTCTTCTTTCTCTTTCGCATGGTTAAATATGAGCGTGCTAAACTTTTATTTCGGATAAGTAAAACAGCTTGAGAGAAGAAAAAAAAAGAAAGGAAAAGAATGCAATCATCACGCACACATTTACCTATTTATACTGAAAGTCATTAGATAAAAATGATTGAGTCGAAGAAAGTGAACTATTATCGTAGACAATGATAGCTGATCATCATGATCCACTTCGGCAACATTATCGGTAAGAGAAATGTTCTTTTGTCTTCTGTTTTACACTGAGTTAAATCAAGTTTTATCAATCTAATGGATTCTTCG
>ERZ778020.2010-NODE-2010-length-15790-cov-3.370257_pt1 | contig 15790 bp, 17 predicted proteins | sample MGYA00375750_ERZ778020 | MGnify/ENA primary metagenome ERZ778020 (study PRJEB29350, sample SAMN05389818) | bioreactor metagenome | isolation source: Ammonium sulfate bioreactor | place: South Africa: University of Cape Town | collected 2014-03-17 ...
TGCGATCAAAACAAATCTCCGAGTGCAATCACTCGGCGAACGAGGATGTAATTCACTTGTGTCCAACGAACAAAAAATTCACATGTGCAAACATCTCTATAGTAAATTTTCATATTGACTCATTTTCTTTCACAGTCAAACTAATCGATTTATTTCATTAAGATCTATTCTTTCAAGTGATAACATTAGCTGAAAGTTACGCAAAATTAGTTAATAATCTCTCATCGATAGCTCGCGATTCAACATTGAATATTCGAAATTTATCTACAGAATTTACATTGGCATACAATGGTCTCAACGATTTTCTCAATGATCTTCGTTCAGGCAAAGAAGATCAACCAACAATCGAAACAAATAATCTACCAAATCGAGATACAGCTATGGCTTATATATTTCAATGTTTACATGAGAATACCTTTTCCGATGCAATTAAATATTTACGATCGGCACGGTAAAGAAATAGAGTGAAACAATTTCTATAATTATCAGTCGGTTTTTGTTTTAGGTCGCTTTGGCCGGATGATTTTGGTGACGAACAAAGCGAAGTCGATGTAGCTTTGACAATTCTCTATGAATCGTTGAAAAAAACAAATACATCCACTAGTAAAGAAATTTACGACCAAATGAGAAAAAAACGATTAACAAATTGATATTCTTCTCATTTAGATCTACTTGTTATACTTCAACAAGATCGTCCAATAAGCGACATATGCAATCGATTATTCGATCATAATTTAAAAATTCTTTCATTAACACCAGAGTCTCTTTAATTTCAACGAAAATTATTTTCAAAAACAAACTGTCTCATCGGTGATAATATTCGATACCTTTTTTTTTTCCTTATTCTTCTTTCTATATGATCAGTCTTTGTGTGTGTACTTTTTTTTACCAATAAAACAAAATTCTGCTCGGAAGTCAAATGAGTTCTTTCTTTTTTCTATTGACAGAACGAAAGAAGTAAATCATAACATGTGACTAAAACCAGATTGACACTTTTCTTTTTTGTATGTTCTCCGTTGCAGTTGTGTTTTATGAGTAAATACGAACAAATCGAAAGCAAGGATTGAATTCCTTTGACGATCAACAACGAAACAACAACAATAGGGTAAAATTTTCTTAAATGTCACGACGATTGTCAAAAACATTGTCAATAGGTCCAAAACTATTTTTCATTTTCTTTCGTTTCTTCACGAATAAAACATAACTAATGCTCTTTTTTTTCTATGGAATTGAAGGTCGAATATTAATAATAAATTAAATGACCGAAAAACAACAAGATTTCAACTCAATTCAACAAGAATCGACCGTTCAATTATCACCGACTAAATTCAAACCACGACAAACATTAAAAAATCAAAAGAAAACTCCACTGAAAGAACAAGTATCTCGACCACCAAAAAATGCAATCAAATTAATACCACCTGACATACCCGTTCATTTTACATGGGCTCTAGTTATGACAATATTATGTTTCTTTATCATTGGACCTGTTTGGGCACTTTATAAAACGATTAAACTTCGTCGAATGATCCGACAAGGAGAAATCAATGACACAACGAAACGTCTTTCAGATCGAATAACAACTGTTCTCATCATTTCAACGATCGTAGGAATAATGATATGGGTGGGCATTTTATTTTGTTCAGTTGGAATTCTATTAGCTGGTCAACTACTCAAAAGTGATATGATTTGAAGACATTTGTCTTGAGACAATGACCGTGACAAATTAATCTCATTCCAATTGTTTCTTTTCTATTTTTTGTCGTGTTTCTTTTTATTAAATTCTTTTTATAGTGTCTGATTATTCAGCGCGCAAGACATCATATAAGTAACAGTTATAGAACATCTTCATCTTCTATAAAAAGATGACGCACAATCGTCATCAAATAAAGCACTTCCAACTTGCTAAATCATTAATAAATCAATGAACAAAAAAAAAGACATTCTTTTACCTCTTCCTTTATAATATTTAGTGCATCCAAGTATATTTCAATAGAACAACTTATTAAAAAAGATTTCTTTTTTTTTCTCATTGTTTACTTTAACACTTAGTTCCTACTTGTCTGTTCAGTCGAAAATTTTTGAATTATTCATCAAGGATAAAAACTTCTTTTCTCTCTCTCTCTCTCTTTTCCTATAGATAGAAGCTATAATTATCGATGTTGATAACATACGCTTGAAAACACGAGAAAAATATACTTTCCATGGGTGTTAACGAATTGTCATAAACAGATAAGAAGACAAACAAAATAGCAGTGATTTCTGTTTTTTCGCTTGACTGAGAGCAACTGCCAAACATCAAATGAGTAGATCAATTCTAGTGGAAATAACATCGTTCGGAAAACACGAAAGACTCTATGTTAAGAAAGCTTAAAAAATAGAAAAAGGTGGGCATAAAGGAAAAGACGAGAGAAAGAGAAAACAAGTCGGATTTAGTGTTGATTTTAGTGTCATCTCAGTCAGTTGACAGTTGACGGAAATGAAAAACTATATTGAACGTCTTGTACAAGACCAAGTAGGTGAGAAATCATCGATTTTATTTGTCAACTAACAACTTCGTATTTCATTGGAGTGTCACATGAAAGACGTTGTCTCTTGTTTAAGTTATTCTTCATTGATCTTTTTTTTTCTTGAATCTTTAATTTAAAAAGAAATCATTTAATATTACGCCTTTTCTATTATTGAAAAGTGCCTTTCAAATCTAAATAAGATATAATGTCTATTGTCTGAGTTAGCTCTCTCGCCCACTTATTCCTTTGTCTAGTTTCGAAAGTATTGTATTCCAATAGATCAAGATTTTAGACCAGATTCAATGTGATGATTCTGAATTCTCGAGGAAAAAAAAACGTTTTTCTTCCATTTTTGGACAACTACGCAGGAAATTGTAAATGAATGTAGTAGATAAGTTTACTGACAATCACCATAACCAGATATGAAAAGTCGGAAGTCAAAGCAGGACTTGTTGTCGTTTCTTTTCGAACGTGATGAGAAGACTTACATGAGGAGATGTTATGATTCAAAGAAAATGAAAAGCACCGACGCATAATTCATTTTGATCGGATTATATCAGTTCAATTCATACCAAAACACAAAGTTCTCGTTCTTTTTCCTTTTTTTCATATCTTCTGAAAGACATTTTTCTTCTTTCTCTTTATCATATTTACTGATACGTATACATGAAGAAGCATTTATTGATTAATAATACAAGTAGACCTTCAATTATTCATTCTCTATCATTACTTATGGCTGAAAAACAAATATCAATATTCGATTATTTAATCACAAAAAGCGGTGGGCGTATATGCACAAAAAAAATTATTTTTCTCCTTCGTTTAATAGTTATTTTTTTATTAAAAAAAGAAATTTCTATTCTTTTCTGCGATCTATTGAATTGAGAGAATATAATGAAATAAGTAGTGATATTGAACAAATAGGTCATTACCAAAGATACATAACAGTTTGCATGAGTGTATTTTGATTTCAAGTATAAAAGAAAGAAGAAAAAAGAGAAAATGTGAAAATGTAATTATGAGTAGAATATCCTATTTCCTTCAAAAGTGATGATTCAATTCATTAAACACCTACATGGAATATTTTTCTTATTATTTGACATGCGCATTCATCTAAAGCTGACAAAAGGCTAGCCATTTTCAATAGGTTTTCTTTCTCGGAGTTTTCTCTCGCCCTCTCTCTCCTTCTCTCTCTCTCTCTCTTGTCGCTCTCTCTCTCTTTTTGTTGGTGTTATGGATATTTCTCTCTAGAATTCAAGCAAATAGGTACGTTAACCCCATTGATCCAAATATTAATATCGAAATGAAAGTGCAAGAGATCCCATGTATGAAATAGAAAACGTTTCTCTGTAATTAATATTGGATAGACTGAAAATCAATTATTTGAACCTATGCATCAATTCACATATTCTTATTCTTTTCATCTATTTTTCTTCTAGTTTTTTTTCTCTTTCTGCTTCGCCGGAAGAATCAATCAATCCTATCAATCGTTCATTTTCTATAGATCTCGTTAATTTCTCTTCCTAATATTCAACTTCAAGAAGAAATCTTCTCTGAAATAAAAGACAAGACTTCAAATTCTATTATTGTTCTATTGACTAACCTATCAAGCTGTTTTTAGGTTTCAATGATCTGACAATCGTATGTTTTTTCTTTCAAAACTTGTCTTTCTTTGAAAATCGTGACAAAATCATCCATAGAGATTACTGTTTTTGTTCTTGACTTATTTAATTACGTGATAGATATGCTTCCAATTACAAGTGAATAGGAGCTAATCCTTTAATTTTTCTTTTCTTTCTCTTATTAATAAGTAAACTAAAAATAATAGCAACAACGAGAAAATGAGACTATTTCGCAAATATTTTCTCTCTTTTCTTGTTGTGTAGTATTCTATTAAAAACTTGAAATCTATTCTGAAGGTGAATGAAGTTCAACTAGCACTATTCTTCTGAAATGAAGAAGAAGAGAAGCCTTTTTTTTCCCTTTTTCTTTGTCCTCTTTGAAACGTAAATATAGATTTCCTTTGAAATAGTTGACATGCACCGTCACCAATGCTACTAGTGAATGACAAGATCTATCACATTGATTCAACTGTCTCTTCTTATTAAAAATCATGATTGCATGTTCTATCTATTTGTCACTCAAACTCTCGAGATTGTATCATTTGTTTCAATAAGAGAGTTTGCCTTCAACATTTTAACTATTACCTTGAAATATCAAGAACATCTGTATGTATCAGATAAGATTCTCAATAGATTATGTCATGCATCTACATAATTGTGCTTGACACCACTCCCACTCTTTTTTAAATGCCGATGTCATGTTCAGGAATAGTCAAACGATACTTATAGATCGTTGTTAGGAGACCAGTAGATTGTAGCTAGCATCGTATTGTTTCCATGAGCTATTAACAACTATTTTTGAATCATTATTTTGTTACCATTTAGTCTCTATTTTTGCTTGTAGGGATAAGAGAAGAAGAAGAAGAAGAGAGGGGGAAAGAAGGGAAATAATCATATCAAAAACTGTCGTAAAGCTGCTTAGTCGTTCTTTAAAGAAATTTTCTTTCGAAATAATAATAGTACTATACATTTGAACAAATATGATTTACTATTCATCGTCTCAAATATAAAGAAAGAGTTCCTCCATGTCATGCTTATAAATAGAAATAGACTGTATTCAATCGAGCTATGCTCGTGTGTGTGTGTGTGTGTGTGTGTTAACTGTCTAATAATTTAAGAGACAAACATTCTCGTTTTAATTACTTACATGTTTCAAAGAATAAGAATAATCTGTAGAAATAAATCTATTATTATTTTCTTTTGTTCGATTTCTAAATATTGTCTAAAGACGTACTTGACCGTGTGAATTTCTTGAATTATATATGTTTGTTACATTTCAGAACACCCAACAGACTGCTAATTTATCGTCCTTTTCACCATGTTATTCGATATATTGGCCGTGTTCGTTGTTACACTTATCTCACCATTGTTTTTATGTACCACACCTGTGCACGGCCTCCCAACATCATCGTCGATCCATCAGTATATCCATAAACACCCACGAACATCACTCAGGCACTTGCATCATCATCCAGTACCGAGTGTCAATTATGATTTAGGTGGAGATATGTCTCAAATGTCAATTGGTGAAAGCAACGAATATTCAACAATCGAAAATCACGATGATGATGACGATGAGAGTGACAACGCATTAACATCGTCATCATCATCATTCTTTGCTTCTTCTCTTGATACACCTAATGAACCATTGAATTCTTATGTTCATGCATTGCCATCGAAACCATTGTTTAGAAAATTATTACTATCATTACAAAATAACCAACAAGAAAAACGATCGGATTCGTCATCAATCAGTGCATCATCAATACCGGCACAATTCAATTTCAATCAAGCTGTGGCTGCAGCGGCATTTGCTGATCCATCGAATGCAGATAACGTTGTCAATTTAAGCAATTTAAGTGAATCAACACGTTTATCACCTTCACTCAAAACATTAGTCGAAACCAATCCATTTGCACGTGCTTGGCTTACTATGCTTTTACAAAAAGTCATGGAAGAACAACCTGTACCGTATATTTTCAAATATGGTCGACGGCGCAAGAAATAATGAAACAAATCTATTTTCTTACCAATAAAAAAACACGCGAACGACGAAACACGAGCCAAGAAAGTCATATTTTTTCATCATTATGATCATCATTATTTTGACAACGTACAAAAATTTTTTAGTATCGTCATCTTCTTCATCATCATTATCATCATCAGAATCAGCATTGTTTCTAAATGTGCCGGAGATCCAGAATAAAATTCCTTTACCTAAGAAAATTTTCTCACATATATTATCACTAATCACAAACAGAAGACAGAAACGGAACAGTTGAAATTTTTTTCTTATGTTCATTCGAATTAATTATTCATCACGAAAGTATAAGCTTTAACTCAAATGAATAGATATCTTCAGCATTCACACACACAGAAAAAACAACAAATTCTTTTTTTGTTTTATCACGATTAAATAATCCGCTTTAGGTGTTTTCCTTGTATCCTATTTTCATCGAAAGTACTTGCCAATCCTTAACATTTGAGTTATTCAACGAGTTTAATATAAAAACGACAATTTTCCATGTAAAATGATTCAAATTTTATTACGTGATAGAATATATGAAGAGGTAGTGTAGAATATCTGATGACGTCAATTTTCATATTGTAATTTTACAAGAACTTATTGAAGTCAAATTTCTAATGATGACGAAAGACGAACTCAATCGACATGTATCGCAGCGAATGCAATTTAAATAATACTTCTATTGTAATCTATCTGAAAAATAGAAAACCACAAGAAATCGAAAACTTCCGATTTCGTATTCATACGTTAAAATAGATGAAATAAAAATATTTACGGCATCATTCACATATCTACGTTTATTTCCTTTATTTTTCAAAAAAAAACAAACTTTATCAATGATTACAATACATATTAACAGTTGAATGCGCTAAGTTAGATTATATCTTTCAATTCATATACGTCATCACTTTGAACTCTTTGCCTAATCATACGTGCAATTATCATGTTTTCCAAAGTAAATATGAAGACCAACCATTTACTCTCAACGATCATTCTTGTTTATCATTAGTATACTTTGTTTAATTGTAAAGAACATTTTCTGATTTTTTTTTCTCTATTTTGCTCTCTGTGAATAAGGTTAAAATGTTCCAGTGCAGTGTATATCAAAAGATAAAAAGAAACAACAACACGAAAACTTCTCTATCAATCGTGAGATTTTGCAGAAAAGATCGTAGGATGCATGTTGATTTCTTTCTGTAGATCAACGACATCTGAGTTGATATTTAATTTCATTTTTTGTAACAAATAATTTATTTTTTTTCTTTTCAATCCAATGAATTAATGATTTCTATCGACGACGCTAATTCAATTCCATAAATCCTAACAAAATCTATAGGTGTCACTAATTCGTTCATGTTTCAACAAAAAAAAAGAACAACAGATGATATTTGATTAAACTAAAATCACAAGTTATTACTCACGATTATCTAGCTGTACTGTGAGTCATATCAATTCTTAAGATTCTTATCTAAACAATTGTTGTTTACTCTTTTTCATCATGAGTAAAGCATCATTTGATAATAGTGGCATCATTGAAACAAATAACGATGCATGTCAATGCAAATTGTATGCAGTCGAACGTGGATATTGGAAAGATCCTTATTTGAAATTATTAGCTGGCTCAGCACATCACGAACGTCGTACGCCCGAGATCAGTCTTGGTTATTACGTACGTGTTCATGGTCTTCGATATTTAGTTGAAAAATTTATTGAATTAACCAATGAACAATGTCAAATAATTAATATTGGCTGTGGTTTTGATACAACGATATTTTATCTATTAGACAAGCCGAATATTCGTTTTAAACATTTTGTTGATATTGATTTCGAAGAAACAACAGAAATTAAATCGAATAAAATTCGTCGATTGCCTTTACTTCAAAAGAAACTGCCTGCCGAAGATAAATCATTGAAAATACCATGTGGTTTTCATTCATCTTCGTACACAATTTTGCCCGTTGATCTTCGCGATATAAATCAGTTAGATAGTCAATTCAAATTTCTTGTCGACCATCAAATTCTTGATTTAACTAAACCAACATTATTTCTCAGTGAATGCGTTTTAATCTACATGTCAAACGAACATTCGACGAATCTATTAAAATATTTCTCATCGAAATTTTCTCGTTGTTGTTTGTTTGTTAACTTCGAACAGATAAATATGCACGATCGTTTTGGACAAATTATGTTCGATAATCTCAAACAACGTTCGTGTCATTTGATCGGTTTAGATTCGTGTCAATCAATCGAAAGTCAATTTGAACGTTATCGAAATGCGAATTTTAGTGGCATGAATGGGTTGGCATTGAATGAATTTTATCGAAAATATTTCGATTTTAATGTAAAACGACGAATTTAATCGATCGACGGAGGTCTCCGTGGGAAAGAATTACTCGAACAATTATTCGAACATTATTGTTTTTCTTGGGCATATAGAGATGAAGAAAATATTGGTTTAGAACAAATAAAATTTTAAACTCTTCGATTTGTTTTTTTTTATTTTCAGATAAACGAAAATTAGAAAAACAAAATCATTATCATGAGTTTATTTGCGATGTCAAATACGAAGATTTTCGATAAACTATTAGAGAAAGCAACGAGCCCACTGTTGCTCGAGCCTGATTGGGAAGCTATTCTTCAATTATGTGACATTGTCAAAACACAAGACGTTCCGTAAATGATTTTTCTTTGTTTTTGTCAAATGTTTATTTTATTTTTCTGTAGAGCTAAATATGCTGTGCAATCAATAAAGAAAAAATTCGGTCATGAAAACGCACATGTTATTCTTAGTTCACTTCAGGTAGAAAAACGAACTGGTAAATTTTGTTTTTTCCTATTGAGGTGATTTAGTGTTTGGAATCAATTGTAAAAAACTGTGGAGGATCGGTGCATAAAGAAGTTGCACAGAAGGATATGGTCGAAGCTTTACGTGAATTAGCAAAAGTAGAAAATGAATAATCGAAAGAGAAGAATTTCAAAAATGAATTTTAGGCTGGACCTGATATTATTCGAGATAAAGTTCTTGAATTAATTCAATATTGGTCGCATGGTCTCGGTAAAAGATAGTTGAAATCAATCGATTTGAAATTCGATCATTTGTTTCTCTTGAATTTAAGGTCAACAACATAAAATCTTCACCGATACGTATAATCTAATGAGACTTGAAAACTATCAATTTCCTCCATTGAAAGAAAGCGAAGCAATGTTTGAGAATAATGATGTTGCACCTGAATGGCGTGATGATAAAGAATGCTTTCGTTGCCATCAAGTATTCACAACATTTACTCGAAAAGTAAAGTCAATTGAAAGTTTTTCTTGAAGTTCTATTTTTGTTTTGTTTCGATTTGTTAAGCATCATTGTCGAGCATGTGGAGATATCTTTTGCGATAAATGCTCATCGAAACAATGTCCGATTCCAAAATTTGGCATCGATAAAGATGTACGTGTATGTGATGCATGTTATGAAAAGTTAACATCTGGGTAAAGACCTTCGAAAAAAAAAGAAATCGTCGTGATTTTCTATTGTCGATTTGATTGAAATAGATTAATGCCAACTGTAAATTCAATTCCAAGACCACCGACTGTACAAAGACCAACTACGACTACGACAGCAAATCCAGTAGGAAATCTGTGAAATTAATGAGAGATGATTTTCGAAGTTTTTTTTTTGTTTTTATTTAGACAAAAACTCAAGCAGAAATCGACGAAGAAGAATCGTTTCAATTAGCATTGGCTATTTCACAAAGTGAAGCTGAGGAAAAAGAACGACAGAAGAAAATGTTAACACAAAAATACGCGATGTCAAATTTCGTCTCACAACCAACACCTACTAACACTTATCCTTCAGTAAGACTACAACCAAAAAAAAAGACTCAAGGTCGAAATCTGATATCGATCATCTTCTCACATAGAATACTTCCGACAATACAAATGAATACAGCGAACTTAATAAATATATCGAACGTGGTCGTCAAGAACAACAACAACAACAACAAGAGAGATTTCCTGTGTCCAACGGACATACAACTGAGCTATCTGTACAACCACCAGTAAAAACACAAATTCGAAATTATTCAAAATAAATCTTGTTTTTTTTTGTCTTTAGTCTGAATCGAATAACTTCATAACTGACAACGAAATCGATCAATTCACAACTGTTGTTAATGATCATATAAAGAACTTTAAATTTCGAATGTTAAGCAATCAACAACGTAATCGAAATGTAACCAACGATACGGCTGTTCAGTCTGTTTTCGTTATGTTACAACATTTCTATCCTGAATTGAGTCACTATATGCAATTGCTCGAAGATAAACGAAGTAAAATTTCATTTTCTATGAAATCATATTATTGATGTCGGTTGGTAGGTCATTATGAAAATTTACAGGATAAATTAAACCAACTGAAAGATGCGCGTGAAGCTTTGAATGCTCTACGATCAGAACATTACGAAAGAAAACAACAGGAAGCGATGGAACGTGATCGACAACGACAGATTCAACTCGCACAAAAACTTGAATTCATGAGACAGAAAAAACAAGTAAAGAAATTTGAAATTTTCCTTTGTTTTTCAAGTCTGCTCGTAGGAATATTTGGAATATCAACGTCAAATGCATCTTCAACGTCTAGCTCAACAAGAATTAGAAATGAAAAATCGTCTCGAACAACAACGACAATTAGCATTGGCACGAGAACAATACGTGCAAAATCCTCAATTAGTAAGTGCGAGTCTAGTATCAATATAATAAGGTTACTCTGTTCCTCGTTTCTTTTCCTTCATTTCCTTTTCAAGGGCTTCAATGCTCATGAGAAAATCTTCATCTATTTTTTTTTATAATTAATTTCTTCTTAGGCAATGCCATCATATGATTACAACCAAGTACCAGCGCAAAATCCTGTTTATCAACCGTCATATAACCCAATAATCGATCCGAATACTCAATACTCAATGATCCCATCGTATCCTCCGCCTCCTACAGTGACTCATTATCCTCCAATGATGAATTATCCAATGAAGACAGATGCAAACTACCACCACCACAAGCGCCTGTTCAAATGTCCTATCCCAATGGAGCTCATGGAGGTATATCAAGTAAAGATTTTTGCCCAAATTAAATCTTCGTTTTCTAAGCGCGCATTGAGTCATGATAAGAAACATTTTCTCGAAAAAACAAAGCAAATAAAAATAATCACAGTCAATTTCTATATTTAGCCGAATATTATCTCTATTTTTTTATTCATACTTATCGCTAATATCAATGAGTCAATATTACTATATGATTTTTTTTCTTTCCTGCGTTTGTTTAGATAATAATTATAGTCTTCCTTCTGGCCCACTACCAACGACGAATGTTAGCATGCCCTATACTCAACAGCCAATAAATCCAATTGTTCATGAACAACAGCAACAGTCTGAACAACAATTAATATCTTTCGATTAACAGTTTCTGTTTTTTTTTATTCAACTATTTTCGTGACGTGCAATCGTCTTTTATTTATTCACTTTTTTTTTCTTTGCGTTCTTGGAATATTATCGTCTGTACCATCATAAAAATATCAAAATAAAAATGTCCTTAAAAGACAGACAAAAAACGAAATAAAACTTTGACGGGTTTTTATTTATTTTGGCGTCATGTTTGAATTTTCTAAATTTCATTATTTCTGAACCCGGGGTGCAAAGAAACAAATATAGACGAGCTTTTCGTTCTGTAGTTTTTTCTACATTCCTCTTTCTTTCTCACCCTCAAGATAGAAAGAGGAAGAGAGAAAGAGAGAGAGAGAAAGAAAAAAGTCCTTCCGTTTTTTTTCCTTTCGCAAGAAAATAATATCACCAATGAACAAATCAATTGGTGATATCGCAAATTTGAACATGTGTCACGAAAAACTACCGTAGGATGATATATGAAGGCCTGCTCAGGTAATATATGGTGATAGACGAAGTGCCGAACGATGACAAAGCGAATTTATATTGATGTGGGACAATGTTTATTTGAGCGACAGGCTATCGTTCGTTCTTTCTCTCGTTCTCTCGTTCTCTCGTTCTCTTTCTTTCTCTCAATCTCTCTCTTGATTCAAAAGAAAGAGAACGACGTAGCGACGGGCATATAAATAGAGCTGCATTGCTCTTAGATCGGCAGTAAATCGTCATCAGAACGTCTCTTCTTCTCCGCTTCATCTTCATTAAAAACTCCAACTCAACCAGAGAAAGTTACAATTATCTGTAACGTCGATTTTCTTGCGTAGATCTAATTGACTTTTTTTTTTGAAAATTTCGTCTCTATAAACTTCTCTTTTTCACTATGAGCAGTTCCGTTGTTCGTCGATATAAAATTCGTAAATCCCCACCTCAACCATTAGATCGTCATTTATCCGAAATAGGCGAGACTGATGGTTCGACATACATCAATGCGGGTATTGATTCTACCTGGTAGGTTTACAATTGTTCCATTCGAATTCCATTTAGTTTTCTTTTTTTTTTGTTTGATTTTAGTTGTAAAAAACGTGGGCGAACAATCCACAAACTTACAAACGGTGTCATGGTGTCCCCATCTCTATCTAAGGTAGCAAACAAACGAATGCTAGCTAAATCATGCGATAATTTAGCATCTGCTTTAATCAATGATAATTCCAATGATGATCAACTCGATTCCGTCAATTGTCAAGATTCTCAGTCTGGTAAATAATCGAATACATTTACATGTTCAAAGCACGATAAACAAGAGACATTTTCGTTTGTGAAAAGATGTACACGAATTTAAGTGTTGCATTCTTTTTTTTCATTTATTGTACAGACATAAAATTATATATTTGTTTGCTTGTTTTTTTCCTTCTTTTGTGTTTCTACTGTTCTTTTTTCCAGTGTATTTCGACTAAATCACAGTGAAAAATGAACAACTAGAGTATATTCACCGCTCAGTACAACTGATGAACGAAATAAATTATATCTTTTTTTTGTATATTTCATAATAAACGTTATATGCAGAAAAAAGTAAAACAAAACATCTTTTTTTTTTCATCTCAGTAATATTGATTAGGAGTCTGAGGAAAGAGATAAATCGTATCTATTAATAGATATTATTCTGTGGACGATAAGTACATCAATAAGTAATCGCTAGTCGTATGAAATATGTTTTATACGGTTCGGACAGTTTTTTTTCTTCTCTTTCTGCTCTTGGGGTGAGTATAGAAAGAGAGAATGAATAAAATCATTAAATAGGACAAAGGCGTGATTTGGCCACAATCACGACGTAAATAAAACTTTCCTAGATCTTTTATTTGATATATTAGTAGCAGTAGCATACTTCTAAGGTCAATGGTTGACGTTCAATCAAAGGAAAAACAGATGCAAGGTTTTTCGTGGTTGATTGACAGGTTACTCCGAGACGGTGTAAACATGTTTTTTTATTGGCTTGTTGTTCAAAAGAACATTCTAGAACATTGAAAGATGTTGACTTTGAATGATTGACTATTTTAACTGGTGAATGTTACATTTGACTTGAAAACGATGATTAATCGACGAATATTTCAACTTTTGGATGAAATAATATCGTATTATTATTTCACTTAGATGTCGCACGTAGTTGTTAATTCGAAAAAATGAATTTTTTTCAAGATTTTCATCTTATTATTCGAAATAAAATCGAAAATAATTTTATTTCGATAAAGTAAATCGAACAAATTCTCACTTGTCGAAATCGAACCAATAGATTTTATTTGAATTATTTGTTTATTTTTTGTCTCTGTTGTCTTTCTCGCACTCGAATCAATTGTTTATTTAATTCTTTAAACTAAATTAATTCTCGAGTAAATTCATAAGTTCATATTGAATATCAGTTTCATAATGAGTACAACACAATTGAATGAAACAAATTCACAAGAAGATTATGTGAATACGCGCGATGAACAACGGCAACATTGCCCGTCAACAAGTTCTTCGACGCCGAATTCATCAGGAGGAGAAAAACAATTTCAATTTTCGAATAATAACAATGCCACTAATGTCAATTCAAACGATCGGTTTGTTTGAAAATTGAGAGCTAAGACTGTTTTGAGAACGAACGCTTGTTTTGTTTAGATCAGGACATAATTCCAGAACGAGTTCACTAGCTGAATCGACAAGTACATCGATTAATCAAGAAGGTTTTTCGAATTTTCATGAAATAATTCAACATTTACAATCAGGTTTCTTTTGTTTTCACTAATTTCACTTAAAAATAACTTCGAATTTTCGGCATCTATGATAGTCTGGTTCGATCACAACAATCACGGTGGTTCGCGTCGAACAGGAAGTACATCTACGAATTCATCAAGTAACACATCGGAAAATGTTCCATCACATTATTCCAAAGGTCATTCACAATCGATGTCTTCTCAACAACACTATACTCACCATCAAACAGGTCAACATTCACAATATTCAAATAATCAACATCAACAATGGAACAATTACAATAATCCACGACGACCAAATAGTGGAAATTATAATCGAAATTATAGCGGAGGAAATAATGATGGACATTGGAATCCGAAATCGAATCGATTTCCACCGCATCGTTCGATGAATAATCTTATATCGAATTCAGGCAATTATCAACAACAATCACAATCGTCACCGCCTAGCCAACGACGACAAGGTGAGCAACAACAACAACAATACTATCACAATGATCAACAGCAACCGTCACAATCGTTCTACAAAAGTACGCATAAATATCATGAATCATTTGTTGTCCTTGATGTTGTTATTTACTTGTTATTTCTTTTTATTCTAAAGAAAATCGTTCTGATCATGATCGTCGTCAAAATGGCTATCAAGCTCACCATCATCACCATCAACAACAGCAGCAACAACAACATCAATCAGTCGATTATTCATCAAATAATAGCAATACATCTGAACAGTCGAATATAAGTTCAACACAGTCGTATCCTAGTAATCTTAATTCCTACAACAGATAGTGTGTGTGTGTGTGTGTGTGTGTGTATGTGTATTGATTTCAATAGGCAAATACTTTAAAGATTAACAAAAAATAAAACGATCTTTTTCTTTTCTCTTCTCTTCTTTCTAAACGTGCGTGTATGTGTGGTTGTATTTGTTGTCAAATAAATTTTTCGTTTCCTATCAGAGGTTGAATACTCTCTAAACAATCTTTCTCATTCGTTTCTCTTACCTCTCAATATCCCCGGTAGTCATGTCACACCCTCGCTCCTCCTACTCTTCTTTCTTTTTTCGTTACTCGTTCGTTGGTTGTTGTATATAAACACTAGATTTTTATTTACTTTGTCGCGTATGTTTGTGTGTTGTGTTTTTATTGTACGACTATTTTATTTAAACTTTCTCTCTTCTTTTTTTTTCTTAAAAATCATGAATTATATTATTTCAAAAAAAAAAAGATTTTACAAAATTCGAATATTCTCTAGATTATGAACCGATTATTTATTGGAATTGAAGGTGGTGCAACAAAAACTGAAGGTGTATTAGTGGATGAAAATGGAAATATTCTTGTAACGGTACATGGAGGACCATCAAATCCTTGGGTAAATTAAAATTTGAGAAAGAAAATTCGATGAATTTCATTTGAATTCAAGGTTGTTGGATTTGATAATGTGGCTAAATTGTTAAAAACTTTAAT
>ERZ778020.2018-NODE-2018-length-15759-cov-4.024070_pt1 | contig 15759 bp, 12 predicted proteins | sample MGYA00375750_ERZ778020 | MGnify/ENA primary metagenome ERZ778020 (study PRJEB29350, sample SAMN05389818) | bioreactor metagenome | isolation source: Ammonium sulfate bioreactor | place: South Africa: University of Cape Town | collected 2014-03-17 ...
TTTCAACTTTAAACGAGAGAAAGATATGAAAAAAATAAATGATTTATTTATTTTGCTTTTTTTTTTCTTCTTGTTTTTATGTGTGGGAAAAAACAGATCTTCTATTTGAACATAAAACTGCTCGAATACATTTCCCATCCAGTTCCTCGTCCCTTTTTTCGAATCTTCTTGTCTCTATGTTTGTTTTTTTTTCTTTTTACTCTCTCTCTCTCTCTCACGATAAGTCATTCACAATGCACGTTTTCAAAAAACAAAAATGCTTGGCAGCGTGTGTATTTAGCTTATTTAGTTTAGCTTCAGCGTGTGGCATGATATATATTCTCTTATATACATATATATATATATACACTTTTCATATATTTTGTCTGATAAAAAATGCCAACTTCACAGAGAAAAAACGTTGAATTCGAAAATTGACGAAGAATATGTTTCCATTTTTCAGGAGTCAACTCCGAAACCGAAAGACGAACTTGTTCAACAGACAAGTCAATTGTCATTTTTTGCTTCTTCCAATCCACAAGTGTCACATGAACGTTCATATTCATCGAAAACAGCCGATGAAGACGATGAATTCATACCTCCATCAACAGCAACAACAGCAGATACAATTTCTGAAAAAATCGTAAAATCAAAATCGAATTCTATCGTTCAAGATCACAGTGTTTTCTTGTTTTCAGAACGATGATGATAATCAAGTCATTGTCGACATGCATAATGTTGCCGGTCGATTAACATCATTACATGATCAATTAAATCAATATGTCTATTTGACTGATAATCTTTCGGAATTGAGAACCAATGTTCAACAGATAAAAACTTTACATTCCGATGTCGAAAAAGAAAAAGTCAATATCGATCAACTTGTCAATCGTGTTAATCAAATTAACCCGCAATTAGTTACATTAACTGAAGATTTAGAAGAAAAACGCGTTGAAGTAAATCAAAATATTTTTGAACGTTGTTTTTTTTGTTAAAACTAATCTCTTTGTTTGATATTTACGTAGATTTCGGATATCAACAGTGGTTTAAGTGAGATTATCGAACGATTCATAAGTGAAGTCGATCGATTCAATATCGAACAAACTCGTCTAACGAATTGGCTCGTCGAACATGATAAAATCATTCAAGAAAATCTTCAACTATCAACATTAGAATCTGACAATGAGAAATTCAACAATATTCTCAATCAAGCAATTCATCTCGAAAATGATCTTAAAACTCATCACGAACATTTACAAATCATTGATTCAATTGTTCGAGATTTCGAACAAGCTACAGGCAATACAGATGGTGGTAAATCAATTGATATTTATAAACAATTGCAAACCAATTTCGATCGTTTATCAACGGATTATTATGATTTTCTCAAACGTTGTAAACAAATATCCGATCAATGTGAACGATATTTACTAACATTTAATGAAGTCAAAACTTTAAATGAACAAATAACGACATCAATGAATGAATTCGATCGAAATCTCAATTCAACTGAGAAAACACAAATTGAAAAAGAAAATCAATTACAAGTTCTTCTTGTCAATGCTCAACAACATCTAGACAAACTCGGTCTACTTGCTACACATGAGCCAGCATCACCATCGCCAATAATGTCATCGAATAATCACATTCAAAATCAAATCAAAGAACATGTATGTCTAACCTTCGAAAGATGTCTCCTAAAGCCAGAACAAAAAAAGAGAAGAGAAACCGCATCTTTTCCTAAAAGAGAATATTGACTCATTAACATTGCTTTTCTTCTCCTATCTCGCAGACGACGAAGAAGAAGAAAAAACACGACGGTATTCGCTCTGTCCTTCTCAATGTTTTGCGATAGATATCATAATTTATGCATATTCGACTGTCGTCTTACATTTTATTTATTTTTTCTTCTAGTTATGTACAGTACTTGATACACACACACAACGATATAATGATGCTCAACAAGGTTTAATGCATAATTTTCAATTAATCGAACGTTACAATCACGAACGACAAACAATTAAAGAACGTATCGATGAATCGAAACATTGGCTAACATCATCGAGTCATTCATCGATATCCACCAAACCATTTTCACTAAATCGTTCGAAACTTGACGAACAAATCGTACAATTCCGACAATATCATGCACAATTACGTACACATCGTCATTCATTCGATTCAGATATCAATACGCCCATCAATCACGAAGAATTATTCGACGAATACGATCGAAATAATCTCGAACAACTTGCCGAACAATTTCATTTACTCGAACAACAAGCAAATAATTACAACGAACGTATCAATCGTTTTTCCACACGTTTAAATGAATTTCATCTTGAACATAGTCATTTAATTGATAATTATTCCAAACGTTTACGTCTCTACAAAGAACATATCGAACAAAATGATGATATCAATTTTTCAGCTCTACAATTATTATTAAATAACGATCGTGATTCACCGATTGATCATCAGTTCTATGAGCAATTGATTCATGATTTACTTACGAGTGAACAACAAATTGAAGATCAACATGAACTCGAACAATATAAGATTCAAGTTGATGATTATCGAAAACAATACGATAAATTTCAAGAAGATCTTAAATCGATTCTTAATTATCGACAAGATATTTTAAATAAATACGAAACAAATAAAAGTCAAATTCAAGATTGGTTGAATACAACCGATCGTTTATTGAAACAATATCCAAATGATTTAACACTTGAATCATGTGAACAACTTCTACTTCAACATCAAAATCTTCCAATTGAACAATTGAAAACGTCCAATCAACAACTAATTCAATTCTATTCATCAATAAATCTTTTACATTTATATGAACAATTAAAATTAGACGTGAATTCCAATAAACATTCGAATACAACGATGATCTTTCAAAAACAAACCGATGATTTAGTTGAAAATCATCGATTAATGAAAGAAAAAATTCATGACTATATGGAAATACTCAAACAAATTCAACAAAAACTATCGAAATATCAATTAGCTAAACAAACAGCTGAGAAATCACTTGAAAAAGCTAAAGAATTAGTTACACTCGAAGAAAATACGATTCTACCATTAGATAATCAACAAATCGAAGTTCTACTCGAAAAATATAAACATATTGCCGAACAATTCAAACAAATGTCACCAACAATCGATGAATATAAAACAGCTGGTTTACATTTAATCGATACAGCTGAACGATATATTGACATCGAACAATATCAAAATGAATTGACATCGATTGATAAATCTTGGTCGGAATATGTTGAATATATTCTCGATACACTTGATTATATTCAATTACATCAAGAAGAATTACGTGAATTTCAACAGTTATCAAATGATTTAACACAGAAATTAACTGAGAAGATCGAACAAATCGATCAAGTTAATGATGAACAAATGGCTCAAGTTCGACAAGATCTTGAAAAATTCTACGAACAAGTCGAATTAATGAATCAAAAAGGTGAATTTCTCTTGCAAAGTTCAGCAATTAATCTTCAAGATGATCAAGAAAATCCAATTGAAAAAGTTCTCGAAACAATCAACAAAGTCTACGATAGTTTAACAATGAAATGTCATGTTCCAATTGAACCAACAGACAATGAACAAATCGTTTCACATCATACCGATATTTCCGATGAATTAACCGAACAAATTCGTCATCATATCGATGAAACGGATTTAGCTATGAATGAATTATCTCAATTATTAGTTTCATCAACTACAGATATTATATCAGCACAACCGATTAAACTCAGCGAACAATTACTTGACAATGCCGCTGTACAAAGTGAACTCGAACGTCGAAAAATCGTTCTCGAACAATTACAAACAAATATCGATAATCTCAAACAATTCATTCCAAATTCAAATTCAAATTCATCTATTCAAGCACTCGATGAAAAACTTGCACTTCTCAATGAACATTGGCTGATCATGAAACAAGCCAATGATATTCGCACAGAAAATCTTCTTCTTACACAAACATGTGCAAATACATATTGGTCTGAACATACCGAACTATCGAAATATTTAGAACAAATTGAACACGATCTTTCAAAGATTCGAACACGTTCGACATCACACGAACATATCGAACGTGACAAATCGAAATTTATTCAATTGACAAATGAATTCGAACAACAACATTTAAAATATCGACAAATACTCGATGAACATAGTTCGCAGTTGTTGACACTCATTGAAAATAATATCGAAGAATGTCAAGATGTTCAACGCAGTCGAAATGATCTTGAAAACGAATGGATTCGTGTTCAACAACATTTTCATACGTGTCAACAAGATTTCGATCAAGCGATGATCGAATCAGCTGAATTCAATTCGAAATTGGAACGTGTTTCGAATTGGTTCGATGACGCATCGATACCACCGACAGCAGCTAATGATACCAATGAATTCGAACGGATACGAACATTTAAAGAACATCTCGATTGTAAATATCTTGATATTGTTAATCTCAAACAAGATTATACGGATATTGAACAAGCCAAACAACCAGACAAAATCGACGATGATCGAACGAATGTTGTTGAACAACAATTAACAACGATCGATACGAAATGGTCACAATTAAACGAACAAATTCAAGAACATAAAACACTTGTCTATGAAACAGCTATTCGAAAAAATCGTATTGATGATGTTATTAGTGATATCACACATTCATTAGAAGATTGTTCATCGAAACTTGCCGTTCTCGATAATACATCATTGGATATGAAACAAATCGAAATATCCATAGCTAAACTTCGAATTTTACTCAATGATATCGAATTAATTTCTTATGATATCGAACAATTAAAACACAATTCCAATGAAGATACAAATCTGGTAACAAAAATTAATATTCAATGGGAAAATCTACTTAAACAAGCAACAGATCGATATCGAGATTTCGAGAAAAAACTCGAACAAATGAAAAATAAACAGAAACAACTCGATCATATCTACTATCAACTCGATCTTATCGATAAACAAGTGAATGAATGTACGATTGACACGAAATTTCCTCTACTTATCGAACAATTAGAACAAATCGAACGAGAAATTAACGAAGAATTTACGAATGAAAATCACGATGAATTGAAAAAACGTTTAATCGATGTTAAACAACGAACATTAACCAAAGGTCAAGAACTTATTGAACTCGCTCATTCGATCGAATTATTTCATTCGTCATTACAAAAATTTACCGAATGGTTAACCGAAACCGAACGTTATTTAAACAATCAAAAGCCGATTCAACGTCGTTTTGGTTTAATTCAAAATCTTCTCAAACAAATCGACGATCACAAACTATTTCAACAACAATTACAAACATACAAAGAACATTTAATCGATTTAGATAAATTAGCGACACATTTGAAATTTGTTTCGCCGAAAAAAGATTCGATTTTTATTCGAAATTCATTGATCGCTGTACAACAACGTTGGCAAAAGATTTTAACACGTACAACCGAGAGAACAAAGGAACTACAAAAAGCTTTTCAAGATATGAAAAAAGTTCGATAGAAAAACAAAACGAACGAATTTCGTTCGAAAATGAATTTGTTTTGTTTAAGGATGTTCGACCGGAAGTGACTGATATCGATCGAATTAAAAGTGAAGTCAATCGACAAGCATCATTGTGTACTTGTTCGACAAAATACGATGTTCAACAAGTTTCTGAAGGACGTTACCGAGTAAAGATTTACGATTGAATCGAATTTTTTTGCAAAATTGTTTATTTTAGTTCGGCGAATCGCAAAGTCTTCGACTTGTGCGTATACTTCGATCGACTGTGATGGTTCGTGTTGGCGGCGGTTGGACAGCACTCGATGAATTTCTCGTTCGACACGATCCATGTCGAGGTAAGAATTTCGATGTCGTAACTTTTGCATTTTTCACAAATAAATCTTAATACAGATCGATCCCATCTGACTCTAGTAGATGAAGGTATTCTTATCGGAGATTTTTCCTTTTCTATGAGTTTTCTTTTTCGTTTTGCTTCATATTTTTATTTTTATTTAATCACATTATTCCAGGTCGATTGATTTACGTTCCTGAGTATCAATCAGGTGACATATTGTTTGTCGTGTCGTGTTGTGTTTTTTGAAATTTCAAATATTTATCTTCGATTTGATTACTGACTGTTCTTTTTTCCCTATTTTTCAGCTAAAGGTCGAACTAATTATGAATTACATCCGGAAAACTATGCACTACGTGATGGTGTTGCACAAACGATGACTTTATTCAAGCCGCGTTTGGTTACTGTTCATCGACCGACATGTCTCTTTCATCAACAACAATTAGCAGCGAGTAATGCTGCTAAACACTCGCCAGTTACGACACCGAATCGATTGAAAGATAAATCTCGACGAACATCATCGATTATTTCGTTGACACAACGGTCGGCATCGGGTGATGATCTTGCAACATCACCTCATGTTTTAAGTAACACAAAACGAAATTTTGATTTGTGTGTTTTGTAAATTGTTTATTTTTGTTTTCTAGGCGATTCAGAAGCTCGACCATCATTAATTCCAGTACCTATTGCACCGACGACACCCTTAGGATCGACATTAAGTCGAACATCAAGTCGCGAAAGTGTTCTCTCCGAACAATCAATTGCATCGACATCTTCAACTCAACGACGGCCAAGTAAACTTCCATTACCTGTATCTCGACATAAGAAGACAACTAATGGTACGACATCGTCGAAAAATACTTGAACAAACTGAATACATTCAAATCTGTTTTTATCATTACTCTTCTCAATACATATACATATTTATTTTTTGCTTTATCATCATCATCATCATCATCATCATCCAACTAGTCACAATTGTCTTCTTTCGCCATTCGATATACTCATTTGTTTCGATCTCTTGAACGCGTGTGCTGAAAGCGGTGGCGCTTGGTTTTGCGTTTGTTCTTTTTTTTTCTTTCTCTCTCTCTCTTTCTTTTTAATTCGCATCTGTTTCTGTCTTTTTCCTTTTTCATTTTTAGCTGAATATCAACTTTATATTTATCATGGTTCTTGTTTTTATGTTCAGTACTTATTTAATCTCTTCATAGCTTTCATTGCCATGAAGTTGAATATCTTCTCTTTCTCTCTTTTTTTTCTGTTATTCTAAACAAGAAGAAAAAAAAATGGTGGATAAGGAATAAAAAAATCAATAACTAAGCATATCGATGATGTTTTTGAAAAGAGAGAGAGAGAGAAAAAAACAGACAGAATAGTTCTGAGATTATTCATCATTGTTTGCACTATATCATATGGATAATGGTTATGATTATGTATATTATTTTCATTGCATATCATAAAAAAATCAACTATTTCATCGTATATATATATTTGAAAAAAACAATTGATGTACGTGACAGAGATAAAAAAAACAAAAAACAGAAAGAACGACGATTCATTCAGTGACAAGTTACATGTTACGTTGGATTTTTTTATTTGTTAATCTTTGGGCTTATTCAGGTAATGATAGTATAATGTGTTTGTTTGATAGTATTAAAGATTGATCAATTGTCTAGAATTGTGTCCAATTGAATATTCGATTATTGATCCATATCATTCATTTTGTTCGCATGCCTATCCGAATGTCGTCGATCAACGAGTGAATACTTTCGAACAGATTCATATTCTCGGTTTACACAATCATGAACGGCGTCTTGTTCGCGGTTTAAATATGCAGAAAATGGTAAAGAATGTTTTTTTTGTTTTTTTTGTTTTTTTTAATGTGCTGAATCTAATATTGAACAGTTGAATAGTATTGGAATGATGATCTAGCTGAGATTGCGCTTCATTATGCAAGAAAATGTATGTTTGAACATGATACATCGAAGCAACGAAGTGCACCAAGTAGATTTTCACGAAAGAAAAACAAAATTTTTCATGGAATTCTTTAGAAATTCCATTATTTACGGGACAAAATTTAGCTATGGGATATGAGAATTGGACGTTAGCTATCGAAGGATGGATTGAAGAAAAAGAACATTATTTTTATGGATATCCAGCGACTGGTATCGTCGGACATTACACACAGGTTAATTTCACTTTTGAGAATAAATATAAAACATATTTTTCGTTGTTGGTAGATGATCTGGCATTCAGCAGTGTTAGTTGGCTGTGCTGCTACTCTCTGTCCTCCCTATGGACCTTATTCAATGCCATGGCCTTTCTATGTCTGTAATTATGTAACTGGGTAAAACGAAAACAACGAGAAAATATCGAAACTATTTTCGATTGATTTTAGACAATTGAATAGCAATTTTCATAGTCCATATGAACAAGGTTCTACTGATCAGCGTCTACGTGGTACTTGATTTTTGAATTTTTCATCGAAAAACTAAAATTCTTTCTTTAGATTGCAAAGGCAAAGTTTGTCTATATAATGGTACACTTGATTTAAACACTTGTGAATGTCAATGTTCAACGTTTGCCAGTGGTTCACATTGTGAAAAACGTACGTAAATATTTTCATTTCATTATCTATTCTCATTCTACTATTATTTTCTAGTCGATTGTTCAAATCTTCCTCCTTGTTATTATCAATCAACTGCTTCGTGTATGGCTTTTAACGTTCCGTTAGAATGTCCTCGTCTTTGTGGTTTATGCGATCGATACGACGTGTTAAAACAAGTCTATGGCGAAGATAATCTTTTGCCAACCAAACAAATCCGTAAAACCACAACAACAACAACAACAACTAGTACGACAATGAAACCAATCGGTCGAAAATTGAAAAATAAATTACGTATTCGTCCTCGAATTCATTCGACAACAACTACGCCAACGAACAAATCATTTTCTTCAACTCTCGCGATGTATTTATATTTAATTCATAATTTTATTCTTATTTTTAATCAGTTTTCAATCATGTAAACGAAAAAGAAACAGATTTTTTTACTCAAGAAATAATTTCAGGCTAAAAGAAATAAAACAAGAATTATTCAGGAGCTTTTTTTTCTAATGAAAAAAGATAAGTATTTACTTTGTTAGTATTCTTATTTAATTCAATAACTGTTGGTGATTTTAATGTTTGACCTTTGAGAAACTCGAGATTCTATGAATGAAATAAAAAAAAGAATCTTTTGTTTTTCAAAATAAATTCTAATTTTTTTTGTATTTTACTTCTCCGGAATATGAAACCAATGGAGAAATTTCGCAAATAAATTCACCTGTTTCACTGAAATCATAGGCAAACAGATTTTTCTGACGAAAAAAAGTCGAACAAAAGAAAATCTCCGTACGGTAAAATAGCTCCAGCTTGTTGAACATAACGTTTATGCTGAGCTAGCAGATCTATTCGACATGTATCCGGCGTATCTTTTGCACCTGTGGCATTTTTCAATGGTGAAAATTCATCTTCACGACATACATCCCAAACAGCAAATGACCTAAATACAGTCAATCATTGATAATCGATTCATGAAAATCTACTTTGAAAATGGAAAAACATCAAATATAAATTTTTCTAATTTAATTCCATTGGCATCTGTTGGTTTCTCGATACGTTGTCCATCGGATCCAATCGATGGTACTTTCTTTTTTGCAACATGATATCGAAGTTTTGTCTCATGATTACTAAAAAAAAAAACAACAACAATATTTTTGTTCGGTATTCGGAGATATTAGCGTTCGTCTTTCGTTACTGGCAAACGTCTTTGACAAAATCTAATGTAAAAAAATGATTGCAAATATTTCCAGCATTGAATAATAATTCGTCGGTTGAGTTCGATTTTTTTCGCTGTGCTGTTTGCTCGGATATTTCCGAATATTCAACAACTTGATAACAATTATTTATTCGACAAATAACACCGACAGCTTCCTTAGGAAAAGCTTTCTTAACCACCTAATCAAAATCAAATTACATAAAAACAAAACTCAAATTTCAAAAAACAAAAATCAATTTTACTTTGCCTGCACAATCAGCATTCTTCTCGAGACAAAATCCGACAAATACGGGATCAGCTAATCGAACAAGAATATTATCAACACAGTAGACATGCATATATTTAATGCCACGTTTAGTCATTTCATCGAGAATACCTCGAGTTTCCAGCGCACGATATAAACCTCCATTGCCATCGGCAGCTTTTGTTAATCGATATTTCTCATCGAGAAGTACTTTGCCTTGAAAATCTAATGCTGGTAATGTATGTTGTTCGAAAAGAACGACATTCGATGGATTTAAACCGAAATAATTATGTTCACGAAAGTATTTTTCTGTTTGCTCTTGTGTATGTTCACTTGTCATGATAAACCATGGGATAGTCGATGTCCTTGTTGAATTGGCTTCGTTAGCCAATTGTTCAAGACGAAGAATACGTTCAGCTTGAATTTGATAAAGAACTTTTTCTGATGGTAGACCAACGTTATACATGCCTTTGGGATAGGTAACTCCTAAAATAATCCTATCGAGATATTTAAAGATAGCAGACGAGAGAATTTTCTACCAAGACGAGTTCCTTGACCACCTGCTAGCAGTAATGCACATACAGAACCTTCAGATATCGCTTTTAAACCTTTTTGTCGATAGTTTTCTAATTGCTCGGCACTTGTTTCATCAACAGATCCAATAATATCATCAGGGACAGGTTCCATAAGATCATCGATATTATCCTGATTGGAATTAGATTGAAATTCATGTTTAATACTATTAAAACCATCTGTAACACGATTGAAATCAATTTCATTGATATCATGTAATAGAATTTCACGTTGTTTCTCATTCAACTCAGACCAATATGCAAGAATATGTTCTTGATTAGCAGATTTTAAATCTTGTTGTAAACCTGAATCGATCTCCATCGGATGTTTTTATTTTTTTTCAAGCAAATACTGTCGGTAAAATGATAATTTATATGTGTGCACGATACCCAGGTGTCACACACGCATACGCACGCTGATAGCGAATGACGAGTAGTAAAATAATACGATAAATATAAGATAAGTAAGATATTGATGATTTTTGTGTTTTCTTAGGTGTTTAAATCAGATTGATTAAAGAAATCGGTTAAAAGTTTGATGTATTTACAATTATTATCAAGAGAAATATTCATTTCTTTTCTCTACTTCTTGTCACTTCATTCATTCAAAATAGATATAGGATAAAATATTATTCGAGAATAGAATACATCAAAAACTTTATAGATGACGCTATACATCGTCGATTTAAAACAAAATCTTTATTTCAAAATAGCAAACCAATTTATATCCCATTTATATGTATAAGCATCAGCAAGTAAAAGTGTATTATTCTGTCCACTTAACGAACGACCGTAGACTTGAAATGAACGGTTAGTCGGAGCATAGATAGCTGTATATCCACCTAGCGTCCAATGTCTATCAGTACCACCTAAACTGACGAAATATAAAGGTGTGACATTAAAATTGCAGCTGCTCGTATCGACAGGCATTGTTATTCCAGCGGTATTAAATATACCCCATAAATTGCGCGATGAAATACCTTCACAAAGAGTTGTTGATTGATTCGACACTGTTGCAACCATTTGATTCATCGAAGTCGAACCTATATGAATACCTATACAAATTCAATCAATTACGTATTTCGAAATCTACTTGTTGTTGTTGATAAATCATTGTCGGCTGAAAAAGTAATTAAAACAATCTTATTTTTTTATTTCTTAACTTTTGTTCATCTTACATCGTTCTCTCAGATACAATGTCAAAACTGTACTAAAAGCAAGACCACAAACTAACACTCCAACAATAATCCATGGTACACACGATGGTATACTCGCCATTTCTTTTATTTTTTATTTTCTCTTTTCAATTTCAAAATCAAATGTCTATTGCAGATGAAAAAGTAAAAAAATATATTGGTTTCTTTGTCCGATATATGGTTTCTTGTTGAATATTCAATTTATTCATTATAATAATCCAATCAATTGTGACACACCACAACAATCATGATGAATTCGACAATATTCTCGAAAATCTTCTTCAGATATGTTTTCTTTGTATAATTGCAATGTCATATAGCCAAACGCCCAATACGATGGTTTGGTATTACCATGTCCATGTCGATTGAAACCATCTCGATAGACATGTAGATTTCTTTTCATATATTCATTTTTAATCTTTTCCCATTCATTTTCATATCCATAATGTAGAAAAATCTTTTCAAAATCACGTAAATCTGGTGTAAATAAAACATTGCCATTATTCCAAACATGTTCATCATCATTTTTATAATCACGACCTAATAATAAAACTTTAATGATATCTAAACGTCGTGGAATTTGTTCGTTGATATCTAATAATTTCGTTTTGAGATCGACAAAACCTAAACTCGATGAATTAACAATTGAAAATTGATGTTTGCCTCGTGTTATCCCATCACGCATTAAACCAATCATTTCATCATGTGTTTTCGATTGAATAATCGATTGAACTAAATTCGATGCCAATTCTGTTCGTTCCGAACGATTTTTTACTGCTAAATCGCTCGCATATTGATTTTCGAAACGTTTTCGAATATAATTTTGAATCATTTGTTTGGCTGCTCGTTCGTCAACAAGATCGATCATTTTCATTCGATCATTTTCACTATCAACTCGACTTGCTTTACTCGGATACAGCAATGCTTGAATGACATTATACAATCGAAATTGTTTCAAATCGTAATTAATATTCAATGCTTGACAAATGAATTCATCGTTCAAACTCGAACTTGTTTTCAGTGTTTCCATTTGTTGATTGACAACTGCCGAGAGATATGTTGGCAAGAGAGTAACGTAATCAACATAGGAAACTGTTTGTAATAATTCATTGAGATAATCTTCATTCAAATGAATTCGATCGTGAAAATGAATATCAGTTAGTGCGGGTTCAGGCTCGAATAGAGGCTGAACAGGCGTTTTATATCGTTCGAAATCGAGACCAATTAATTTCTCGAGCATTTTTTGAACGATTTGATCGGAATCATCACGATTTTTATATTGTTTTCGAATACCTTGCCATATTTCGTATGTATACAAAGCTCGAAGAATATTCGGTATGAAAGTTAATTTTCGACTATCATTCTCACGATATAAACTTATCAATGGACTAATCATATTAGTTGTACCATTATTTGCAATAAAATATGAATATTCACTATCCTGTCGTTTTAAATACGGTAGAATATGTTTAAAATAATTGCCAACAACCATTTCATAGGTTTGAACTAATTGTTCGAATGTACGTAGATATAATTCTGATTTATTCGTATTTAAATCTTCGATTAATTTCCAAATTGCAGCACAAATCGTATAGCCACCTGTCATGGGCACATCGGCTATCAAACGTCTCATACCAATCGAACACGTATATTCTAACAGTGATGGCGCATATTTTTGTAGAAATCGAGCAATTCGTTTGTCTTCAAAAATAGGTATGACATTAGTTATGATTTTATTCGTTGCTGGAGTTCGTAATGGTTGCTGTTGTGATTGTAAATATGCTGTTAAAACATCCGATAGACTGACATAACAACCAAGAAATAGTTCATTAACTCGCCAAGTCATCGGATCAGGATATTCTCCGATTGGTCCTGAACAAGGTATGCCAACGAAATTAACCATTCGAAGAATATCATTTGCATTGACATCATCGATAAGATTATCTCGAACTAATTGACAAACCGTACGAATACCTCCGAGTGTTGTATCTTGGGAATAGAACGATGCTAGATGATTGTCATCGTCGATATCATTCAATTCATCGATATGTTCGGATAGATTACGAATTTCTTTTCGTAGGATTTCATCGAAATCAAGACCTTGGGTGACAGCACGTCGTGCAAGACCACGAGCATTTTTCGAATTCGTGTCAATCGTACGTAAATAATCAGCTTGTTGTGCAGAATTTAATTGTGAAATTTTATCGTCATTTGCTATTTGTGACATACGCATAACGAACGATTTCTTTCGTCGTGTAATTGAACTTTTTAAATGTGCTAATCGAGCTCGTAAACTTGAATCATTCAAAAGAAGTTTGGCATCATCTTCGTTCGATAATAATAAACTTTCGATATTTTCGAAATGATTCATCATATCACGAATTTCTTTTTGTGAATCGATTGTATTGAGAATTTTCAAAATTTTCAATTGATTTATATAATTTTCGATTTTACTTCTCAATAATTTTTCATACGTATCAATTGTTAAACTTTGTTGAATATGTATTCGAACGTTTGTTTCACCAATTGTTAACTGACCATTTGGAATTTGATCTAACCAAAAAATATTCTCGCCAGCAAATAGATTAATCGTATCAGTCGTATGATTTTGCCAGGGAGTTTGTTTTAAAATCGATTGATTCGATTTCAGAATCATTTGTTGAGTCAACGAATCATTGGAATAGAGACTTGCGATCGTTGAACTTATCTCTTGATTCGATAGACTTGTTTTCAAATCCAAGAGATTAACATGAGAAATATTATTCAATTGTAAAAGACTTGATACAGCACGTGTATCTGGTTGTGCTGATGATGTAAACAATCGAACAGCTTGAGAATTAATGAGATAGTTCGATTTAATTGCTGATGCTAATCGAGCTGCTTGAATTTGAACATGATCTTGATCTTGAACTTCACCATCGGAGATGGTTAACAATCGTAAACTATGACAATCTTTTGAAAGTTCACTGGCAAGATGTTGTGTCAATAGTTGAATGCCAGGTGCCATTAATGTTTGACCTTGACATTTTATTTCAAAATTTGACAATTGTTTGACAGGTATCGTATATTTATACGCTTGACTGTCGAATGTAATTAGAGTCATATTTTCATTGGAATCATAGTTTAATTGTTTGAACAGTTTCGGTAAGATTTGATTGACAAATCGTGCCACAGAATTGCCCATCGAACCTGAACGATCGAGTAGAACAACCGTCGAAACATTTGATTTCGTTACAAGATATGAATTCGATTCAATATTATTTAATGTTAATTTGCCAATATAACCATTGGCACTTGGATAAACAAATAGATCGAGTTCGTCAGTCATTGTCAGACAGTCAATTTAAACTATTCTAATCTACGTTTTTTTCCATCGTTTATAAAGGAAAGAAACAAGACGTCGGCTGATGAAATAAAAAGCAACACGAGGTTTTTCGTATTGCACAACAATACGAAATTATATTGTTGCCATGAATTGGATGGTGACATGTACGATAGAGACTAGTTTTAAAATTTTATTTCGATTAAACAAAAAGTTAAAAGAACGAGATTTATTAAACAATTGCTTGATGTGGTCTCGGTTTTTCAATTTCAAGGAAATGTATTCGAAGATCAGCTATAGCAAATAATATAACGACGACATTTTTAAAAACAAGAAAGTAACTTGTATAATCATGTTTACCAACGCCGAATATAGCATACAATCGTATAAGAATATATGGAAAATCAATGAAGATTACGCTAAATAATGAATAAGTTATAATTGAAGCCAGACGATGATGATGATGTTTTTTCAAATATTTCTCTATGGTCGACAAGGGAATAAGAAATTGAACACAACTGATTGTCCAAATAGTAAGTGTAAGGTGAACAAATCGTCGGTCAATGTATAATTTCGGATAGGTCAGAAGGTGAATAAAATCGAGTGTATCGAATGCTGTTGTCCAATAAGTAACTATTGTTTTATATCGGTCACCACTTTTGGCCTCGAAAGCTCGGACCAACACCATAAAAAAGATATAGACTTGTATTTGAATTTCGGCCCAAAGATATTTATTTCCGA
>ERZ778020.2023-NODE-2023-length-15729-cov-3.744673_pt1 | contig 15729 bp, 16 predicted proteins | sample MGYA00375750_ERZ778020 | MGnify/ENA primary metagenome ERZ778020 (study PRJEB29350, sample SAMN05389818) | bioreactor metagenome | isolation source: Ammonium sulfate bioreactor | place: South Africa: University of Cape Town | collected 2014-03-17 ...
TCCATGATGATGATGAAAGAAGAGGATTTCCATTGAGACCTCCTCGAGCATCAGCATTATTCAAACGAACACCTTTGATATTGTAACTAGCTGGATGGTTAAAACCAGCTGGAGCACTTGCACCTAAATACGCATTTGTGCCGTATAAGGATCCTGATGTTTGACGTCGTTGACGACGACGACGATATACATTTGCATCAGTATCTAAATTGAATTGAAATGAATTTCTATTTGAAATTAAAATATTGTACGAACCGAGAATAAATATCGATTGAAGAAGAAGGCCAATAAGAATTATATGACTCCACTGCATTTTATCGTGTTTTAAATCTATAAAAAAACAAAAGAAAAAGAGAAATATGAAGTGCAGTTTGACAGTTTAATATCAGAGTTGAAAACTAAAGGTCATGCTTGATAAATTCAATCAAATAATCGAGACTTTTCTTTCTCTCGCGCACTATTCTTCTACTGTTTCTTTTTTCTTACTCGTCGTACTAGTTCATCGTAATGCATAAGTAATAGCACATCAACACTTTTTTTTTCTTTCTCCGTCGTTTTTTTTTATCCTGTACATAGTGATGTAGTTACATAGAATGTATACTTCTGTCGAACGTAATAGACTTTTCATCAATATTCTCGTTCTCCTTCTTTTCTTTCTCCCTCGAATGCCTGCAAGCAAGGCAATAATAAACATAATCATACAGATTTCATATGCATCCGTACAGTTTTTTTTGTTCTTTCTCAATCTTTCTGCACTTTTTTTTCTTGGGCCAGTTTGCCGATGAGAGAACATTGCCGATTTCTTCTCTCATGCACTGGTTGTTAAAATGCCACCTTATGTACTCAAAGAATAAATTGAAATATTGTTAAAAAGAACATTTTTTTTAATCATAGCAAATAGAAGAAAAAAAAGCAACGATTTTTCATTTAAGAGAATCAATATTTTGTCAAAAAACATGAATTTAATTAAGAACGGAAAAGTAATTCGATAGTCAAGTCAGCTCATTTGCGTCTTGAACTTTTGGAAGCTGATTTTTTCATAAGAATCGGCGGATTGAATCCAGCAGGTTGATTTTGCAATGATGATGGTGGCGGAGGTGGTAAAGGTGGTTGATTAAATTCAGGATTACTTCCCGGCATTGGTCCTACTCCGCCTGGTGCAACTCCTCTTTGCGATGGATTATTGAAAGCCGATCGATACCATGTATAACCTGTATTCGTCAAGCCAGTGCCTGTTCCACCTGTATAATATTGAATACTATTTCCTTGATTCCAATTCGGATATTGATTATTAAAACCAGCCATAGCATATCCGTATAAACCCGATGTATCGCCTTGATAAAATCCACTTCCGTATGTACTACCTAAATTCTGAAATTGATAAGTTTGACTTGACCCGTAAGGATATTGAGTATTGTATCCTGATCCGTAGGCAGTCGAATCATAAGGACGATCTGAACTGTAGCCTGTATTCGGATAGCCATAGCCTGGCGCACTATAATAGGAACCTGATGGATATGTTAACGGCGCAGTTGGATTGTACGAAGTCGAGTACGGATTTACATTCGAGATATAATAACTCGATGCGGATAGTTGTCGTCGTTTTCGTCGTGAACGTGCGTCAACATCTGCAGAACAAACATTTTTTTGCGTCTGAAAATTAATTTTATTCACTTACATATCGAAGAAATAATTAAACATAAAAAGATCACTCTGAATATCGCCATCATTCGAATACGAACTCAAAATACCTTCGAATACTTATGTATGTATACAGTTATATTCAAGTTTATATAGGTATAAGTCTTGATTGGTTCGATTTCTTTTTCATATTCTCTTCCGCATGAGAAAAAAAAAGTTCTCTTCTTATACAAGTGCTTCTATGGCATTTGAACTACCTTGAAAAGTATATAACTATACGAGCACGTACTTTTTTCAATACTGATTGTTAAAGATGGATGGAGTTTTATATGTATATTTATATATTGTAAAAAAAAGGAAAGAAAACGACGGTACAAATCACATAAAAATGTACATGTTTAGACTATGAAAACGAATCACACATTGCTTTTTCCTATTTCAACTCGATTGTGTTGATTTTGATCACGTATTTGTCGAGTTACTGAGATCAATTATGTCAACTGAGACTCTATTTTCATCTAGAAGCATTTTCATCACATGACCACATTGATACTGAAATTAAAAAAAAGGGTGATATCACTTATTTATTTAACGAAACAAAAACACGAACTACGCTTTCCATGGATATATAGTTTTGGTCGCGAAGATCTTCCAACGATTCAACTCGATTTGATGGCGATTCGTCGCCGTTCTGTGGTATTAAAGCCCGGTTTGCAGGAGTTTCAGTTGGCTACAAATGAAAGTAAAAAACAATTTTTAATTTGAAATCGAACAAAATCCTTCGAATAATTACATCTCGATCGTAGCGATCATCGGGCAGATAAGGCTGTGAAGCGATCGAATTTTTCTAAGCGAAGCATAATTTGTATGAAATCATTGAAAAGCAAATACTTACTGAAGAAGAACGATTGGATTTAGATGATTGGTTACATCTTTGAATACACGTTTTCATCTTCTTTCTTTGAGAATAAAAAATGACGACAATAATAATAATCAGAATGACTACTCCTAGTAGAGCAAAGCCTATGGTTCCATATGACAGTGTAACTAAATCAATAAAAAACAATGTTAAAAAAAAATATTCGATTCGATTTACTCGAAGATGTTTTAGTTCTTCGGCAATGTTCTTCTTTAAATGATTGATCATCTACTTCATAGTAACATTTTAAACAAACTTCATATTCAGTAGATGGACGTAGACGTTCGATGGGAATTTTCAGATCCGTTGTCGGCACAATATCCTATAAAACAACAATTTCTACTTTCAATCAAATACTGATTTTCATTTTTCAAACCTGTACTGCTGTCCAAGTTTTATCTTGATCTATTTGGCTGATATGTCCTGAGCATAGACGTGAGCTCATCGTTCCTGTTACGTTATGATCAATATCAATCCTGAATTGTCGAGATGAAATATCGTTCATTCGAAAATTGACTTTCGTTGTATGTACTAAAATAAATCGAAAATAGATGTTTTTTTACTGAAATTTCCTAATGTTGTTGTTGCTATACTAGGCTCAAGATTAAATCGATAGAATGATGAACCAAACTTTCTTAGTGTTATATTTATACTCATGAGGCTTCGTTTTGGAATTTCATTTCGATCTCGTGGATCGAAGTGAAAGACTAAATGATTTTCGTCTGTAATAGCGACTAATCGAGGCACCGGACGATAAAATGATCTAAATCAAAGGAAAACAAAAACTCGAATTAAAAATCAACAACAACAAAAAAAAACTATTCGAAATACTGATGATTCAATTCAGTAAAATTATATAATTGAGGAAAACCATTTTTAAATGCTCGGCCAATAACTGGCGCTTGAAATATACATTGTACATAACGTCGGTCAAAAGCTACGCAACGTTCTTTCAATTGAATAACTCCAGGATGTTCTACGCGTACAAAACAAAAGACATTTTCATGCAATAAATCATTTGATTACAACTGATAAAAGATTTTATGACTTCGCCTATACCTCCAACAATTAAATCAACTGTATGTCCAAATGTTAAATTATTATTCCAATGGCAACTAATTCGATTAACTCCAACGTATCCATTGGGTTTAATTCGAATACGAATCGTTGTTTCATTGATTTGTTCAACATTGAAATTGAATTTCGGTGGATTTATATTCACATTTTCAATCGAAGCTGTTAGTCTCTGTTTTTGATCTTGTAAATTAACACGAGCATTACAATGAAATAAACCTTCGTTGTCAGTCGATTTAAGAACCAATTCTAATGGTTCTGCAAAGAAAAAATGCAAATCATTTTTACTATCGAATTGATTTACCAATAAATGGTTCGTAATTCGAACTGAACTTTCCAGTGACAACAATAACGAATAATAAATCGAAAATAAAAACGATATTTTTCATCTGTAACGATTCCAAACAATACAAAGTTACTATTTAAATTTCCAAGGAAAAAGAAAACTAAAATAATCGTACTTTTTACATTCTTTCGCTTCTTTTTTCTTTTCCTTTCTGTCCTTTAACGGTGGAACAATGTCAATAAAAAATCCTCCACTCAAGTCACTTCTTCTTTTTCGCCGATTCCTGTCGAGTATGAGAAAGAAAAAACAAGTGCTGCTTTTTTCTTTTTCTTTCTTTTCAAAACCAAAAACGATGATAAAAAAATAACAGAACAGTTCTTTTCGCAGAAAAAAAACGCAACATGTAACAATCAGCGTTATTTCATAGAAATTCGACTTTGTTTGCAATCAATCATTTGGGATTCATCAACAATTGGAATTCGTAATGAGTGCAGATGTTCGATACATACGTCCTTGGATTCATAAGCTAAAATGTCGGTAAGAAAATCAATTGGGATTGTCGGAGCAAATCTTCGAATATAAAAGATGATCTAATCAGAACTAAAACAATGTTTGTCCTACCCCCAGATTAGAATTCGAAGAAATTCTTGACGATAAATATGAATGAAAAAGTCAACAAGACATTGAGCAAGTTTGGGCAAGAGTTTGTACAAAATAAATAATTGAAAGTAATCTTTTCGACGGAATGCTGAACAGAATTTCAATGTTCGATCAAGATTCTCAGTTGTTGATTGTTTTAATTGACTAATATCGACTAGAATTCGATTGACTTCTATTTTGACGAAGACAAACAAACGATGAACAACGAAATTTATTTTTAAATTAATTTACTTTTAATATCATTTAATAATAATGAATAAAGTAGACGGTAGATTAAAAATTCAATTAAATGTTTCTGATTACAGTCACTGTCGTATAAGATTTCTAATTGACTTTGGCATTGAATGAATTGATCTCGGTCGGCCTAGAACAGATTTCAATTTGCATAAATAAAATGTGATGATTATTCAACCATTTCTAAAGCTAGACGAGCGTTTTCTTCGTAGACTCGAACAGTGAAATCATTTCGAATCGATTGAATCATTAGATCTTGTCGAATGCTTTTCAATTGACTGTTAATATACGACCAGTCGTGAGTCGATTGATATTTATCGAGAACAAATGCAAAAGCTTGTTCGAGAATTTTCAATGGACGAACTGTCGACGGATGAGGAGCCTGAAGAAAAATATTAATAAATGAAATAACAAAAATCAACATTTCGGCGTTTGTTTTTACACTTGTCAATCGTAAATAATCTTTTTCTAGTTTTTCACATGTTCCGATTAATGTTTGATTAGTCTAAGAAGAGGAGACGTACTAATTTTGAGGATTATTGAAACGAATGTATCAAACCAACCACGACCGAACTCGTTGGAATCGATTGATTCGTATTTGCAAAACGATTTCGTCGTCGTTCTAACTGTTGTTTTTCGTCATTTATTGACTTCGGTTTACTCATAGTTCGATATTGTGAAAAAGAACGAACGCAGATGTCATGAGTGAGAGCCTTCTCCGTGGATTTTGACTGGTCGTTGAAAATCTCCAATCGTTGATAGTACGATTTATGTTATGTTTGTTACGTTTTTTTTCTTCTTTTTCTTCTCCGCCATCTTCTCTTTTTTTAGTTCTGAAATATGGAAAAGGAAAAAAATCTTTCTTTTTTCTCGTAACATGTGATCAAGCATTAGAATTCATCTTTTAACAAAGAAAAAAAAGATTCAATCGTTCAAAATGACAGCTCGTTTGTTTCTCTCTCTTCGTACAATTATCATCTTTCAATCAATTGATCTTAAAATCAGACAACAACAACAACAACAACAAAAAAACTATTAGTTATCTGTTTCCCTTTGACTTTGACGTTCAATAGATCGATATCAAAATCCAGCAAACGTATCTCATTCATTTCGTTTTTTTTCCTTTAGCATTCGATTTACAAAACGAGAATACTACTCGTGCTATCTCTCTCTCGCACTGATGATTCTTTTTCTCACAATCTTTGTTTTTTCCTTTACCATTTTGTCGTAAAAAGGACGGCGAAAGACGCACATAAATGCATTTTTTTCTTTTTCTTTCTCTTTTTTTCTCTCTCGTTATGTATGCTGTTGTTGCAGAAAAATATCGAGAAACAGAAAAAGAAGAAAAAAAAACCTAACCAACTCCCGTCGTTGTCGACGAGACACAAGCAAATTTACAACAGGAATCAATTCTCTTCTCCGTTTTTTTTTGTTCTATCTACTTATGCATGAATATTTCTTTTTGTATATAGATATTTTAAAACCATCGACGAAATTCATCCGATCTATTTTTAATTTCTAAGCGCATTTTCTCGGTTCGTTGGTTTTCCTTTTTTTTTCTTCGTCTTCACTCGACTTATTCATCGATAAGACTAGGTGTCTGACTCATCATGTTGTTTTTCTTTTAGATCTATTTATTTATTTATTAATCAGACGATCTATTTACTATTTGACAGAGACACACGCGACGCATTTGCTCACTCTCTCTATCCTGATATATTTATTATATATACACATAAAGACTGCAACCACCTACGCTTTATTTATCTTTTGATACAAGGTTGGATGACGTCTTGCTAAAATAAAAGAGCGTTCTTTTATATTATTATTATTATTATTATTGTTGTTGTTGTTCTTGTTCGAAGTCAGGTTGATTATTTTCGTACGAACAATGTTTATTCGTTATATAAAATCGTGATGCTTGCCATTGTCAGAATGAACAATTTGATGAAAGCGAATTTAGTTGGTGGCGCACATGCGACTGCCGATGAACAATCATCGACGAATTTATCGAATGAAAAACTACTTATTCTCAATTCAAATATCACACAAGAACCAACAACACCATGTGTATTAAATACACCGAATACTTGCACAAAAAATACAACATTTTTCTATGAAATTCCAACGACAATGAATACACCAACAATCACTGGTAAGCAAATATTTCAGGGTCAACTTGTTTGGAGTTAATTGACATGAGTTAATATTGCTTAAGAATACAAGTGTGCGAGCCATTTCGATCAATGTCTGTCATAGTCAAGGTTGTTACATGAGTTTCTGCTCGTTTTAGTTTCAGCAAATCGAGTTAACCGGTAGATGACAAAGAAAAAGCGTGAGAGAGAGATTGTTAATAATCAAATCACGTCTGACACAAATGGAGAAAACACAAAAAATAAAGTTCTCGTTTGAATGTCATTTTCAATTTCACGATAATTATCTTAAATAGAAAAAAGAAGAAGGAAATCAAAGGACAATAACAAAAAACAATTGAGCACAGACTAATACACATACAGATCGAACTGATCTGTATCTCGTTAGACGGATTCTAATAACTAATCTCTGTTCTTTTCGGAGAATGTTAGACAAGCAAAAAACAACCTTGGATACTCGACGATAATGATTAATAACATTACAGATAACAATGCTTATTTAGTTTTCTTTTCAATGAACAAATAATTTGTATTTGTTCATTGCGTTTTCTTTTTGATTGTATCATTTCAACAGGTTAATATTTGTCAATGTGTCTTTATTTGAAGATAAGATAATGATTATCTTTCGATTATCATATTGAGAATCTGTTTAAATTCATTCTTTTTTTTTGTCTTCTTCTTCTTCTTCTTTTTGTGGATTTATCTGATCGATCTCGGGCCGAATAGAAAAAAAAACATACACACGAAATCCTCGAACTTCTTCGTTAAACTCTTCTTACTATCAAGTGTATAATCCACCTTTTTGCGAGGAGAAGAAGAACAAGAAGAGAGAGAAAGAGAAAATGAATTGTAAAAGGGCGTGTTTGCGCTGAGCTTGTTGCTTTTGTTGACACGAGGTCTTAGCACAACGAGGACGATTCGTCCGTTTCTACTGGTTTAATTGATGTTACTACATCTCTTTTCTTTTTCTTCTTTTTTTTGTGTTGGGTGGGGTCGATCGAAAAGAATAGGTTTCATCATCAAGTAGAATAGCACCAGCCGAAAGAAAAAAAAAGAAGGAGAAGAAGAAAAAGAGAGAGAAAGAGAAAAAGCGCTTATCCGTCATTATCATTCAATTGTAATCGTTCGATCATTCGGTATTATTATTTCCGTTGACGAACTAAGAACAGGTATGTCTGATGATTTCAACGAAAGATGAGTTCGTCGTATTGATGAACAGATATTTGTGCATAATGATTGAGTAAAATATGAAAATGGTTGGCCAAGTTTGGGCTCGAGTTCAATCAGATTGAATTGATAAGTAAATGGATTAAAAAAATATTTCCAATCTTTGACTATTATGGACATACGCTTTCTCCTTTCTTTCTCTCTCTCTGCTTTCTGTTTTATGAATATATAATTTTTATATATGAAAAATAATGGCGCGTAACCGTTCTTTCTTTCTTTAAAGATCAAACAAACGTGCTTAGAAATAAAAAAAAAGCCATTATCGTCAGTGATTTCAATAGGGAGAGTCCGGTCATCTATTCATTTAACAGTGCATATCAAAAACATCTAATCGTTCTCATTCTATTCATATAATCATTTGTTTTGCTCGTTTTTTTTTATTTTCACACTAAAATACGAGACAATCTATAATTTCTTTAGAGACACACTCACCAACAGTCAATACACCTTCTCAACTATTACCATCATCAACAACAACCGCAGCAGCAGCAACAGCAGCAGCAACCACACGTTTATTAGCCGATTCGACTGATATTCTTTCATCAACACATACTGGTTCATCATCGATTCCGTCAATTACTGTTACACCAAGTTCAAACGTTGTTAATGTATCAACAACAGCATCATCAACATCATCATCGAATATCAATGAAAAACCAGGAATGCAATTACCACGTAGTTTAATTAATGAAAATACACAATTTCCATTGAATTTTCCAGCGAAAAAATCGATTCCACATATAACAACAACATCACCTTCGCCACCATCATCAATCAAAGGCCAATTAGGTGAAGATACAAATAACAATCTTTCCGATACGCCAAGTGTAACCGAACAACTACATCAATTGATCACATCCAATCCAGTTGCTACCGATTATTCGAACAGTACATCATCAGTATCTAATTCCGTTCCGGTTTCAACACCATCATCATCAACAAAAACAACAACATCGTCATTATCATCAACGGAATCAACGATGAATTATGTTGATCCAACTCATTATGTTCCATATGGAACTAATCCACCTCCGCCATCCTATCACGACGCTGTTGTTAAACAATCAGCCATTAATAATAATTTCATGTCAACAATAAATTTAAACGGAACAAATCTTTCCTATGGAAAAGCCAACGATTGGCCATCGAATCCAACGACAACATTCAGTTTACAAACAGCAAATATTCCAGTATCATCATCATCGTCATGTATCAAGGATGAACCACAAGATTATCCGTCGAATTCAGCTGCTAATGGTCAACAAGTACATTTTGTCAAGCCGAAAACGTACATCAATCGCCCATCGAAAACTCCTGTACATGAACGACCATTTTCATGTCCAATTGACAATTGTCCAAGACGTTTTTCTCGATCGGACGAGTTAACAAGGTAAAAACAATCGAACGAACGATTTTCTCATTCACGTTGTTTTTCTTTTCTCGCCAGACATCTTCGAATTCACACAGGAGACAAACCATTTCAATGTAAAATCTGTGCTCGAGCATTTTCAAGATCGGATCATTTAACTACACATATTCGAACACATACAGGAGGTAAATGAGAAAAAAAAAACAAATCGAACATTCTTTTCAATGAATTTCATTGCCATTAGAAAAACCATTTTCATGTGATACATGTGGTCGTCGTTTTGCTCGATCCGATGAACGTAAACGTCATGCTAAAGTTCATCAAAAATCTCGTAATTCAACATTAATGTCGCATTCAACAGGCAAATCATCTCATGCAATGAACAGTCTCTCGATTTTGCCGAATAATTTACTCTCAAATATGCATGATGATGATGGAGCAAACGATGATATGGGTGAAGATGTTGATGACAGTTCATCTCAACATAGTGCTAATGATTCATCCGATCATCAACAATATCAAGGCCAAGTTCATTCAATTCATTTGTCGAATCAATGGTGATGATAGAAAATTCTCTATTCTATGATGTTTTCGAAAGAATATATATATATACATATACATAGATTTATCATATTAACACTCAGATAGATAGATTAAGAAAAATTATTTTACTGAAAGAACAGTGACATGTATTCTCTCTTGTGTTTGCGCGCGTTTCTTCTCTTCTTGTGAGTGTATAGACAGTGATACGATCAAATAAATAAATACGTGAGCGTGTGCGTGTGTTCTCTATTTATGTTTTACAGTACATCTCGCAGTGAGCCTATATCCTTCTTGTTTTTTTTTCTGCTTTGCTGTATATTCTATTTTAGTTTTTCTTTTGCTTCGGTTTTCTACATATATACATAATTATATATAAACTGTTCTCTCTCTCTCTCACAGTCATCATCATCATCATCATCACTATGTTCTTATTCGAGTATATACATATAAATTTTATTTATTTTAATTCACTATTATGTTCGTTTCTCGAGAAAAGGAAATATTCTGTTGGTTTTTGTTTTGTTTTTCTTTCTACTGTTTTCACAATTGATGAAAATGAAAGTTTTATTTGTTTGTTTGTTTTTTTTCTTTCTTTTCCGTTTTTCTTGTGTTCGAAGAACTGATATATAATTTAACAGAATATGTGTGAAAAGAAAATAATAGATGAATCTATGAAACACATGAAGAAAATCTAATCGAGAGTTTCTACTCACTACAGATGTCATTAAATACCGTTTGTTTTTCGTTAAACTGACTCAACCCTGACTGGTCATTGAGTTGAAAAATAACTACACCGCAAATAAACAGTTGTTTAAAATAATTTTCGTCGAATAATGTCTGAAACTGAGTCAAATGATCTCCATGGAATGGTTCCTGATTCGAACGATACCGTTCTCTTGCTGATCGATGTCATCAATCATTTAGATTTCGAAGGCAATGAAGGTTGTACATCTTGTTTTGAAGGAAAAAAACCACATGAAAATTTCAAATTTAAGAATTACTCAAAGTTGTTGTTGATATCGGCGAACGAATAGCTACACTCAAAGAAGCTGCACATAAAGCAGGCATACCGGTTGTTTATGTCAATGATAATTTCGGTAAATGGAAATCTGATTTTCATAATGTCATCGAATATGTGATCAATGAAAATAAACCGGGCAAACCTCTCGCTGAATTATTACAACCTGAAGAAAATGATTGTAAAGAAAAATAATTAATCTCATTTTGGCTCATGATTATTACTATTTTCTCTAGACTTTGTTCTAAAACCGAAACACTCGGCTTTCTATAGTACGCCATTGGATATTCTATTGAATCATTTAGATGCTGAGAAACTTATTATTGTTGGTTTCGCTGGGAATATATGCGTGTTATTTACTGCAAATGATGCTTATATGAGAAATTATAAGTTAATCATTCCAAAAGATTGTATCGGATCGAATACAGCTGAAGTAGATTTTCTGATTGATATATAATTATTTTTTTTTTAAATTCTTTTGTTTTCTCCAGGAAAATGATGCTTGTTTGGAACAAATGTCGAAATTATTGAAAGCTGATACGCGATCATCGAATGTAATTATTAAGGAAATGTTAAAACAGCCTGGTAAAAGAAAAACCGATGATGAACGTGCAAAAACACCGAAGAAGATCATCAAAAAGTAATCAATTTCAATGAATTTTATATATTCTAGCACTGTGTGTGTGTGTGTGTTTTGTCGAATTGTAAAAGTAATTGATAAATTTCGTAATAAAATCATGAAAAATAAATGTTTTGATTATCGAATACGAACGTCAACTTCTCTATTCAAGATTAATTTTCGTCTGTATATTGATAAACACAATAAATAAAGCTTTTTATATACATTTATAAAAAAAAAAAGAAACACGTTCTCTCTGATGCAACAAGACGCAAACAAAGAACACACAAACAAACAAAAAAAATATATGGATTAGATAGAGTAAGATGATCTTGCGCATTGAAATTTTCTCGGATAAGAAAAGAAAAACGAATGTTTATTTAAGAATAATCGTGACGATGATTATTGATAATGCTGTTGTTGTTGTTGTTGTTGCTGTTGAACATAATGTTGTTGAGGATCAGGTTGCATCATCTTTGAAGAAAAACAAAAACAAACGAATGGTTTAATTATTAAACAAGTTGGATGATGTCATACTTGGCTGTATGTATTCTGAGCTTGACGAGGAACGTTCATATTTGGATTTGTCGGCCATTGTTGATTCGATATGGACATTGGCGTTTGACTTGGCGTTCGATTCAATGTCGGATTATTCGCTGTTTGATTGTAGACATTTTGTTGTTGATTATTCATCATATTTTGATAAGCAGCTTGTTGTTGAGGCATCATACTAGAAATAATTGCAAAGGAGAATTTTGATTTTCATTTAGCGAGAATAAATACTTTGCTGGATTTGCAAGTATTTGATTGTTCATGTAAGGACCCGATGGCATTTGTCCTTGATTGTAGATTTGTTGATGAGATGTTTGCTGTTGAGGTGCTTGTTGCATGTAATTGTTTTGTTGCATCATGACTGGATTTTGTTGATATTGTGACATTTTCTGTGGTGCTGCATATTGTTGTTGATCGTTGCTGTACATATTAGCTTCGGCTAGTTTTCGTTTGCCTGAGGCAGCTGCAGCGGCCGCTACTGCTGCTGCTTGTCGACTTGAGTTTTGATTCATCATCGAAGTTTGATCATTCATATAACCAGCAGACATTTGCGTTGGTTGTCCTTGCTGTTGTTGAGCATTTTGTTGTTGTTGCTGTTGCTGTTGCTGCTGCTGTTGTATCATTGATGGATTGGCATATTGAACACCAGGTCGTTGTTGCAAAGCAGCCGGTCGAATATTTTGCATGACATGTGTTGGTTGAGGTTGTTGTTTAATTTGATTCGGATAACTGGACATCATTTGCTGTGGTTGTTGTTGTTGTTGCTGCTGTTGCTGTTGTTGTGGCCAAGGTGCATAACCTTGTTGTGGGAATCCTGGATGTGATGGTTGAGGCACTTGAGAAGGATAAAGACTCGGAGTTGTTGGTGCTACTGTTTGAAGAGTTGCTGCTCGAGTTGGTGGATTACGTCCGACACGTCCGCCACGTTTCGATTGTCCAACAGCGGCGGTTGTAGGTGCAGCAGCCGGTGCTTGACCACGCATTTTTCGATCAGGTGTTCCACGAGCTGGCGGCACGTTCATATGAAGACCAACTGGAGGTTGTAGCATGTGACCGTGCATGCCTGGAATTGGAACATACGAACCAGGTCCAGGTGTCATCGGATTTTGATGAATAGCCGGTCGAGTGTCGGCGAGAATTTCAACATCGGGATGTTCAGGTGCTTCAGGAGGAATATTCGGTGGATCCTAGACGACAAAGAAGGTTTATGAAACGAAAAAAGATCGACAAAATCGTACTCGAAAGTATGTGAGACTTTTATCGAATAGACTATGTTTATGACGAAGTAATAAACGATATTGTTCTTCGTATCTCAATCGTTTTCGTTCGGTTTTCTTTGCACAAAACCATGAATAACATATCGACGTTGCCGATTTTGTTCCTTCGATCATTTCCCAACTATTGATTTTCTCCTAGAGAACATGAATTCCTATGTTTTCTCTCTTCATAAAAAAAAAACTTCGTTTCTACTTTTCGTGCAACTTGTAAGCCATGTTTTTTCATTTCAGGATTTAACATTCGATTATTAATGCCATCGAATGGTTCAACAATATAAATATCAAATGATAATCTTTGCAATGGTAAAAATCGTTTCACTTCATCCAATGCTTCCGATCGTCTTTCTCCGATATCTTTTCGAATTTTTCTCACTAACGTCGAATAAACTCGACTGGTTTCAATCGTTCCTTCAGCTGGCACAAGTCCATGAACAAGTACGCCAAGCATATCGAGAACTGTATTCAATAGAGGTGCATTATTCTTCGTATCAATCACACCCGATGCAATCAATTGAGCAAATACGGATATCCATTCCGTTGCTGAATTATTATTTCTCTACAAAACGATTCAGAGATTGAAATAGATAGGTTTTTTTTTGATAACATACGACTATGGTATCGAACATTCCACCGATGAGACTGAGTCGAAGTTGTAATGATTCGAAAATAATGACTTTCATATTTGGATCATCTTGAACAATCGGTGCCTAGGAAAAACGAAAACAAAATCATAGAATAATCTTAAATTAAACGGACTCTTTTCCAATCACAAAATAGAGTAGAATATGTTCTAATTACGAAAAGCACATGCAGGAAAAGGGAATGTGTGTGTGTGAGTAAGAGAAAGGTCAGTGTCAATCCGATAACACACAAAAAAGAAGAAGTATAAGCAATAGATGAAAGGCGCAAATTTAATACCAAATTATTCGAATAGATTTGCCAGTCCGTTTTGTGACAATTGCAACGGCAATCCGGATAGGTACCTCCACTTCCAAGACCACTACTACTACCTGTTGGTTTCATATTCATTGCTATATTCGAAAGATTCTTTCCCGGTGTTGAGCAATGTTCACATTCCTAAGATTCGATATGTTTTTTTTGTTTAGATATGAAATCGACTTCTTCTCTCAACTATTTCGCGTCTGTTCTTTCTTCTCGTTTCAAATCAAAAGATTCTTACTCGTTTACATAATTGTTCGAGTTGACCACGTCAGGAATCGAGTAGACCTGTGCGTTGCTCATCCTGATCTTTCAAACACGATAAAACCAAGGATAAAAATGGTTGATGACTGAGCAATGAAATGCTTCGTAGGACTTGATTTTCTTTATCATTTTTAGTCTTCGATGAATTTAATATCGAATTACCATTTTCTAAAACACTGCCAGCTATTTGTAAAATTCGACTTTGAACATTGTCCGGCAATCGTGAAATCAATGGTGCAATCAGCCAGATGCCTTTTCGATCGTAATATTCATTCGTTTGTGTCGTTGACGTTGAACTACCGTACCGTCCTTCGGTTTGATGTTGAAATAGTTCAATGGTTGCACTAGCTATCGATTGTAGCAAATGTTGAGTATTGTGTTCATGTGTTTTCATGGCTAGAGCATAGTTGAAACTTGCATCCTGCGGTCTTGGCGATGGGACATTGTATTCGAGGATTTTTATCATTAATTTCAGTTCTAATATCGTTGCTCGTAATGTCCATTGATTGAGATTTTGTAATAACGATGAAATAATCGGTTTGGGTCCTTTATCGAATGAAACTTTGGTTAATTCTGATGTTGATTTATAACAAATAAAACGAAGTAATTGTTGTGCTTGTCCGTCATCTAACAATTTATCACAGAGATTGGTTTGATTACACAACGTATCCGATTCTTTGAGGCAACGTTCTTGAATCCAATCTTGATCACAACATAATTTCAATACTCTCATTGAAAGATCGACTAATTCTTCGGGTATCGGTTCACGATACGAACGAAATTCTCGTTCAGCTTGATGATTGGCATTCATATTCGTCAAATTTTCCAATCGTTCGATTTCTTTATATCGATGTGTGGCATCTCGGCAAAGATCATAGTAGATCTTACAATCCTTGAAACACGATTGACTGATAATTAATAACGATTTGAGAACACAAAGAAATGCGCCGAATG
>ERZ778020.2030-NODE-2030-length-15676-cov-3.207669_pt1 | contig 15676 bp, 14 predicted proteins | sample MGYA00375750_ERZ778020 | MGnify/ENA primary metagenome ERZ778020 (study PRJEB29350, sample SAMN05389818) | bioreactor metagenome | isolation source: Ammonium sulfate bioreactor | place: South Africa: University of Cape Town | collected 2014-03-17 ...
TTCTCGCATTTTTCTGATCGTATTGAACATACTCAATATCATCTTTTCGATTATACTTATTATTTTCACTTCTCTATTTGTTAATGATCCAAGCTTATGTTTTGGTTCTTTATGTCATAGACAACTTGGACATGGAGATTTTGACAAAAAACGTCCAGTTCTGATAGCACTTTTAGTTTTCGCTATCATCATGTTTATAACAAGTATAATTTCTCCCGTCGTTTCCATGAAAATTTCAATTCCAAAACATAATAGAGCTTCGACAAGTACTAAAGCTCCACGTGAAACCGACTCACCATATATACCATCCATATATCCGTCAATTTCATCACAAAAGAGTTATGAATATGGCAAACCAGTAAGTTCACGTCCATCTGAAGCAGCACATTATTATACTCCTGATAATGAGTCACCATCGAATCAACCACAAATAATTAGATTTTAAAAGCTTTCATCTTTATTCGATTTATCTTATCTTTTAAAAAACAAAAGACAACACGTGTTTTTCGTTTTCTTTTTTTTAAATAAACGCTTCGTATGATGTCAACGATTCCTACAGAAACGCAATTTGATGTAAAACATACGTATATACAGATTTGAATCTTATTAAAATCTTCTCATTTCAATGTAGAACATTCAAATACGTGCAAATGAATTGAAAAAATCATGGCACTATTGGCGTAATGTTATTTTATTATTGAATGATTTACTCGAATGGACGAATGTTTTTCATTCAGCAGTATTTTTTGCAAGTTTAACTTTGTTTTTCGTGTATGAATAGTGTCATTTTTCTTTTCTCGATTCTCTAAATGCTTTATTTTTAGTCTACTTTATTTACTTGATCCGCCGATTCTCGTCGTGATCAGTATACTTTTACTAATATTTGGTTTGATTTATATTTCAGGACCTTTGTACGTCGATTCTCTGGAATTAAATTACCATGATGAGAAATATTCACAAATATATCAACGTATCGCTTATTTCGAAGAATTTATTCGAAAACAATGTCAATCAATAAGACAACCATCGACAACAGTCGATATTGTAATTGGATGTGTCCTTGTATGTCTCGCTTTTTGTGGACAATGGATTGATGTTTTTGTTTGAATTTATTTTCGAAATAAAAATCTTCTGTATCTTTCTATGCTATTGACTTAACAAATCTATTGAATGACTGTGATGTGAAAAACAGGTGATACTTAATTTGTAAAATCGATTTTTTTTCTCTCTCATTCTTCGTTTTGAGACGAAACAATCAAATTCTATGGCTTTAACGAGCGTCCTCAACGATCGAACAGCGAGATATTTCGATTTAATTAATCAACCTGATTCATTGAAACGAATTGATGGAAGTTCTATATCGAATCCAGAGTTTCAAGATTGTCCGGCTAGTGGAACGACAATTCCAGCCGATTGGGATGTGAACACCGGTGATGTATTGAATTGGTCGAAAGGACGACCAACAGATGCGTACTTTGTTCTCGACAATCGAACTTTATTGAAGAATCCTGATCGAACTGGCTCAGGCTATTTGACAATTCCATTGATCGTGACTCGTACACACTTGAAATCAAATTTGCTTTGTACTGATATGTTTTCTTTTCTTCCTCCCTTCAGAAAACACTCGAAATGCTTTGTTGAAATATGAATACGTCATTGATGCAATTGGAAAAGATTATGTTTCAACTGTTGAACTACATCCTGATGATATCTTCATTCAAAAAAATTGGGGCACCGTTCCAACATCGATGCGAACGACAAAAGTCGAATTTATCTACGATCCATTGGAAGAATTTCTCTATGTAAAAGTTCCACATGCATCGAAATCGAAAGAATTCAAACTCGGTTCAACCGACATCGATGATATCATAACATGGTTTGAGAGGTACAAGAGTGTTCCTTAGAAAAAAAAAGATCTTCTTGGAAATATCACCATTGTTTTAGTATTTCTCAAGAACAGGCCTCATTTCGTTTGAAATATGATTTTACCGGTGCTGAATTTCAGAAATTTCGTGAGGTCTATCGATTACATTCTCAGACATTTCCATTGCCGAAAACATGGAGTGCTGAACCGGGCACTGCTCAATGTGGTGCTGATTTCGATCGAGCTGAATTGAATTTCTACGGTTTGTCTTTGATCTCAATAAGTTTCTTCTCTATTCAAAATCATTTATAGGCGATCGTAAACATTTGAATGAAGCTAAAACTCAAGTTCAACATTTTTACAAAGATCTAACTATTACGATTGACGATATATCAGAGTGAAAGAAAATTGTTTTTTTTTCTCCTTTTATTTGATTGAAAACAATTATTTAATCCAGAATAAATTTTAAAAAAAAAGATTCTTAGTCAATTCTTTAATCATTCAATTGTTTGGTCAGCAATATCATTGATTAGTCGGGCACGAATCCATCGTTGTCGATGGATAACTGAGTAAAATCATCCGAATCCAAATGATCCTTTGATTATACCGATCATCTATAACCGTGCTGTTTGTTTTTATCATCATCATAACTTGAGCCCGATGATGTGTCCGAATAAAATTCATCAAATCCACGAGAATCATCGTTATCTTGCATCGCGTATGTCTGTATTAATCAGCGAGTAATTCAAATGTCAAAATGTCTACTCAAACTCCTCTTATATATATACAATGGTCGGCTTCTTTTTCTCTTTCTCTATCGTTATGTCAACAAAAAAACATACCTGATTTTCAGTGAAATCTGCGAAATCAATGATCGAATGGACAAAACCAAATCAAACTGACGCGACATTATTCATCAATCATTCGATAAAAGTCACATTGGTGAACAGTTAAACGAGAATAGATTCATTTCCGGGTTAATTAGTACAAAAAAAACGAAGAAATGTGTGAGAAACTGGGTGGAGTCAAAAAAGAGAGAAATTCATTATTTTGAATAAACATGTTTTTGTTTTCGATTCAACAAGATGATGTCCCCGTATATCGGGTTTCTTCATTATTTCGCCAGTAGAGCAACAGAGAAACAAATTATAATTGAATTCGATGAAAAATAATTTTCTTTTCTTTTTTTTTGTCGTTCTTTCGGCGAGGGAATCATGTTTTTATTTCAATTACGTATTTGATCAATGAAATACAATCAAACTTCAATCGTTTAATTAATTGATCGAAATGAACAGATAAATAGTCGAGTCGCCGTGTGCTTGACATTTAAACAATAATGTCAAAGAATATTCGAAAAGTAAGCAGCACACAAATAATCATCGATTAAAAATTTTATTTCTTTTCTTTTTCAGCGATTTCTTCGTGCTCTACGATCAACATTTCGGCCAGGTGTGTTCTTTTCAATGTGTTATTTCTTATTCATAAATTTTACGTTTTCAATTTCTCAGAGAAAACATTCTGCTGCACGACGAAGAAACCAGATAATTACGAATTCGTCACATATCAACCAAAACAAACACCGTCAAACAGTGATTATGTGAGTTTCAAGCACATTGATTAATCATATTGTTTGTGATTTAACTGTCTGATAGGTTGAATTAAGTGAATGTCATTCATGGTCAATGTCAAATTCGAATAATCAACTACAATCAACGAAAATTTATGCCGACGATTCAATATCGATTAAATCAGATCTAAGTTCAATACGAAATTCATCGTCAATTCAATGCTGTCGTTGTCAATGTCATCATTCAACAAGCAATCATATGCAATCATTCGTTCCCATTGATCAATTCAATGGAAGAAAAATTAAAGTTTATCCTTTTATTTTCTAACTTCTATTCATTTCTGTGTCTTGTTTTATTTATTAAATAAATATTGTCTAGTCTTATATCTCAAGAAGCTCTTTAACATTTTTTTTTATTATGTCAAAATTTCGTAATTACATTATATGTGGTTATCAGAAACGCACCTGAGTTGTGTTTAAAAACGACCTTATTCGTTTTTCAGTGTAAAATGTCTGTTAGTATAATTACTTATTCGGATATTTTAAAACACGCGTCTGTGTGTATGTAGATGATTGACGTATGCAGAAGGAATGAAAGCATGACTTTTTTTTTCAAGAGATTTAACATGCGTATTTTGAGTCATCTGAATTGAATAGTCGTACGAGAACGAACTTTTTATGTGCCTTGAATGAAAGGCCATGGCTTTCCTTTTGTTCGGTCGTATTTTTGCGAACGTCATCGTGCAATGTGACGTGGACGTTTTGTCGTTCTGTGTTCTTGCATCATCCCGAGTATATAAACACTCGTCTTTTTTTTTCCATAGCTTATTGAAATCACACGACGAGTTTTCTCTTATTTGGAATATTTGATTTGTCACTGGTCTTCCGAGTGTTGCAAGCAATGTTTTTTTATACATTGAAATTAATCAAACATTTAACATTCAATGGTATTCGCAGTTTGCCTATTGAAATTCTACCGTTTCAACAAATGTTAATGAATTCTTTATTTAACAAAACTCAATTGGGCCCATTGATGGCACAACCATTTGAACTTATCGATATGAGTGACATTGGTCTCGTTCAATTCGATACAAAATCGGAACGATGATCGTATTATTCGTGTACATAGATGGATTGACGTATGCTTACATATACACGCACATGGTTAATGTGTTCTAGAAACATTCGTCGCAGCGTCGTTTTGACTGCTGCTGCTCGATGTACAAATGAATAGGACTATTTTGTTTTTTTTTCCTATATGAGATCATATTTATTGCGTTGCTAATAAAGTGTATATATAAATAGATTTTTGCCCTAAACGGCAAAAGAATCAATTGAAGAAAAAAATAAACTACTAAATTATTTCGTCATGAATGAATTTTTTTAATTTTGCCACTGATTCGTGGTCGAGTGATGGCCAGTGGAGTACTTCTAAATCTTCTTTCATATGTTTTTCATCCGTTGTGCCGGTTAATGGCGTAAGACCAATGTCAATGAGAAAGCGAAAGAATATTTGAGCTGGAGTGGCGTGATGTTCTTGAGCGAGTTTTTTGACAATCGAATGTTGAAGAATATGTGGATTAGCAGTTAATGTCCAGAAACTTTGATAGAAAATATTCTTCTCTCGACAATACTGTCGAATTTCATGATCATAATTCGTTTCAGCATAGAAACGATTTTGTATAACCGATGGTTTATGACGTGCATCGTCGTATAATCGTCGTAGATCATTTAAATCATATAAATTACTGATGCCAAGTTGTTTGACACGACCTTCATCGACTAATTTTTCACATTCACGATAAACTTTCATGGTTAATTCATGTGTTCGTTCAGGACCATGAATAACTAATGAATCAATATAATCTAATTGTAAATTTTGTAAAGATGTTGCGAACGATTGTCGAACTTGTTCGTTCAATGGCATTCGTGGATCGTACGGTAACGGTTTCGATTGATCTTGCCCGTTGATGCTCGTAAATTTCGTTTGAATGAATAAATCACGTCGTGAAATGTTATGTTTTTGTTGAAGTTCAACGAGTGCTTGACCAACGAGATCTTCTCGATAATGTTTTGGCTGACAAGCCGTATCAATGCCTTGAAAACCATTGAGAACAGCTCGGATCACTAACTGAGTCGTTGCTTCTTTTTTCCATGCTGTTCCATAGATTAAACGAGGCATTGAAATGCCTGCATTGGTTATCACCGCTGTGTGAGACATAGAAATGGATGTGAGAAGTGAGAAGATCTCTCATGCACGACGATTGGTTTTCGATTGGTGAATTACTATCGAATGGTTTTTATTTTTTGTTTAAATTTCAAACAAACTACTGACATCTTCATAAATGAAAAATCCCATATCTATCAACATATATTTCCCTTGTTCGGAAGCAAAATTACATTCATACACGAATACGAGGTATTATCTGGTCATGATGGATCATCATCATCATCAGCATGATCAGACAAGATTCTTTTCGTTTCGACGTGTCTTATCAATTCTATAAACATTTCATATCGAGTATAGAATATACAGTTACTCATCCATCATGATATTCGTCTTTTTTCTCTCTCTTTTCTTATCGAATTTTTGAGTCGTATATAAAGTCAGAGATTATAATCATTAGATTCGTATTTTGAATCGAATCAATTGAATAAAATCGTGTTCTACACATGATTTTCAATACGAATTTGTGAGATCACAGTTTTATTCAATTGAGAAAAAAAGAACTACTATTGCTTGTATATTAATATATAAAACGAAAAAAAAACGTGTTTATTGTTTTTCTTGAAGGCCAACGTTGATGTTCTCTTGTGGAGCTTTTTCGGGCTTTTTCGAAAGTTCTGGATGCGGTCGATCGGAAGCAACACGTCCTGCATCGACAAATTGTTGTGCTAAATCAAGTTGAATATTTCGTTCAAGTTTAGTTCGTAATGGTTTAAGAATATCGGTTTCTTCTTCATCAAGATGATGCACTAAATATCAATAGATTCGACATCGAATTCGTTTACAAATGACGAACAAAGATTTTACTCAATTTTTCAACAGCTTTTCGAATTTGTTTCCATGTAATTGTTGGTTGTTCGGCGAGTTTTTTCAATTCACTTTCTAATTCTCGATGTTCTTTAATACCATGTGATATCAAATGATGTCCACCTTTTTTCTCATCTTCAAGATACGGCTCGACACGAGGATAGAATGCTATTTCTTCTTTATGTCCATGAATAGCCACGTACGCAATCCAATCTCGAACCCGTGGATCAAGTTCAGCTGTATCTTCGATACTTTTAAATTGTTCGTATTCTTTTCTCATATATTCATGTTCGGAAAGAATCAAATCAATGATTCCAAGAGATTCACTCGATGAACTTGCCATTGTATAAAAATAACTATCGAAGTTACTTATTGCTCTAAATAAACAAACGAAAAAAGAAAGCGATATCTATCGAGTAAATAAACTAGATGACAAGAGTAGTCAGTCATAAGAGAGTACATGCGAATGTTTTTTATTTTAAAGTCACGCATAATGCTTGTCTGTTTAGTACAACATGCACTCTTATACAGAAACCAAAAACACCAAAGAAAAAAAAATGAAAGAAAATCAAGAGAAGTTAAATGGCACGCGCATGGAGTTTACTTTTCGTATTCACAGAATGAGAAGTTAAGACAAAAGAGAGATAGATAGAGAGAAAGAAAGGAAGTTACAATTCTGTATAGAATTTGAATCGTCGTAAAGTAAAGCAAAAATAATAAAGAGAGAGAGAGAGGGAAAGAGAGGGAGGAGAGAGAAAAAAAACGAAACTTAGAGGCATAAAAAATCATAGGATGAATATGGTGATGATGAGACAATATCTGTAGAATTTGTACCAAAATTTGAGAGAGGAGTATCAATCCAACCACTACTATCGTAATGATGATCGAGATCAGTGAGATGATTGACCGATGCATCATGTAATTGTTCGTATTCTACATTAAAGCAAAAGAAAAATAGAAAAAAGATGAAAAAAAAAACTTTAAATACAAACCATTTTGATCATCAAGAACAGGTGCTAAGACTTGGTGATGATTTGGATTGGTTGGAATATGAAATATATTCGTATAATCAACTAATGTTGGTGTTGAATCATCAACTAAAACCGATGATGATGATGGTAGGGGAGGTGTCATAGGTAATAATGTTGGAGGAGGTAAAGGGATATCATCATGTTTATTAATAATTTGTATTCGTACAGCTCGACGTGATGATACAGGTGATGTTTGTGTTCGTTGTGATTGAGGAGGAATAGGTGCGAGTATAACTGATTGTGGTTGTCCAGTCAATTGATAGAACCAATCGTGATTGTTTTCAGTTGATGGAATTATTGCTTGACACATAGCTAAGACATTCGATTGAATAGGATGAGGAGTTATTTGAGATGATAATGATGGTGGTGGTGATAATGATGATGATTGAGATGAATAAGAATTAGATGAGAAAGATGATGTACAATGAGGGGGCGAAGAGATGAGTGTTGAATCGTTGAAAGATTGAGTTTTTTTAAATGTTGATTTATTAACATTAGTTGATCGTTGTTTAGGTTTGAATTTGTAATCTGGATGATCGATATGATGTTGACGTTTCAATGTTTCGGCCATGTCCAAAAACGGTTGTTTTTCTTCGACTGACATGTTTCTAAAATAATTGAACAAGAAATCGAAAAAATGAATCGTCAACGAAATCCGATCGAACCTCCATGTTTCGCCAAGAAGTTTACTCAGCGACGTTTGACTAACACCATAGCCATCACTTGAAACACGTTTTCGTTCACCACGTGCCCATAAAAGAAACGCGTTCATTGGTCGTTTAACAATTGAATTTCGATTTGTTTTTAAATTTAAATTATTTTCCAATGTGTCAGTCATTAGTTCATCGTTCGTTTGTATGGGTGTCATTGCTTCCATTTTCGGCAAACAAGAATCCATTGGTAAATACTAAATAAATTGATCAAGATCTTTCAAAACCGGTTTTTTAATCTACGTGAACTTACATCATGAAATGACGAAGATGGAGCTGACATCATCGTCATTCTTTAACGTATCTCGAACTGAATTTAAACAAACAAAAATTTATTTATATATGTATATATACAGATACGTATAGAGATATATCTTGTGGTAAACGTGTTATATATAATTTACCCTTGACTAGAGTGAGAGAAAATGTAGAAGTAGAAAAATAAAATAAAAAAAAAGAAACGTGCGCTTTTCTATATCCAGTTCACAAATGAATCATTGATGTTTTAGAGAGACACGAAAGAAATTTTTATTAATTTAATAGAAAAATAAATAGTTTAACAACGATTACATTGAATATACGTATTTGATGTTAAAGAGAAATTATATAAATTCGAATTTAAACGATATAGATGCTCGTGGATTGGAAAATCAATTTTGAATTTGTTTCATGGATTGAGAGATTTATGTTCATGTACTTTCGATGTTGACATATTGAGAAAATGATCTCATTTAGTCAACTAATTCATAACAGAACAGTCGAACATTTGTCTATTTTGATATCTAGCAAACTGTCTAGCCGACTGCGAGTATGAATGAATGAATGGAAAAGGAATACATCAGATGACCTAGCTTGCTTATGTATATATAGGTAAGGAAATGCATCTTTTGCAATCATACAAATCAAACATGCATAATCACGATCAAGTATCTCAATTCAACTTCAAATTCAGTCAATGTTTTATGTTGGACAATGATAATGATGACGATGATACTGACAGTTCAATAAATCAACAAGAACAACAACCCGTTGATATTCTAGAACAAGAAGTAAGAAAATTTTTGATTTTATCTTAAATCTTATTCTTATGTCATTTGATTTAGTTACATGATTTAAAAATCTACGAAAATCAAGTAGCTGCATTACGTGGTGTATGGACAGATTATCCTCGTAAACGATATCGTATGGAATTTCGTATCGAAATGGGTCAATTAATTGGTTATTCTGATGTTCATCAAGGCAAAGCATTGACAAGTTATGATGGTCAAATGATAAACATGGTTATTGTCTATCCAAAAGATTCTGATCGACGATTGAAACATTATCGTGGTCGACTTGGTTGGAACAAGAAATATATTGTTTGGGAAAAAGAAGATTCAACCGAACCGCGTGGTTGGCGTTCGTGTCGACGTTGGATTAAACTTAAATAATTTGTGTGTGTGTGTGTGTATAGAATTTGTTTTGTTTTGTTTTTTACATATTGATGGCTCTCAATAAATTGATGAAAATTCATAGATTTACTTTCGTCTTTTATTTGGGCGAAAGTATTGCACCGTTTGATCCTCGATGGGTTTTTTGTATAAATATAAAAAAAACGAATATTAAGTGCTGTGTGAAATTGACAAAACACCCGCACCCTCAAGAGTGAAACAGAAAATCAACCTCAAGCACATGTTCTCTACAGATTAAAAGTTGAAACATTACATCTCAATCCGTATGTACAAAATGCAAATCTCTGGTGATTTTCTTCGTAATTGGGACACACATATAATCATGAAATCTCTTATTGGCAAGTTGTTCTGTTGTTTAAATCAATTCAAATAAGTTTGTTTATGTTTATTGTTTAAGGTGGCATGCATGAACAACAAGTTTTATCAATCGATCATCAACTTGGTGGCAATCCATCTCTAACCAATGTCAGCAAATAGCAAGAAAGTTTATCGGCAAATCCGGCACTTTTTAAAAATCGAAGAATTAAAGATCGACTCGATGCTTTTGAACAAACACGTATTCAAGAAGAAACTCGACTTGTCTATCGAAATATGAATGCACGTTTCTTAGAATTAAAAGGTTCGATTGGTTTATTGAATAATGGAGTTTGTGAGATTGTTTCACCTGTTATGCTCGATTCAGTAGCTAACTGTTCGAATGGATGTCTAACAGGTTTGTCCAGTGATAGACCTCTGTGGTATATGCGTGATCCATCAACGGATTTTTAAAAAAAAGATTTGTCAATGGACCTCGAGTTAGTGTCGGTTTTTCGGTTATATTGTTTCCAAAGATGATAACTCGTTCAGCGCACATCTGTGTAGGATGTACTCTAATTAATAGTTTTGCTCATTATTGTAAACATAGAATTTTTTTCATATAAATAATAAAAATTCATCCAAGAAATAGATCAATATCTGTTTGTATAAATCACGTATTTATTTACTATTAAAAGAAGAATCGAACAACATATTGTCATTCATCTTCTTATCAGAAGACAAAATAGACTGAGATTCAGGACAAATTTTAATCAAACAAAGAGACGATTAGTTGCATATGTATCTTCTTCGAGATATTCTCTCATATATTCATATATCATATAGGATTCAATGTTTGCTAATGGCACACTATTCTTGTCTTTTATTTTTAGCGATTTGTCTTGCGAATTATTTCAAGCTGTAATAAGAGAATCTTTTCTCTTTTTTTTTCTTTCTCAAATTTATATACATACATATGTTGATTAAATGGACTCACCTTTTTTTCTCGATTTATTATATAAATAAATATATATATGGCTTGATTCGAGCACATACGTATATACAGTTTGTATCATCATCATCATCATCACGAAAGATCAATAAACTTAATTTCGGACTCGATTTCTCTCTCGTTCTCTGTTTGTCTCTTTTCATATGTTCTCGACATCTTTCTCATTCATTTATCGTCTCTGTCTAAACCCGTAGATATGAAATCGGCATCATGGAATTCGTGCTGATTCATATTCAATGGGAAAGTCATTGAACGAGTCAACAACTAATTAGACTGATTGATTCAATCAAATTAAAGAGGAGGAAGAAAAACCGCGCCTACTTACAATCGAGTTCAAGTTTGAGGTAGTAGGTTTGTTAGCTTGGTTAATTTATCAATTGGCTAACCGACCTGATTACTTCATGCAATGAACTTGAATCACTCATTGATTTCAACAAAAGGTAACAGTATGTAAATTTACCTAAACACAAATGATTTATTGATTTTTCTTTCTCAATTAAATACGACATGAACATTTTCACAAACTGTTAAAAGTATGGATATGTCAGGATCATTACATATTTTTTCTATTCTTTTATTTTCAACTCTATCCTGTTGTTTGATACTTAGTTGTTGTGAATGTATTTTTTCCGATCGAAAGTTTCGAAAACATTCACATTCACAATTGCCTTTCGCAAATCACGATCAAACAGCTGATATACCAGATTATATTTATACAATTGAAATGCCGTATACGCAATCAACAGCGGCTGAACCAACATTATTTCAAAATCAATCGCGCTTAGACACTACAGAAATTTCTTCGTCTGTTTGAAATATATTGTATTCTAATTGAAACTTGAACAGAAATAAATTTTGCATTACATTTCGGAGTGTTCTCTTTCTAAGAAAAAAAAATTCGACCAAATCGTACGTTGGTAATTTTTCGTTCTCTGTTTTGAGAAGAAAAATGATTATAAATACGATATTTTTTTTTCGTTTCTTTAAAAAACATGGGTTTATGCACAAATGCAGTCATGCACGTTGCTATTCACTTACAAAACAATCGTGTCTGGTAGAATAACTTTTCTTTTTCAACGTCGAAATCATACGGTGATTTTTTTTGTGTTTGAAAAAGAAAAGAATATACAAAAAAACAACAACACTTCTTCTTCATTCACATTTTTTCCCCGAATACAAGAAAGTGTCATTGACATCCATAAAAACTGCGACGATTTTCTTTTTTTTTCTCCTTTTTATTTTTATCCGACCGATATAACATCGTCAAAGAGTGTCTTCAAAACAGCGCAAGCAAAGAAAAATTTTATTGCTTTAACAAATAAAAATGACAACTCCGGGAAATTGTTCATTATGCAACAAATCTTTAGTAACTACAGACAGACAAGATGTTGTAGCTGGAACCTGTTTGCATTCATTCCATCGCAAATGTATTGAAAAACGTATAGCAGACGAAAAGTCAACTGATTGTCCGAAGTGTGACAAGCCGATTATATTAAAAAATAAAACAGTATGTAAATTCGGTTCGGTATTCGTTTGAAAATACAATTTTCTTTTTTATAGCCCAGTAACTATCGTGGTGGGGATGATGATGACGACGATGATGATAATGACTATAAACCACAATCAAAACTATCACGTTGGAATCAAGCAGAGGATAATGAATGGGAATGTGATGAGTGTGAGTATGTTAATAAAAACTCGGATTCCGTTTGCCAAAACTGCAGACATAGCAAGCAACAAGAAAGTGGTGGAAGATTTTCATCCCCTCCAAAAATTCCTTCCGCATCTACGAAACATTATTCACCTCCATCACCATCGGTAACTCCTAAAAAGCCTGTCAAAGGTTATCCTGCTGACGATGATGATGATGACGACGATGGTCGCAATTACCATAAATCTTCAGCATCGAAACCATACCACCGTGATGATGATGATGATGATGATGTGCGTTATAACCCAGGGAAAAAACATAGTGCATCATCAGAACATAAAACCGATTCAGCAAAAATTAGCAAACCAACTCCTCAATGTTCAGTACCAATGTATGTTGCGGATTTACCTTTATATATTCATGATGATGACGATCTAGCAAATCATCTAAGTCGACGTATTAAACAGAGTTGTAATGTTGAAGTGAGTAAAGTGCGATGTTATGCAAAGTTAGGTGTTGGTATTATACATGTTGAAAGTAATAAAGTTAAAGACCGTTTAATCGAGGACATAGGCAAATTATCATGGACTGTCGCAGATTCTCATGCGATTACGTTTAAAGATTCAATTGAAATTCGTTCTTTTATTGTCATTGAGGAACCCAAAAGTAAAAGTGATCCTGATTTGCCAACAGACGATGAAATAAAACGCCGTTGGATGGAGATGCATAACAACGAACGACCAAAGCTTTGCCAACAACTGAGTAGTGAATTTCCTAATATTTATCATATCATATCAACTTCATTAGAAAATATAATTCGTTATTTTGATAAACCAGATTTCAGAATCAACAAACACTTTGGACAAATTTACTATAGTGCAAATTGTAGTTTTTTCGAAGAATTACCGAAATCGATCACTCGAGATGATTTAAAAGCTGCTATTCAAACTGCAGCACAATTAAAAAAATCTTCATCAGCATCGTTTCATGTTCAATTGAATCCAAAGACTCGTAATGCATGTATTGTAGCTTTAAATGCAGTTTCAAAATGGTCTACATTGAGTTATATTATCTTGAATGGTAAATCAGTATCGAAAAAAGATCAGCTATCATGTCGAGTAGTTGTTCATCCTGTACCATCAACTATATCAGATAATGAGATTGTTAATCATCGTGAATTTAATCGCAAAGCAAGTTTAATTAAAAGAACAGGTGATAGATGCATTTTAGAAATTTCTGATAAAAATGTTTATGACGAGTGTATAACACGAGGAGTTATTCGTATTGATGAACATCGATTAAGCGTTGATCACTATAATGCATCAACTAATCTCGATGGGCATGATATCGATAATGAAACATGGTATGGTTCAGAAATGCTTAAATATAAACCCGATATAATGCAATTTTTACACGAATCTAATCATGATATATTTCGTATGAAATGGAATGCAAAAAGTTGGATTGAGGAATTTGAGAAAGCAACACCAAATAAGTTCAGTCCTGATTTTCCAAAAGATCCTCGTGAACAACGAGGTACTGATATCGATAAACTTCGACATCAACTTCAAATGACTGTCATGCTCAACACACTCTCGTCAATAGCAAAAAAACGTTATTTTTACAAAGATCAAGAACTTCCATTAAATATCAATAAAGATATGAAAACAATTGTTTTCAATCATGCATCGAAATTAATCAAAGGATTTAAAACACCAATCAAACCACCACCATATGAAAAAACAACTATTCGTGTGCATAATGACGACTGTGTTGTTGTTTATGAGAAATTATTAAAAACAGGCAAAAAGCCATTACTTTTAAATATGGCTAGTGCAGTAACCCCGGGTGGTGGATATCGAAAAGGTGATGGTGCACAAGAAGAAAATCTTTTTCGACGATCGGATTACTATCGAAGTTTAGATGTTGGTCTTGACGATGTCAAGTTACTACCTCCTCCATCAGCACGTTTTCGTTGTACAAATAAAGGTCAATTGGAACCTTTGCCTGAACCGCATCGAATGTATCCGATGGAAGAATATGCTGCAATTTATACATCGGGCTTGACAATATTTCGTCGATCTCAAGATGTTGGCTATGAATATATGGATGAACCATTAGAGAATGTTGCAGCTATAGCTATGGCTGCTTATCGAGATCCAAAATTAGACAAAGATGAATTAGCGCCAAAAGTTGCCATTGGAACACGAAAGAAAATTGAAAATATCTTTGCTATAGCTCATCATCAGCAGCATGACAGTATTGTTCTATCAGCATTCGGCTGTGGTGCATTTCGAAATCCACCAAAACATGTCGCTCAAATCTTTATGTCCGTTATTGAACAATATGCTGGCTATTTCGATACGATTGTATTCGCTATTATCGATGATCATAATGCTGGCCAACGATTGAATCCAGACGGTAATTATCGGCCATTTGTCGATGTGCTGGACGGAAGAACAGTGATGCCAGCTAAAAAAATGGACAAAGCAAATACTATGTATGGTTCCTTTCGAATTTCACATGATGGTTCAACAGTCAATGATGTTTGCATATTAGAAAATAGTCCATGTCATTATGGAGCAAAATGTTCGGATATTCGTAATGATCCTCATGCAAGTCAATATGCTCATCCACCACTATGTACTCGTGTTGCTACAGATGGTAAATGTGATTTGAAAGACAATAGCATTCATATGCTGTCATTTGTTCATCCAAGTCAATGTCGAGAGGGTGGTGAATGTTCGAAATTAAATGATAAAAAGCATTGTCAAGATTTTGAGCATCCACTAAACTGTCCACAAGGAGGTGATTGTGATGATATGGATTCTGTTCATTTAAAATTATATTGTCATGTACCATTATGTCCTCGCGGAATAAAATGTATAGACTTCCAAAAACATGATTCAAAACATTGCAAAGAAAATCGACATTGTCAACTTCCGTGTACGTATGGAAATAATTGTGTCGAGTTCCATAACAACGATCACTTGAAAGACAAGAAACATCCATTAAAAACAAGCCTGATTTACCTATAATCATTCGTTTGCAACGATCATTCA
>ERZ778020.2046-NODE-2046-length-15559-cov-4.002644_pt1 | contig 15559 bp, 16 predicted proteins | sample MGYA00375750_ERZ778020 | MGnify/ENA primary metagenome ERZ778020 (study PRJEB29350, sample SAMN05389818) | bioreactor metagenome | isolation source: Ammonium sulfate bioreactor | place: South Africa: University of Cape Town | collected 2014-03-17 ...
CTAAATACGATAATAAATACGCTCCTTCAAATTGATCTTTGAAACTAGAAAAGAAAAGAAAAGAAAAAAAGACCAACGATAACAATGAGAAACAAAGAGGTTAATGAATTTATACTCTCGATTGATGATGATATAACCACGAGCTGTTTCGACTGCAAAATATCTTGGACCTTCTTTGTTTGATTTGATTTCATTGCCTGTTTCATTTTGACGTGCTAAAATATCGAGTAAAGTCAATATTAATTTATTTGAAATCAATAAATAAATGAAAGAAAATGTTTATTTACAGCTCATTTCTTGTTCAGTTACAACAGGTAATAATTGTTTGTTGTTATTAATTTGTAATGTTTCTAACAGACCCGGGTGACCTTCATTTGTATGTACAGCTACTTTGACTGGCTCATCTGTAATTAGAAAACAAAAAGCAAAATATTAAATTCAATGTGAATTCTTAGCATTTCGTTTGTCGTACTCATAATCGATTCTGCTGGAATAACATTTGTTGGTACAGGTTCAATTTCAATTTCATCACTATCGATGTAATATGCATCTGGACGACTAGCTGAAATCAATCCTAATGCTTGTTCGGCTTGAACTCGAGCTTCTTCTTGATCATTTTCTATTTGTTCTATGAATTCAGTTGGAACTGGCATGATTTCGAGTTGATTTGGTCGTTCGAAATTAATGAAAACACTGTCCGATTGAAGAAGTGGAATATTCGAATATCTGTGATGAGGATCTAAGAAAATAGGAAATGTAATGAGTGTGCGTTTTTCATTTGTCTTTACTTCGATATAAGCTGTAATATTCGATTCCACGACGGACGAGCTTTTCTTCTTCTTGATAATCAGCCAATTCATCTAAATATTGATCTTTTTCTAAACAATCTTCGTAGAATGTTTCCAAACGAAGAGGATTAACTTGATGTGATGTTGAAAGAATATGCGAGAGAATACATTGTGTCATATAATCTCTCCAAGTTAATTGATAACGATTGAGAAAATCAAGTGTATATTCGGTTGCTATGATTTTATCATCAGTTAGTCCATCGACACCGGTTTTTAATGCAAATGCTGAACGTTCCGATCCTTCACCATTCCAACATTGTCCGAATAGATCATCTAAATTAAAGTTACAATTTAAAAAAAAATACCCATATCGAGTCAAAGATGTAGTGCATTCTGCATTTGTTTTTCTTTTATCATGATTATTTGATACAAAAGTATCAAAAAACTTCGTTAATATAATCACGAATAATAAGAAACTTACCATCGAAGCAAGCTTCATTTTGATTGCATACATTAATATCATATTTGCAACCTATTCAAACAGAAAAACAGAATCTCTTTAATATTGTTTGTTTTTGCTCATCAAACCTAATAATCCTTCAAAAATAACTTCTGTTTCAGGTTGATTAGCATAATCATTGGTTTCAAATAAATCGATACCAGCATCACTAGGTAGAATTTGACGTTTATGACGTTGCACGGCTGTTAAATCATGATTTGAATTTTTTGGTGTTGGTGCACCGTAAATAATAGGCAATGGATTTAGTAGTAAAATAGTTATTAAGGTGACCAAACGATGACACGACGAAGATTGGGAAAATAAAAAAGGAAAGGACGATTGGATCATGTTCACTCACTACCACGACGTGCGGGCATGAGCTTTCAAAATGGTGGTAGTGTGTGTTGTTGGGTTTATTATTATTTTGATGTCAACCATGCGTTCTTCTCTTTGCCCGAAAAAAGAGAGAAAAAATAGATGAAACGAGAGAGAGAGAAAAAAAGTTTTTTGCTCAATAATTATAGATCTACGACGACATTGCGTAAAGCTCCGTTAGGAAAAGATGCATTCTTTCTTTTCTCTTTTTTCCCCTTTCGACGTTTTTCTTTTTCTTTTTCTTTTTTTTTCCTCTGGAACTCCTCTTCTCTCCCACTTATTTCTTATCATCACTTGTTCAATGACAATGAAAAAAAAACAACAAAGAAAAGACTTCAATTTCCGAACAACACATGTGTTCAAGAGAAAACACAAGAGAAAAAAACTTCAATGATTTTGCCATTTTTACTAAAAAAAGAAAAAAAGATGCATTCTTGATTTTCTACGCATCAATTATAATTATAATTCTCATTTCTCGTCGTGTTTTTTTTCCTTTCTGTTTTTTTTCATTTCATATCAGGCAAGAGCATAATAATGATGATGAATAAGGAAGCAAGAGATTTATTTATATCGAATCTCTCAAACGCCCATGCTTGTAGGTATGTCAGCGAGTAAACTGGCGTTTTCTGCTATTAGCAGAAAAACAAGTTAACATAGAGAAAAGAAAAAAACGATGGAGAAAAGTCTTGTCTCGTCCTTTTTTCTCTCGTTCTTTGCCGGGGTTTTATCGACCGTCAATACACTCACACGCAATGTTCATCGTAACAAAAGACAAGATTGTCACTATCGTTCAACATCATATGCGTTTGAAGAAAAAGAGAGAAAAAAAAATGGAAATAAGTAATTGCATTGAAAGTCTATAGAACAACAACGAACGCCTCTGCTTCTTACTCTTCCTTTCGTTCTCTATTTTATCGTTTGCTATTCTCTAACTAGTCGGAGAATAAAAAACGTAGGCGATAATAAGTCTGCTCATGGCGTCGTTTTTTTTTCTTGTCAAAGAACGTGAATAACGCGTAGGTGGGCAAATGAACTGAGCAGGTTGAGGCCAATGAAGTGATTAAGAGGAAATTGATAATAGCGTACTTAAAACAGAATTAAACATGATCTTAATTAGATTGAAATTTGACTGAGACGGCTAATTTTTCAACAATAGGTAAATGTAATCTAGTAAAAGTGAACAACTATTGTCTATTATCGTTTTGAATAAAACGTCATTGAATAACGTATCAATACAATTATACAAGTACAGATGGTTGATAAGAAATTCTTCGTCGGTTTTTGTTTTACTCTGATAAGAGAAATGGAGTAAATAATTAAGATGCTTAACCTAACAAATGTCAAGTAAATATTTCGATGACTATTAAAATGCCGAGTCAAGACTTCTTTCTTTTCGTTACCATGTCAGAAACGATCTTCATTGAAACTACTAACTAGAAAAGTTACTATAATTACGAACGACGTCTGGAATGAGAAGAAGTTATTTTAAATATAATTTGAAAAAAGAATAAAAATCTCATTTTTCTGCTCGAATTCAGTCGGAAGTAAAATTATTAGGAGAAAACCATTTGTCATCATGCAAATATGAATTAATATTACATTTCAACAACAAAAAAATCAATGGAAATTGCTAATACAATATAATCTTGGAAAATGTCGAGTTTATTTTTCTTAAAGAAAAAAAAACACACACACACACACGCACACAATAACAAAAAGAAAGTTAATTTGTTGATCTCAATCGAGTTTATAAGTTTTAAGCACAGTTTGAACTTTATCTGTTGATGAATGCGCTTGTAATTTTTCGAGAATCGTTTTTAATAATTGTCTATCATTGTTATCAAGAAAACTTAATTGTGTATCGAATCGTGGCGTTTGACGTAGTTCATACATTGAATCAATGAGTTGTTCATCAATTGTACTTTTATTTGACCAATGAAGGAGAATACGTGAGAAAATCGATGAATCCAGGCCGGTGGAGAAGATTGTTTTGTAGGATTTCGGTGGAATTTTATCGAAGTAAGCTGATTGTTGTTCGAGTTGACTGTTTAAACTTGACCAATCACGTTTGAATTGATAGCCTGTTGTTGGAATTGTCGTTGGAATAGAAACAATTTTCGTTGGCGCTTTTTGTACTTGCGCAGTAGCTGAAGGAATCGGTTGAGGTGATGGCGCAGCTGCAGGAAGTAATGAAGCAGATGTTTGCATTGAAGGTTGTTGTTCTGGAGATTCAAATACCTAAAATAAACTCATTATATTAAATAAATAAAAAACTGAAATCATACTGTTTCGATTTCTTCGATGACAACATTCTTTTTCGTGAGAGTTGTGCTTGTCGGTACGATTGATGTATCGATTTCTTGTATATCAATTCGTTTCAATGGTTTTTTCGATCGTTGTTCAACGGATTTATTGGCTAATGGATAGACTCTTCCTAAACGTTTGATTTCATCTGTTCGAATTAATTCATCTAATCTATTTTTTGCTTCGACATTTGCTGGTTCACGGAAGAGAATATATTCTAAATCTTCTTTTGCTTGTTCATTTTTTCCTAGTTGAATACGTGCTAATGCTCGTCTATAATACGCTTTCAAATGATTCTTATCACATTGAATAGCTAATGTACAATCGACTTCACAAGCTCCATAACGTTGTTCATATATTTGACATTGTGCTCGATTAGCATAATATGTTGCACATGTTGGATCGCATTCAATAGCTTTCGTATAATTTTCAATTGCTTCAGCATAGGATTTTTCTTTGAATTTAAAATTTCCACATTCTTTATAATATTCAGCTTTTTTCTTCAAAACTTCTTCTTCCCATTCGGCATTATCATTATTTTCGTCTTCATTATCATCATCTTCTTCTTCATTATCACCTTCATTTTGTTCATTATCAATACGTTCGCATTCACCTTCGACATCGAATTTATCCCATGCACGATAATCATACGAACGTATCGAAGCAGATTTTTTCGCTGTTGTTGTTGTTGTTTTCTTTTTACTTTTCTTTTTTGGTTTTGATGGTTCAATGAAATTTCGTACCGGTGGAAGATCTTTGGTTGTTGTCGATGAATTCTTTAAATTTTGTTCCTTCTTTTTAATATCATCAGTCCAAGAATTCAAATCTTTCATATAATCATCGAGATGTGCATTATTTTCACGCATTTGAAATTGCATATCAATTAATTTACGTTCATATTCCGATGCCATGATTTATTTAAGTGTTTAGCAACGAATAGTTTAGTTGTTGAAATAAACGTTTCTTCTTCCTCAGTTTCAATTGTATCATATTGGATTCCAATAAAATGCATGCAATTCGATAGATGTCTGTATATATAGGTCAGATACGATTATATTGTAAAAGGTACATTCTAGATATGATGTTAAGTTTCTAGGTGAAATGTTCTATTTGTATGTCCTCAAGTTTTTTGTTTTTAGTCATTTAAAACTGTATAAACAATATACTGAGTAATTTATGTTTGTTTTGCTTTTATTTTAATGCATTGGAAGTCATATGTCTGCTTTAAATAAACTTGACAATATATTGTATATAAAGACGACAGATAATTGCAAAGATTTTATTTGAAAATGCCCGAGAAATCATCCGTACGAGTTGATCGACATCATGAACCACCGATGAAAAAGTATCAACAAGTCAATGCCGATATGAAACAAATCTCGAAAGCTAGCTCTCGCTCATCATCATCATCATCACGATGGTAAAATACGTCTATTTCAATTTATTTTCAGTTAATTCACGTCTTGATTTAGTAATTGTAACCCTGAGAAGGTCAAAGTAGTATACGTTTTATGGGGAAGTATTTGCTGTACAGTAATTATTGGAGCCCTATTTGCTGTTCCAATAGTTGTTACAGTTGTATTAAGCAAAACAACAACTACAGCTCGTACAGAATCAACAACTATTCTTGTAAATGCAAGTTCTACATCGAGTTCTTCAGTTGCATCAACATCATCAACTGTTCTTACAAGTACAAACTCTGCATCGAGTTCTTCACTCACATCAACATTATCGACTGTAACCAATCTTGCGGTATGTATATTTAGTTTAATTATAATTTTTTTATACTAAATACAACTCGATATTTACAGACAACAGCAACAACATCCGTATGTCCAATAATGACATGCACATTTGAGCCAGTAATTGGATACATGGCGACGAATTATGGCGCCGAAAAATTAAATATAAATTGTACGCAAACGTTGACTAGCATGTTCGCACAAATAGTTGTTCAAAAAACAGTCAATGCTACTTTTGCAAAACAATATAATTTGTTTTGGAACGATACAACGAATCAAACGCATACTGAAACATCGAATGAAATTATCTATACATGGTCATTAGTGCCTGGACAAGTCATTCAGGACATTGGTTTTCCTTATTTTATCGAAGCACAATATAATTTGTACGGTATTAATCAAACAACAGCATTCGATACATATTCAATATCATTGACGTCCATCTGTGGAACTACTATATCGGCAAACGGAACTTTTTAGATTTAGTTTGTTTTCTTTTTCGAATAATAAAAGAGGTCGCACTATAAAATCATAAGTAAATTTTGACTGGTGAAGATTTGAAACGTTACGATGGTGACCGTACGACTGAACTGAACAGTGTCTGATTCTTCTTTCTCTTTCTTGGAATAGCAGCAAAGTCACCAGTTGTGTGTGTGTGTGTTTGTTTTTTTTTTCGTTTTTGAATTCAATCGGATTAGTTTTCATGGACAATAATACATTTTCGTTGGATGAAATTCGACGTGAACTCGCTCGTTTAGGATACAGTGGTTTATCCAAAGAAACATTAAACAAATTTCAAAATGATTTAGAAGAACTGGCAGAAAAAGATCGAGCTCAAAGTACTATCACCATTCGAATAAAAAACAAAACACAAATATTCAATTTAGATTCATATCAACCAAAACGATCGACATATCCGCAACAACAACAATCGAATGTTGATTTCCAAGTAGAAAATATTTATTGGTAGTTTTTTTTTCGAACGAAGCTGTTTACTTTTAGATTCATCGACCGAATCCGTCAGATAATGAATACAATCGAAATTACGATAATGACGACGACGACGACGACGATGAGAGTCTCGATGAAACCAACACACCGACGTAAATTGAATCGATTCGATTTTGTTTTCAATTTATTGTTTTTCGATTTAGTTTGACAAGTTATCTCAATCCACCGAATCACCAAAGAATCGAAGATGATAATCGAAGTGATGCATCGTCACAACGAGTTGTGAAACGAAAAGTACTTCGGTCAGTAGGAAAAAAACTTTGTCTTGTCTTATCAAAAATTCATTTTCGTTTATTTTCAGACATCACAATGGCAAAGCAACAGTCTACGATGAATCTCGATCAGGTTTGCTTTAATTAGAACTTATTTTCAACAATCTTCCGATTGAATTTAGATGCAGGATCAGTATTAGACTCACATGATGTTAGTTATCTAAACGATCTTCATTATCAACAATATCAACGAACGAATCGTCGACGAATTGAATCAGCATCTGACATTGACAATCACTCTTTATACAGTGATGATGTAAGAAGCTTGTCAATTTCCTATCGAAATTCGCTATTTCCTTTTCACACTGTAGACTCGTTCACAAGCATCTTCAATTTATCCTGTGAAATCTTGTACGTTGTTTTGATTTTAAATTCAGTAACCTTTGATTTCGTGTTGTTGTTTGAAATAAAATAGTTATTCGCCCATCAACAGCTTCGACAGGTTCACTTCGACGATCTCGTAGTTTTTCGAGCAATAACGATGCAGTTCAACGTTATTCATACTATCGACAAATATGGGATAATCAACGTGCACCTGGAGAAAATAATCATCAACGATTACGATGGGCTATTCGAGATCAACTCTTACAAAAAGATGTTCCAGTCAAAGTAACTTCTTCTCGATAATCTTTAAACGTACAAAAAATCATTTTCTTGTTTTGTTTCAGAGAAAATCTACTCCACGTGTGAATAATTATGTTGTTCCAACATCGAAAAAACGTTCGGCACTTCGTTGGAATGTTCGTTATTCATTAGCCAATGGTTTACAACCATCGAGAGATCTCGATGAATATCTTTATTAAAAACAAGATTTTTCTTAGACTTGCTCTTTTCGTTCTTTTTTTTTGTTGACTTCATGTATGTGTATTCATAGATTTGAAATAAATAAATAAATATATATTTAAATTCTACCACGACATTGTAAAACAGGCACACGACTTCTTGTTTGATCACTCCAAGGATCAGTTGGAAGAGTCATTAGAGTATAACGAGACGTTGTTACTGATGGACGACGATCTGAAACGAACATACAGTCAAAATCTTATTCTCGAATTGTTTACTTTGATGAGACGTTTTTGGCGATTCAGGTTTCGTGAAAGACTGTTTTCGACTTGGTCGATGAAGATATCCATTGAGTTCAACTTTAATAATATCTTCGAAATTATGTACGACTCCAGGATTGTATCCTGGCAGATTTCGTTGATTACGTATGCCAGCTTCTAATTCTTGTTGAGTCGCTTTTTTCTGATGTTTTTCCCAGGTAAGTACACGACCTTGTTGTTCGAGATTAATCGTATTTTTAATCATCTATTATCGAATCAAAAATACAAGTTGCCGAATAACAAATTCGTATTTTCCTACTTTCATTCGCATTTTACTCCAATGATCAGTATTACCTACATATCGCATAGCCATCGTCAATCGATTGATTTCACTTTTATTGAAAATTTTATCCTTTCTCCGAGGGTGTTGAAGTGTCTCTTTACAATGCGATTGAATTACGATATTTTCGGTGGTAGAAAATTAGAATTCAACTCAATGAACAGAAGAAAAATCATCAATATCGACGTCTTCGTTTCAAAAAGCAAACAAAACACTCGATGGAAAAACGCCTTATGATTTTGAAAAAAAACACTTAAAATCATTCATTTTTCATCCGAAAATAGATATCAGCATATTGTTTTTTGTTCTTGCCTTTCTTTTCAAAATACAATTTATTCAAACAAAAACAAAATCCTCGATGCAACCTTTCTCACACGAGCGGACAGTCATTCGATCCTATGTTGAATAATTTGAGAACATTGGATTGTAGAGTTGTCGTCTGGTATTTGATGGTGATTCATTCGATTGTGAATATGTTAGAATATTCAGATTTGCATCTTGAGTAACAACCGAGTCATTGATTTGTTTTTGATGATTTGGTTGTTGTTGTTGTTTGGTTGATGAAAATAAATCACAACAGATGAGATTTTTACCTTTTTTATATCGATAAATAAGAACGATTATGGCGAGAATAATTAGGAGAGCAATTATACTAAAAACAACGCCGAGAACGATTTCGATTGTACGATTTTTCGATGCATTCGTATCATCGATTGAAATCGATAGTTTACTTAATGATAGAGATTTCTTTGAGAAATCAAATGTACCCGGTTCACAGTAATCAATCGAACAATCGATCGATGATTGGCTACATGAATTTAAAATTTGTTGATCAGTTAGAGATTTTAATGATTCAATTGTATTATTGTTTATACATTGACCAGATAATTGAATAGAATTTTTCTTAGCTACAGATAACCAACATGACGAACAGTTCATTGGAACGCGTTCGATTTGAAAACTTGTTAAACTTGTTAGAGGAATAAATAAACAACTATCAACATGAACTAAATTTGTACTTGATAGATCGAGATATGTCAATGATTTGAGATATTTAAATGAATCTTGAACAATACCTAAAATAATTGAGTTCATCGAGAAATCGATTTGTTTTTATTCAATAGAATTCTTACAATGCAAATGTCGATTATAAGCCAATGACAGCCAAGTTAATTTCTGTAAATTGATCAGAGCAAATCTCGGTACTGTTGAAAGTTTATTAAATGATAGATCAAGTTTAGTCAACGAAGTCCATTGATTGATTTCATAGGGAAAGATTTCTATTTGATTACGTGATAAATTCAATTGTTGTAAATTCGGCAAGTCAACATATTGAAGATCATGTAAAGTTTCAAGTTGATTATAAGCGAAATTTAAGATTTTTAATTGAAGAAAATTTGAATTTAACCATTGAGATGATAGACTTGATAATAGATTCATTTGCAAATCAAGTTCGAGAAGAATATCAGCGATTGAATCGAATGCATTGGCGTATATGCGTGAAATTGAATTTGATTGTAAGAATAAATGTTGTGTACGAAGAGAAAGAAGATGAATGCCATCGAAATATTCGAGATTTCGAAATGAAAAATCAATTGTTGGCCAAATTTGTATATCAGTACAATCCGATGCATAAGTTAGATTTAATAAATAAGATGAACAATTTAAAATCTCATTGTTTGTCGAACATCGACATGCTTTCGTTCGACAATATGTACAAGGTGATAGCGGTGCTGTTGTTGTTGTGGTAGTGCTAATCGTAGTTGTAGAATTTGATCCCATTCCAGTTGAAATACTGATCAAAATTATTAGAAGAACGAGATTTGCTTGATACATTCTCGATATTGACAAATAAAAAGAATATTAGTCGTTTATAATACTTATAAATAAGAAAGAAAAAAAATGACAGAACGGAATGGTGACCAAAACAAAATTGAGTTGAATGTATATATTACTACTTTACAATAACGTCGTTTATAATATGAGAAGAAAAAGAAAAGAGGGGGAGAGAGAGAATGCTAAAGAATTGGTCAAAAGTTCAATGGAAGAATGAGAATAAATGTATATGTACATTTTTGACCGCATATGTGTGTGTATTGAAGGATAAGGTATTGAATAAAATAAATTTGATTGAAAAGAAACAATTTCTATAGTCTAGTCGAATCAACTGTCTAAACAAACAGACGACAGGTACAAGCTGTGATTTCAAATTTGACTGTTATTTAACTTAAAATGCTTCTTCGGTCCGTTTGGCAATGTCTGTCTCATAGAGAATAAATCACGGTAATTACACAGGCGAACAACATGAGGGTTATTCTTAATGAGAGTCTTTTCGTTCATTCGTTCCTTTCTTTATTTTTTAAAACATTTCAAGTGCATCGAGATTTACAAGTGTTGAATATATATGCGCCACTTGATACAATTTTACAATCGAATAAATGAAAATGAAGTGGATTTAATGATAAATTTTTATCTGTTTGTTTTAAAAAGCTCAGCAAATAAACATAATTAGAGAAGAACTAAGAATGAGATTAAGACAATCGATCGAGAAATTTGTTTCGTGTTCAGATTTGTACTCATACGTGTCAATCGATTTGAAATATCAATCAAACAATGACATATGAGTCAATCAATGTCTAGTCATTTCATACATCATTAAAAATTCAAATTGAAATTTTTATCTTTTCACATGATTAATCGAATTTATTTCGAAAATGTTTGTTTTTTAACTTTGACAAAAACAGCATTCGGTTGAATCACATTGATTTCATTTGTTTGAAAGCCGTCTTCTACATCATATTGTCGAATTTTCTCAATGGCTGAACTATCAATCCAGTCAAATCCGATTCATGCCAAGAGAATAATTAATTAATTGAGATTTATTTTTTTCTAATTATTGAAAATAAATCAAATAAAAATTGGCAAGAAATTCGTAGAAATATGTCGTAATTTGATATTTTGAATGACATGAGATGGTGCCACATGTACTTTAATCCACATCACATCGCAACTCATTTCCCGTTCGTCCAACGCTTCGCGTTCTGAGTCATAGCAAATGTGAAACAAGCACGCGATGCTTCGCTCGATCGTACATTGATCGAACCAAGCAATCAAATATCTTTTTCATTAACACATCGAAAATCAATTCGAGCGTTTTTTTTTTCTTTGAAAATTATCGTAACTATTTAATTCCTCGTCGTCATCATATTTGAATACATATAATTCATTTCTTCTTTCTTTTCTTTTTCTTCTTCTCCTCTCTCGTTCTGACAATCTCCACCTACTCAAGGTATAGTAATGTAGACAGTTCAAGTACTATTATATTCAACAAACATTAGACATAGTATAGTTGAACCCACTTCTCACATTGATTGATATTATTCATAAGGTGGGAATCATGGTTACATAAGACCTGTCAAATGCGTCCTTTGTGTTGAAAAAGAGTTTGTGTGTACATATTGAACAACAAATTACATCAAAGTGTGATTTTTGAATATGAATTCAACTGATCGCTTTTTTTTTCTTCGTTCTTTTTTTAATCAAACTCCTCCTTTATTCTATTCATGGCATTCATATTTGTAATCTACATATACACATCGATGTGTGTATATAAATACATATACATTTATATTATTATTATTATTATTATTATTATTTTCAGATCTTTTTACATTTTAAATTTTAATCAATATGTCGGACAATCGAAAAAAATCTCGACGACGTCGATCGATCGACGAAGCCCCCGAATTAACACCGATCGAAAAATCTATTGCTAAATATGTTCGATTTGAATGTCCAACTAAAAAAGGAATGTTAATGGGCACGCAAGTGCCATATTTTAACGGAACGAAAGCTGTTGATTGTCTTGTCGAATCGAAATGGTCATCAATACGAAGTAAAACATCTGGTGAATCAACGAAAGAAAGTAAACATCCGATTTGTTTTTCGTCGAGACATGATGCTGTACAGGTAAATAATCGAGTTTGTTTTTTGTTTTCATTTGGGTTTTTCGTTGAATCTATTGTTAGATGCTTCGTAAATTTTTGGAAAACGATATGTTTCGTCGTGTAGTGAAAGTTTACAAAGAAGATAAATCATCTTCGGAACAGGTGTCATCGAATAATGCCGGTGATACATCGCAATCGAATACACCTCGTTCTATTCGACAACGTAAAACTAAAACAACAACAACAACAACACCGAACGAATCAGCGAAAGACGACGAGACAAAAGATAAAGACAAAGCCAAAAAACGAAAATTCAAATTCGAATTAACTGAAGATCAAGCATTTATCGAGTCAGTCAATGATTTCTATGTTTGGATTTATTCGCCAACAACTGTCAAGCAGTACATCATGGGCGCTTTACTTGTCATTGGTTGCATTGGCGTTTGTCTCTTTCCATTATGGCCAGCAGAAGTTCGTACCGGAGTTTATTATCTCTCGATGGTACTTGCTAGTCTACTTGGTGTTTTACTATCATTGGCCGTCATTAAATATATTATCTTTGCCGGTGTTTGGTTACTTACAATGGGTAAAATTAAATTTTGGTTATTGCCTAATTTAACTGAGGATGTTGGCTTTTTCGAATCGTTTGTCCCGTTATATACACTCAATGTAACAACAAAGAAAACAACGGAAAAGAAAAAAGAAAGTGCCGATGATGACGACGATGATGATGACAGAGTCGTGTCCAACAAAACTCAAGACAATTCAACTGGAGATAATAAGAAAACAACGACGACGACGACGACGACTGTTGGCCAAACAGAAAGTGAACATGATGATGAAGATAAGGAAAAATCCAGTAGTCGATCGAGTTCAATCGATGATATTGAAGAAGGAAATAAACCACAAAAATCATCGGATGAAGATTTCGAAATGCTTTCAAAGGAAGAACTAGAGACAAAATAACAATAAAAACAAAATATATCCATGTTATCTTTTTTCGTTTTTTTTCAACTCAAGCAATAGATATCTATACATATTATACATTTAAGATGTTTTCTTCTTCTTCTTCTTCTTCTTCTTCTTCTTCTTCTTCTTCTGCCTTCACTTTATTTCTTTTCTTTTTTTAAATTGAACAGTGTGTTGCAATTAGATTCTTCTCCTTCTTTTCTCTTAGAGTTTCTCTCGAGATCGTAGCGTGTGCAGTGAAAACATCGAGCAAAACAGAAATTGCAACGCACTCAAAGTTTCTTCTCCTTCAATATTTATTACTCCATCTAGTTACACAGCAATCAAAATCGCACCGAATCATCGATAGTATTGCGTCTTGTCCTGTGTTTTTCTCCTTGTTTTTGTTCTTGTGACGCATATATTCATTGATCTTTCGCGGTAAACAAAAAAAAAGCGAGACAGAGAAAAGAAAAGATCATGTTTTTTTTTTCTATAGTTGTTGTATTGTCTTGGTGGTATACATATGTACGCACACATTCTTTATTTTATTCTGTTAAATTGTCATCTTTATCGATCGAATAATAAAAAAAAACGAAACCAAAATCGAATAGCATCGAGACTTGCAAATAGATCTTGCGCGACGTTTAACAGATGGCGCCAAAGATGCTACGTCAAATATCTCCGTTTAGTTTCTGTTGTATAATATTGGATTGTATGAAAGAAGAAAAACGAGATTTATACAAACGTATTTTTGCCATAAATGAATAAAAGTTAATCGACAGTTGTGTAAATGCATAAACGTGTAAATATTACCAAATGCATTTAACTAACTATTTTGGAGAAGTTTCATCTTTATGTTTAAACGGCCTGCAGGAGAGGAAAATGGCTATTTGTCGCTTGAATAGAGTATTGAGTACAACATTTTCTTTTATTATTCGCATATTTCAGAACTAGTCTATCATACTTACGTTTCAACGAAGCTAATAACAATGTCAGGTCAATTCAGTGTAGGCTACGGTGTTGCATTAAGTAATTCCTTGACAAATAGTGAAATTGATGAAATTCATTTGTCGAAATTTTAGTTGCCGGTGGTTTGATCGGATATTTTCGTACCGGTAGTATTATCTCACTTTTATTAGGTAATTCAAAGCAAAAAACAACAACAAACAAATCTATGATTCCTTCTCTTCGATTGTAGGTGTTGTTTTGGGTGTATGGACAGTTTATAATGCACTTCATCCTACACGTCAAAATAATCTTGCTAACTTATGCGTAAATACATATTATTCAACAAATTTGATTTCTTCTTTTTTAAATATTCATAGATTGCCACTATTCTCGGTGTCGTTATGTTAGTTCGTTATTTGATTGGTGGCAAAATATTTCCACCGCTTGTCATCGCTGGTCTATCGGCTGTACAAATTTACTTTCATTATCCATATTTAACGAAATAGATCTTGTCATGAACAAAAGCAATGATGTATATTTCGCATTTTGACTTATTTAGTCCTGCTAGCTATTCGTCTTGTTTTTTTTTTGTTTTTTTAATAAGCAAGCAAACTGTCTTTCTCATGTGTTTTGTTATTACGCTATTTTATTGAAAAAGAAAAAACTTATTCGTAGAAATATATTTATTTAAACCAAGCATCTTAACGATTATTTTTTTCTTATTTATACAAGACTAAATAAAACAAAAAAAACCCACAAGATTCTATTGTTCTCTTCTAGAATGTACATATCAATGCAGAGCTTTCTCGTTCTTCATATTTGAACAACAACAACACACACCCTCAAAATAGTATTAGGTTAATTAATAGATATATTACAAAATGTCTTTTCCACCACATATGCCAATGATGCCTCCTATGCCATTCTTTCCTTCAATGATGATACCACCGCCCAATGTAAACCTTCGTTTTATCTTTCGAAATCAAAAACGGTTTGTTTTATTCTAGCTGTCAACACCGCCACCGGGAATGCCGCCAATAGGAACGAATAGTACTCAAAAACCAGGAGATAACGAAAAGGTTCGTTGATATTTAGTTTGATTATTTTGTAATTGGAATGAATCTATTTATAGAAAGGTCGTCCTCAAGGAGCAACAACCGTTTTTGTTGGGAGTATATCTGATCGTGCACCTGATGTTATGATCAAACGAATGCTTCAAGTAATTTTGGTGACTTTTTGTTGTTTTATTTGATTTTTATTGATTTAGCTTTGTGGTGATGTTGTCAATTGGAAACGGATTCAAGGCGCTGATGGAAAACTTCAAGGTATTTTTTGTTTG
>ERZ778020.2051-NODE-2051-length-15531-cov-3.998385_pt1 | contig 15531 bp, 12 predicted proteins | sample MGYA00375750_ERZ778020 | MGnify/ENA primary metagenome ERZ778020 (study PRJEB29350, sample SAMN05389818) | bioreactor metagenome | isolation source: Ammonium sulfate bioreactor | place: South Africa: University of Cape Town | collected 2014-03-17 ...
CTCGTCAATGATGAACTCGTCCGACCGTCGTCCACCACCGCCACAACGCTATTGCACTGTTGATGGAACACGACCGACGGAAAAGAAGAAGAAATGGAAATGACATTTTTTTTTCTTTTCAGCTCTCCTTCGCGTTTTTTTCCTTCCTCTCTCTCTCTCTTTCTTTCTTTCTCTCGCTTTCATTCTGCCAGATGAGTGCTCCAGTTGATAGAGGGTAGTGGCACTCTTATGGTGGTTATATTGCGAACGGAAGAAGGCAAAAGAAAAGAGAGTTCTCGTTACTCATGCCATCCGTCGAGCAGACATACACAGTACAATACGAGGACGTAGAAGAAGAAGAAGAAGAAAAGGAGGGAGAGAGAGAGAGAGAAAACGTTTGTGTTACGTCCCCCTTACTTGCACAGAATTTCAACCCATAAAAGAAACGACAAGTATACACGATAGAATTTCGCCCTCAAGCATCGAATCGCACATGCAACACATGGGAAAGAGTAGGGAAAAAAACGTATAAAAGGTGAAAAGGTTGTAAACAATTGAATGGTGATGATAATGATGATGGAGCCATATGCACACATTTATGTATATATATCGATGAACAATAACAAGTGTCAAACGGTTCTCACCCTCAACAAAAGATATTCAATTGATTCATTTTCATTTTTTTCTTCTTCTCTTTCTCTTACATATGCTGCATATCGATGAGTGTTAGTCGAGTCGGAAAAGAACAAAGACTATATGTATATATACACAACTATTGTTTATCATTGTTAACTCAATCTACAATCCGATCAAGAATAATCATCTTGTTCAAATACAACAAATGTTACCCTTGCGATCTGCCTTTCTTTTTTTTTTCATATGCATATATAAATGTCCATATAAGCACGTTCAACATCATCCATCTGTCTGAATGTTATGTCTAATACTAATCGCTAGTAGATAAATCATACATACGTGCGTCATTTCTCAATCTCGATAAAAAAAAGAAAAACGACGAAGCTTCCCCTTATCTACCTTATTTCGTGATTGGTTTGAGAAGTACACTTGAGACAATATTCTCTTAGGATGTTCACGAGTCAATTGAATCTCACGAGAAAACTATTGAAATCTTATTTCATTCGATGATTAGAGAGGATTTGCTTCGATCTTATTTCGACGACGAAGTCAACCTTATGAATAATATTAAATAACTATCGAAATTCTTTCGTTTTTTTTTCTTCTGTCAAAATATTGACACATACACTTACTAGCTGCAGAGTTTAATTGAAACGAAAAGAAGAAGAAGAAGAAAAAAAAAGCGCATAGCTATCTCTCCCCCGTTTCTGCTGAATGCTGTTACAATGCGACATTTTCGATGACAAAATAATTATTTGACTACTTTTATATGCGTATGTACGTATGCATGCATGCAAAAGACGAAAAAGAAAAAAAAACGAATCGAAAGTACACACATACATACATGATCCATGTTATTTTATGCATATAAGTGTCTGTATGTACACACACATTATTTCTTCGATTTTTTTTTGTTCGTCTTTTTTTTATGCATATTTTCTTCTATATTATTACGGTGTTTATTTACTAGATTATTACCTAATAGATTCTGATCTATTGGAATGTAGAAGAAAAAAAAACGAAAGACGAGAAGGACAAACGACAAATGAATAGTATCGAAGTACAATTTCAATTGGGTCGTGAATGTCGTTCGGCAATTTTGGATTCGGACGATTTGTTAACGTTCGATTCGTTGCTTGCACTTGTTCAACGAACGTATCCGACATGTAAACATCCATTTAGTTCGTTTATTTATGTCGATGACGATGGCGATCGTGTGACTGTATCGAGTGAATTAGAAATGAGTCCTTTGCGAGAATTTTATTTTCGTCTTTGTCAAGAACAGATTTCATCGAAGCCGATTCTCAAACTTCAGCCGGTTGTCAATCGAAATCATGCGAATGTAACGATCGATCCGAGTCTCTCGTCGGTCGATGATCAACATTATCAGAAACGAAAATTTGCTCATCTCGAAGCCAATGTCGAACATATCCTCGCATCGGGAAATATGCTTTCACTCGATCTACTCGAAATCATTGGCACAGGAAACAGTGGCATCATTCGACGATGTCGAGACCGACGAACTCAACAGATTCTCTCGGTGAAAATCATTTCATTAGATTTTCAAAAAGATGAAAAAAAACAAGAAATTGTCACCGAATTAAACGCTTTGAATACGCTTCAATCGGACTACATTGTTCAATTGCATGGCGCCTATTTACACGAGAATTCCGTTCATATTTGCACGGAATTTATGGACCGAGGTTCACTCGAACAGTACATCGGTTTGCTTGTACCTGAGCATGTTCTCATTTTGATTACATTGTCAATGATTCAAGGTTTGATGTACATGTGGAGTAGGAAAATCATGCATCGCGATATTAAACCATCGAACGTGCTCGTTAATAGTTCGGGCGCAATCAAACTTTGTGATTTCGGTGTCAGTCGAGTTTTAGAAACAATCGGTCAGAAAGTTGCAACATTCATTGGCACACATAAGTACATGGCACCGGAACGTGTCGTTTCGGATGAATACAGTATACCATCGGAAATATGGAGTGTTGGAATGACAATTCTAGAAATGGGCTTAGGCAAATATCCGTTTCAAACCGAAGATCAACAATCAGCAACGAATAAACGACCGATTGAATTAGTTCAGTGTATTGTCTACGAAACTCCTCCACAATTGCCGAGTTCTCGTGGTTATTCAGCTGAATTTACAGAGTTAATTCAACGATGTCTTTCGAAAAATTCCTCAGATCGACCATTGCCAATGCATTTCTTCGAACATCCTCTTCTACTCAAATATATTAACAATGATCTCAATCAAAATCGTTCGATTATTGCAGAATTTTTCAATTGTACGCCTATGGATCGATGAACACTTGTTTATTGGACACTCCTACCAATGAAATGGTAAATTTCGGACAGAAACAAAAAATATAGCACAGAAGGAAAAACAAATGAAAGTCTTGTTTTTTTTCATTGAGCCAAATGCCACGAGCCAAAGAGCAAATGATTCGAACGTTTTTTAAATATTCGCCAATAAAATTTAAATAAATTCGAATTAAAAAATCCGATTAATAAAAGAACAATGAAATAAAAAAGTAAACAAAGATTGTAACGATTAGCCGATAGAAATGTTCGCAGACGAGATCGTGTTACTTGATTCATTCTAAATAACATGAACATAGAGAACAAAGTAAATTTCATTTGTATCAGTCATTCATACTGTAATAATTCATTCGGTTCAGAATAGATTAGAATGTATTTAACTCGAACGAGTTCATTCGATGTTACAACAACATATTTTTCAGGTACAGCACCAGCTTGAGTATCACTAACGGTACGTCGATCTTGATTCGACGTATTATCTAAAAATCGAAGTTTGGATTTCGATGAAATGTTCAGTCAAATCGTTGTTTCGATTACTTTCAATTGCACATTTAACATGTTCAGGTTGATCGATGATTTCACATAATAAGAGACAACTAAGCCGTTTGCCTAGCAGACTATTTGGCCAAACGCTGGCGAATGGTGAATAGTGAAGTGAAACAGATGGTTCAAGTGAAAAATACGTTCCCGAACCAAAGAGCGATAGTTTATTCATATGACCAAGAAAACCAATGTGAAGAATCGAATGAAGATTATCGAAACGTGTACCATGATAAGCATAGAGTGTTTTGTAGCGATTGTTATCGGTTAGATTTTGAAAATGTTCATTACGGGTGGAATTATATTGAATTTCGAACGCAAAATTCGGTGTTGGAACCGACAATTGATGATTTACAAGCGAAAGAACCTTTGGAAAGACAACGAACGATGATTAGAGATTCTATTTTTCAAGAAAAAATGCCTACAGGTTCAACAGATACACGATTTAATTTGAATGTTTCACGTGTTAACAGCCAATTAAGTAGTAAAACTTGTAAATCACTTAATTGCTCAACGATCGACAGGAAAGCAGTGACAGGTGGTAGACGAAAGACTTGTTGCTAGAAAATGAGGATGAGGGAACGTTTTTTCTTTCCGGAGATATTCGTTGACACTTACTAATTGCTCATCGGTTAGACCGACAAGAAATGTCGGACATGGTTTGAAAACCGTTTCACGTTTATACGATTCGAATGCTGTTCGAAGTAGAGTTAATTCGAGATCGAACGAATGCAATTGATCCGTTGATAACGAACTTAATCTTTCGGATAGTAACTGTCGTTCTTCATCAATATTCGACATGATTACGTCTGAAAGAAAAATCGAAATGATAATGATGTGTATATATATATGTATATATGTATAGTGTTTGTTTTTTTTTGTTTCTTTTGTCTGTTTCTTAAAGACAAACAAACGTTTGAAGTGTATTGTCTGTAAATATGGTAAAAAAAAATGAACCGAAAGAAAGAGAAACATATGGATTGCTATACAAGAAACAAACAGAATGAGGATAAGGAAGAATGTGCTGGTTTTGTTTCTCTCCTTCGAGCTAGTTCGAACACAACAACAGCCGGAAAAAGGAACGAAGAGAAATCTTTGACACATTTACAATATCGAAGAATAAATGAATAATGTGGGCTAGAAACGAAAAGAGGAGAGTAAGTTTTTCCTTGTTAATCAACACACACACACATACAACAGCAACAGCAAAAAAGGAACGAATAAATGTTTAATGAGAAAGAGAAAAGCGAAAAAAAAGAAAAAAAAATGTTGTTTAGTTTTTAAATATGTTTCGGTTTGGCGCTATCATCATTCGGTGTCGCCGATTTCGAATAGGATGAATATTGATTATGATGTTGTTGTTGATATAGTGGTCGATTGTTTGTTGATTGAGTATGTAATAGTGTTTGACGATGTTGAAATAACGATGGAGTATTATTTAGATTTGCGTTATTCGCCGGGAAGTTTTTCGTCAAGCCACTCATTAGACTTGGTACTTGTTGAGTTTGTTGACGATTGTTGTTCGAATTCATTGCACCGATTGGCATTGGCTGACGATTGTATTGATTTGGTGGTGGTGGAGGATAGAATGGAGGTTGATTCGATGAAGATGTTTGTTGTTGATTGGTGTGAAATGATTTCAAATTTTGCGAGAGCAATGATGGTGGACCTTGTTGTTGAGGCGGTTGATTCGATGAATTTGATGGATAATTTGTTGGACGAGATAACGGCTGAGACATGAGCGAATGATCACCTCGATCGATTGAACCACCACGAGGGAACATGGGCGGATGTGCCTGTGGTGGAGGATGAAAACCTTCGTTTTGTCCGTATAACTAAACAACAAAAAAAAAACACGGATTCGAGAGATTTTCGAATATGACGAATTTCGTTTACATTATGTGGTGACGGATGTCCGACAGGTGGACCATTTGAATTAGGTGGTTGAAAGAATTGTGGATAATATCCGCCATGTGCTAGTGGATCTTGAGTGCCGTATGGTGGTGGTCCGGGAGGTGTTTGTAATTGTTGTTGAGGTGGTGTTCGATAGTAAGGAGCACCTTGAGGCCGGCCTGACATCATTTGATTATCTAGAAAAAAACAAACAAATGTCGAATAGAAAAATTTTCAAGTTCGATGTTGTTGGTTTACTCATATAGGCTTGTGGAGGTGGCGGTGGTGGTTGTGATTGACTGAGTATATGACCTCCGTGATCGACTAAAAACGGCGATGGATAGCTTGGCATTGGTGGTGGTAATGCATTGTTTTGTGGTGGTGCTGAAATCGAACCTTGTGATGTATGATGGTACATTGAATTCTGATTTGGTACATTTGGTGGCGGTGGACCGGGCATGTAAACGTTCGTATTTCGATATGGAAAGTTCTGTGGTGGATACTAAACAGAAAAAGAAGAAGAAGATAGTTAAGATTTTGAATCGAAGAGAAATAATTAGATACGGCGACAATGTAAGAACAGAGATACAACGAATAGATCGACCAGACTTACGAGTTGTGATGATTGTACATTCGAAAAATCTGAATTCATCGGATCTGTACTATTCGAATTAGTAGTTGATGAATACATCTAATTTCAAAGGGAATGCGAAAAAAAAACGTTGCAAAATTTCATTCTTCTCTCCCACACGCACACGAGCTCTCATCTACATGTCTGAAATCTTACTCGATTGTATTGTTGTTGTTGTGCTGTTTGTTGTGGTGGAGGCGGTGGTAGAAGATTTTCATAGAACGGATACGAATGTTGTTGATGAAGAGGATTGACTTGTGATTGTGGAAGTAAATGCTGTTGTTGTAACGCTGCTGGTAATGGCGCAACGGAAAATGTTTGATAAGCATTCATGTCGACTTGATCTTGAATATTCGGCGGCACTTGTTGCGTTGGTTTGACGGTACAGATATTTTTCTGTTCGTTTTTATTCGTATTCGTATTCGTTGAATAGTTTGCCGATGAATTAATGGCGGTTGATGACGAATTCGAATTATTCGCCGATGATTTATTCGTTGATTCATCATTGACTGTCGACGAGACATTCGCATTTGTCGTTGATGACGATGTCGGAATCGTTTCTTGAGCGAAAGTATCGGATTTCGCTGAATTATTTGCTGAGACATTGCTTTCTTGTTGTTGCTGCATGGCAACCATGCTATTTATCGTTTGTTCGAGTTGACCACTCGGATGATCGGAGATATCCCAGATAGTTTTTAGTGAATTGATTTTTTGATTGTAATCATCACCGACTGTGCCGATCGATTGTTTGTCATCGTAGTCTAAGAATGTGCCTTTTTCGAATAATGGATTCGAGCCTAATGATGAAATTGCATCGGATTTATTGAAATTATTAGGTTTTGGTTTGACATCACGATCGGTTTTGTTGTCGCCGATCGGTGGTTTGATAGTTCGGACAAGATTTTCATTGGTTTTCGAGACGGATAATTGAAGTGGTAACGAAGAATCAATTTCGTTGACGAATTTTCTGTCGTGTGTCGCTTGAAAGAAGAAAAATAGTAGAAAGATGATTTTTAAAAAGTAAAAACCTACGTTTTTCAATGAGTTTACTCGCATTCGGAAGTTTATTTTCCGTATGTGGATCCCACATTTGTATATTTGACATAACATTCGCAGATAATTTTTCCGAATCATTTTTATTCTCATTTTGCGTTGATTGCGATGGATTAGTTGCTGTTTGTTGTTGTTGTTGTTGTTGTTGTTGTTGTTGTTGCTGCTGCTGCTGTTGTTGTTGATTTGTTGATGTCGATTGTTGTGTCTGTTGGCCTCGTTGTTTACGACGTGTTGACGATTGCCGATGGGATTGATTGTAATTATTATAATTATAATACGAATTCTCGTCATAGTATTGATTTTGATCGTAGTAATAATAACTTTGATCGTAATAATACATTTGATCGGCTTTACTCTGTCGATTCGATGATTTACTATTGAAACGTGGCGGTACGGACTTGCCGTTTCGTGCTCGTGTTGAATTATTTTCATTGGAAGTCTTCGTTCCGTCCGATGTTTGATGAAGATCGGAATCATTGGATGATTGCTCGACAGGAGCGTTGTCGATGGCGTTCTGTTTTGATAATTGAGCAGCTTTTTGTTCTTTTCGGCCACGTTTCGACATGACAACGCAGAATTCTTCGCCGCCATCGTCGAACGCCGTACTTTCTTCTTCGAGAGCACTGGCTGGAAGTGTTTCAATTTTGACAACACCGGCGACATTATTCAAATCGTAACCATCGAGTGAACGACGATGTTGATCTTTTTTCGCTTGTTTGCTAGTTGAAGTTTCATCGTCGTTATTTTGAAATGTTGTACTGCTTTGATTTGTGGTGGATAAACGGTTTGTACGAGTCGTACGAGTTGATTTAGCTGATCGGTCGTGAACGCCATGCGTTCGTCGATGAAGAGCACCTTCATTATAACGAGAATTGACGGGTCTTTGACTGGTGAAACTTTTCTTCGGCGGTGGAGTTCGATCTTTCGAATCGATGTTTGTTGATTTACTAGTTGGTTGTGAATTATCATGATGAACAATCGGTCTCATATTTGCACTTGATTCTGATGCGGTTTCCCATTCTTCGCCTTCTTTTTGTTCGTTATCATCACTTGCTGATTCCTTTTGAAGATTATTCATCGTCGACTGACGATCATTTGCTGTCGTTGTTGTGGTTGCGGTTGTTGATTGACCACGTTTATTGGTTCGATTCGTCGACGAACGTGTTTGATGAGATTGGTGATACGGATCAGATGAGTAACTGTATCGGCTGTTGTATCGTTGATCGTAATAGTACGCATTCGAAAGATTTTGTGAGCGAGCACCGCGACCACGACGAGTTGAAGAACCGTAGTAATTCTGCGATGACAATTGCATGCTATCGTAATCTTGCATAGAACGTGAATAAACATTTCGATGACGAGTTGTCTGTTGATTTTGATAGTAATTCGATTTCTTTTCGTTGGTATTGGCTGTTGGCTTTTTGCTCGGTGAAATTGTTGGCTGTTCTGAAGAAGGATTTGCATCGGTTTCAACTTTTTGTTCTGGGAGAATTTCGACGGATTTTTCCGGCACGACGATTGGTATTTCTTCGACTGTAGGTTTTGGTTCAATAGCCCATGGAGCTGGCTTTCGAATAGGTTCTTCTGCGGTCGATTTAACCGGTTCTTCAGCAGATTTCACCGGTGGTTCACTTGTTGTTGTTGGTGGTGTTTTTTTGCTAACTGTTCGAGTCGTTGGAGTTTTCTTCGTTTTCGAACCTGTACTCGTATTTAATTGTGACGAAACATTCGATGTATTATTAACATTATATGTATTGTAATTTTGTTGATGACGAAGTGTTCCACCACGTCGATAACGACCGTAGGAACCTAATGTTGTATATCCTCGGTGATGCGAATGTGAATTATATGTTAACGATCGTTGATGCGTCGAAATATTCGCATCATAATAACCTGTATCATCATCGTAGTATTCATCGTCATTGCCCCAAGCTGAATCGTTATTCTCATTGTAGAAATCGTTTCGTTGGGAGTAATGTGTCGAATTATTATAATCTTGTCGTTGGTTTTGACTTGAAGTTTTATAATGTTTCGATGTTGGCGGCGGTACATCGGACCGAACGCTCATCAACGGTGGAATCGATGCTGTATTAATCGGCGTAATTGCATTTGTTGTCGATGAGGTATAACGTGATTTACGTTCGATGGGTGCCGATTGTCGACGATCGTTGATTTCAGTTGTTTTCATTGGTACTTTGTATTGAATGGCTTCTTGTGGCGTTGGATCGGACGTTTCAGCTGGTCGTGTTGGTGATAAAGTTCGCCAAGCTGGTTGTGATTTTTGTATCGTTGATTTCGATTCGAGTTTAGCTGTCAATGATGGAATATCGTTCGGACGTGTTTTAGCCGATTGTTTTGTTGATCGTTGTGGAAGATCATCGGACTTTTGTTGTAAACGACGTCGATCATTGTTATGATACGATTGTTGATAACGATTCGTTGTTGTGGTTGAATCGTCCCATTCATTGTTCCAATGATCATTGGCGTTGGTTTTATCGAAATAATCGTTAACATCGGATGTTTTCGATTTCGAATAGGTTTTTGCTTTTCGATTGGTTGCAAGAGGAAAATGTTTCGATCGTGTGAGAAGATCTGATTGAGATTGCGAACTTGTTTCACTTTCTGATCGACTGTATCGACGTGTTTGAGTCGTTGTCGATGGTTTATCATCATCGGGTTCGATTTGAGCGTTGGATTTCTCGTGTAAAGATGCATAATTAAATGAATCCATTTGATCGGACCAACTTTTCATTGCAAATGTTTGACTATCGGCTGTATCATGACGCGTACGAGCTGTCGTCGTCCAATCGACTGAACTTTCTTGACCTGTCGATGATAACAAAGGTCGTGTTTGATAGCCAGGCATTTGCTTTTGTTCATTAGATGTTGTCGAACGTTGATCACGAGTTGGACGTTCTTGTTCGTCTCGTCGTTGTCGTGCAACATGGAGAACATTGACTAATTCGGAATTTTTATCATCTTGCATTTGTTTAACATGTTCATCGTCTTGTAACAAACGTGAACGTGTGTTTTGCACAGAACGATTCGCCGTTTGAGAATAATTCTGTCGTGATTGATTATTATTATTATTATTATTGTTATTATTGTTGAATCGACGTGTCGATGATTTCATTGTGTTTGTTTCAACGATATCACCATCTTCATCATCACTGAATCGAATTTTTTCTTCGTAATTGACTTCCTGAGATGCACTTGCCCATGTGACATTATCGGTTAATTTCGAAAGATCATCGATATCTTTATTTCGAAGTATAGTCGGTGTTTTATAATCATTTGTTTGATGTAAACGTTGGTGTTGTTGTTGTTGAGATTGATTATAGTTCGATGAACGATACATCGATGATCCTTGATAGGAATTATTCGTATTATATGACCACATTTGCTGTTGTTGCGGGTGTTGTTGTTGTGGAGGCATTCGCATGTAGGATGAATTGGGCATTTGTGTGGTTGTTGAGGGTGGTGGTAGATTTTGTGATTGCATAGATTGAGAATTGTCGGTCGGCTCGTTGGCTATGGGTTGTGCTCGACCGCCGCCTTCTTTCCATGAAGCTAGATTAGCTGGTCGAAAACTTGGTCCTTGACTATTCGAATGAATTGAATTGATCAATGATTCTGATGTTGATTTCGTTTGTTTGGTTTCTTGTGTAGCTAAACGTGGAAAATCGTTCAAACCAAGTAGATTCGGTGGTGATGTTTGTTCATTTGCATTTCCCGATGTTATATTACTCCATGTGGCTGGTAAACGTGGTTTATCAAGATCATTTGCTTGTGTCAAAGGTGATGTTGCTGGTAATGAATCGAGTTGCTGTTGTGTGGGCTGTTTCGATGGTGTTAATGGACGTATTTGATTTGTTGGCGTTTGATTGCCGCTATTCGATGACCAACCGTGACTTGTGCCTGTCGGAATGGTTGGATCGAATGTTGATGAATTTGTACCGGTTTCACTTTTTAAACTTGGTAAATTGGCCGGCGGTGGAATACGTCGACTGTTAACTTTGCCGAGATTAGCCCAGCCTTGAGTACGAGCTTGAATATCGATAAAAGACAAAATTTAAGACTGAATATTTGATGATGATGGTGATGAACTTACCGTCAGCTCGACTCGTTTCATTTGATCGTGTCTTACTTACAAAATCGTTTGTTTTAATGCCCGCATAGCGTTTATTCTTATCAATAGATTTACTTGTAATAGACATGTTAATAAATGAACGATGGATATGAATATAGTAGTGATCATGCGAAATAAGAAGACAAACCAATGACTCGCACCAAAATGTGATGAAATGTTGTTTAGTTTAATAATTTAATTTAAACTCTACTGTCAAATTCGATTGATTGATTGAAGACAGAGAGAGAAAGAGAGAAAAAAAGTATCTAAAAAAATAAGAAAATAGAAGAATTTCATAATTCCAATCGTTGTCGTCGATTACTGCTTGAATACAGACATCGGAGATGAATGAAAATAAATGAAGGACCACAAACGGGAAACAATGGCGATGCAAAAGAGAGAGAAAAAAGGCGACATCTATAGTCTATTGCGTTTCATAACATTTCGAGTTTGATTTATTAGAAAAACGAGAATTTACAAAAAAGAAAAATTGAAATTCGATATCGATTCAACGACTAGACGGAATTGATTTGTGCTGCTTAGCAACGAAATCTTTCATTGATGAAATTGATTCGTTGAGTTCGAAAGATTTGCAATGGAAAATTTGTTGTTGGCGTATGTCGAGTCGGACATCGACAATAGCAACAAAATTTATCGACGGTCAAATCGAAAAATTTCTGCACAGTTTGCCGTAAACGTGATGAAATAATCAGATAAATAATTGGTTGTAAAGCACAATTAAGAAAAACAAGTAAACGAACGATATGAATTAAACATTGAAAAAATAATTCATTCATAAAATCATGTTGAAATAATTCATTTGAAACAATAAATAAGAGATTTAGCAGACGATAAGGTAGAAGCAAAAGTATATACAGAAGTATAACGATAAAAACCATGACAATAACTTGAAGATGTTGAGTGGAACGTGAGTTGATTGATGAAGATTTTTCCGACGTAAATTGACTTGATACTGACAAATGATAGGTGTTTGTTGATTGACGAAAATTTCGTTGTAAATTCGATGCATTCATCGATAACGATGACGTTGATGTTTGTCCTTGACGACGTTTTTCATTACTGAGAAAATTTCGTGTCAAGAAATTATATTGACCATTGAATTTCACTGATTTTGTTGAACGAAATTTATTCGAATGAACAATTATTCGTATAACTTGTCCATAGATAACAATGAGAAATATGCCTGTGATGAGATATGTTAAAACAAGAATGAGAATTAAATATGTTCGAGACCACGTTTCTCTTGCTTCAGTGTCACAACTTGCAAACGTCAGATTACTTTGATTTGCTAAATTATAGGTTTCGTATTTAGTCAAGAGAAACAATGGCAAATTAATTAAAATGGCGAACAACCAAATAATACATGAGGTTTTCGAATGATTTCGTATTTGTCGTCGAATGAGGTCACGTTGAAGACAACGTGGCACGCCCGCAGGATAACACCGGTGTAAAGTTAAAATTAATAGGAAACCTAGTGCAGCTTGCATTGATACTTGTTGAAGAAATGGAAGAAAATAACCTTAAATTAAAAATTAAAAGAAAACATGATATTCAAAAAAGTTTCAATCTCAAATATCGAAGAGAATAAGTGGGCTGATGGATATATTTAGCCAAGTACTCGTTTACACTATCGTTTCTTGTTCTCAATTTCGAAATCAAATTATCGTTTTTCGTCGTTTTTATGAATTCTATCTATGATGTACTTACAAATATAAAGACCTAATTGAAAACCATGATCGGAATAGAAAACTGCACTGATACGTTCAGGTAAACAGGTCAAAACAAGAATAATATCCGCGAAACTAACGTTAATTATATAAAAATATGTTGATGTATGCATGGTTTTATCTTTGAGAATAGCAAGAATAATAATTAAATTGCCAATAAATGCAATAAAAATAAGTAAAATAAATATTGTAAACCAAGATATATTCCAATAGTCGATAGACATCGTTTTGTACCCAGAAAAATTTGTCGTGTTAGTTTTAAAATTCTAATACAAACAAAGTCATTCGCCTGCGTGCCTCTTAAATAGTACAAAAGTCAAGATCCACAGAGAGAAATTTTTCTATGCTTCGCGGTCTCTTGCGTGTTCTATTGAAAATAACAAGAAGAAATAAAAAAAGTAATTTTACTTGACGTTAAGTGCTTTTGTCTTTGTGATTCAATCAAAGAAGAAAAAAAATAGATATACAGTGATGCCAACCAAAAATTATTGGCCCACTCTTACATGACAATTTTATTTTTGCTATTACACAAGCACGACAGGGGAAATAAATCGATTGCGACTATCATTATGTAGTGCAATGTTCCTAGGGTACGTGCCATGCGTTCGACTTTCGAGTTGTTTTCGTTCTATTATTTTGTGAATAAAACCAGAACGAAAGCAACTCGAAAGCTGAACTTATCGCATGTATATTAGGAACATTATACTACATAATGATAGTCACAATTGATTTATTTCCCCTATCGTGTTTGGGTAATAGCAGCAATAAAGTTGTCATGCAAGGGCGAGGCAGTAATTCTTGAAGTCACTGTACTTTTGTTTGTTTTTTAATCAAATCCTATTCTTATTCTGGAACGAGAATGTCACGTATTTATGTTCTATGCTTCGGAAATTTATATCACTTCGAGATTAAAAACTAGAACGCTCGTGCAGCGACATGAGAGGGAGAGAGAGAAGAGTTTTTCTTCGTTTTCTTCTTTGAAATAAAAAAACGGCTTAACTAAATCTTCTATCTTAAATTACTGAAAAGAAAAACTAAAGACGTGTTTATATTAATGAACGGTTATATAAATGAAACGTACTCTTCTTTTGAAAATGTCACGGGTTTTCTTTCAATTAATAAGTGGTGAACTTCTATAGAAACTAAATCGAACGGAACCCGTTGACATAAAATTTGGCAAGTCTGTCTATCGTGTCACTACGCTCGATTGACAAAGAAATCTAACGTTTCGTTTCGTTTCTTTATTAAACAATCCTATGAGGATTGTATATATAAACAACAATAGACACATAACAACAACATGTATACACCTAATTTTGAATATAAGAGAAAAAAAAACAGAAAAATGAATATATGCATGCAAAAGAAAAAAGAAAACACACACGAAGAGAGAGAAAGAGAAAAGAAAAAACAACAAAAGAAAACACAGTTATTGCGAAAGTAAAAAGTCTTGGGTTGAGTTCGTTGTTGTTGCCGTTGAATTGACTTGTTCGATTAATGTCGGTTGATTAACATTGATTTCATTTGTATTATTCGGATTTTTCATAACTGTAACTAATCCACCGAATTCATCGAATCGAAACGGTGTCGTATTATTACTTGCGCATATAAGCTATCGAACAAAGTCAAAAGGAACAATTTAGCTACTCAAAATTAAATAAATATATTTATGCATACTTCCGCACGACCTCGAGATTTAATTTGCTGATGAATATTACCGTTATTAGCAGAATCAAGAATAACAACCTGAAAGAATTATTATTACGAATTTGAAAAAAATGTAAATTAAATGTTCTTACATCCATTCGATGTTTTTCAGTAATATGTTTAATGAATTCATCGACATTGCTTTGATATCGTCGACAGAGACCACATTGAAATCTATTTTTAAAATCGAATTAAAATAAATTCTGCAAATCACAATGACAAACTTCGTATTTGGATTGGAGAGAAGTGCATCATTCGATAAAAGTACGGGCGTATTCGATTGTCCAGCATGATTATGATGTAAATGTCGCTAGAATAAATATCCGAAATGAATCGATTTGAAATGATTTTTTTTTCAAAAATTATTTACTTTAAGATTTGTTTTCTTATCAGTTATATACGAACAAAACGTGCAAACATGTGCCGAATCGTCTAATTGTAAATGTTCACTTTTAACATGTTCATTCAAATGATAGAGTTTAGTTGTTGAAAATGGACATTTTTGACACGTAAAAACACATTTTGATATGACTTTATAACATTGAGGAACGGTACCATGTGGTGGAGGTACATTAGGCATATCAGTTTGCTAAAAAAAAGCAAAAAAGAAAATTTTCAATTTAGAAAAAAAAACAATTCGGTTTACTCGTTTCAATATATCCGAATTAAATAAACGATTTCCTCGACCTATTTGAGGTATATTTAATTTATGTATAGATGTTAAATGACGTTTCAAATGTTCCATTTGATAGAATTTATTATTACACTTTGGACATTCATAATTTCTTTGTCCTTGATGATACAACATATGACGCTAAAAATAACGATAAGACGGATTTAAAGAATACGATTACAAGTTTGACGAATTTACTTTTAATTTA
>ERZ778020.2070-NODE-2070-length-15423-cov-3.649662_pt1 | contig 15423 bp, 18 predicted proteins | sample MGYA00375750_ERZ778020 | MGnify/ENA primary metagenome ERZ778020 (study PRJEB29350, sample SAMN05389818) | bioreactor metagenome | isolation source: Ammonium sulfate bioreactor | place: South Africa: University of Cape Town | collected 2014-03-17 ...
CATATTTACACGACGAAAATTCAATCTCTATCGAGGTTACGAACGTATATTGAATCCCTATCGTGTACAGTTCTATATTCGACGTAAAAGTCAACATCTAAGACAATTGATAATTAAGCCCGTTGCTGAATATCATAATATGTGTGATTTTTTGAATTTATTATCGAGTTTTATTGAATATCAAGGCGTGGATAATTATCCATTTCCATTTTTGGATGAATTCTCATTTACATTTCATGTACTAGTTTCAATTGAAAATGAACAAAGTAATCAAAATCTCATTATGAACGCGTATTTTCAACATCCAAATGCATTTATTCGTGGTAATAAACATTACTATGGTACCGGTGGAGTTATCTTACAAACTTTACGACGATTTATTTCATCGATTCATAATTTAAAACGATTTCATTTGAATAATCTTTTACTTGATACAAGTTCGGATATTGGTGCTTGTCTAGAAGAATTACTCGTTAATTCATGTGAAACTTTAGAATATATTGAAGTTCTTAATTATACATCACATATTATACCATTGTATACGGTTGGATTATTTCCTAATTTACAAACGATTTCAATAAGTTCACATTCATTAAATGAAGATGTTCTTCTTCTATTTGCTAATCATCTTGTTCATCTTTCTCGTTTAATTATTGTTCATGATGAATTAACAATACCATGTCGATATGCAGATCAAATCTGGTTTGATATCGAACAAATTTTGAGAGAAACTAAACGGCAATGGTTTATAAAAATGCTAACAAATGGTAAATGTAAAGCCGAACCATTTTGGCCCGTTCATCCTGCGCCGATTTGTTCGATTGTTTATGAAACAACTTCGATTAAAATTGTACAGAATTCAATTTATACTTGCATGGAACAGTACAAAGATTCTCTCGAAATTTATGTTAGTAAACTAATGTTTTCCTTTGGAATTTATTCGATTGATTTTTTAGGCTCATTTAAAATCAATGTGTCGAATATATATTCCACGTTCGTTTATTGAACGTGCCGATACGGCTTATATTGGTCTTGTTAAAACTGCTCGATATTTGCATACTTTAGCAATAAAACAACGGATATCAACAGCTACTTGTCTATTGATTGGATATTATGGTACGAGAAATAATCTCAAGAATTTCTATCTTCGACGAAATTGTGTTATACTAAGAAATGAATATCGACAGTATATTTTCGATGAAAATGGCGATGATAATCAACAATTACATCAATGGTTGGAAAAACATTGCCGAAAATATGATGATGTCGAATCAGCTCTTTCGATTTTATTTCGACGACCTTGGAAAATGTTGTCCGATTGGGAATACAATCAAATTCGCGTGTGAAACCCTCGTTTTTGTATATGTTTTGTGTGATAGAATGCAATAAATGCAGAACAGAAAAAAAAATGGAGGCAGTGGGGATTGAACTCACGACCTATCGCATGCGAAGCGATCGCTCTACCACTGAGCTATGCCCCCTTGTAAGGTCGTATGAAGAAAAAAATTCTATACACGAAAAGAAACTATTCTCCTATGTGGCACGAGCGTTTGATTTTGAGGCAATGAATGAAAATCAAGATAGTTATTATTTTATTTCATTAATCAGTCTTTTGTTTTTATTAGAACGCATAACTTGAAAAACAAACAATCAAACGGAGAAAGAAAAAGAGTTGCTGGTTTATTTATTTTGTTGATCTTTGTCTTTGTTTTCTTCATTCGATTGATTTTGATCGGACGAGGAATCGCTTGAAGATGATGACGATGATGATTGTGAACTTTCACGATCAGATTGCATCTAAGACGAAAAAAATATATAAAAATCAGGGCAAACGCTTTTCTCCTACCTTCTTGTAAGCGGTTTCGAATAATTTCAAACTTTGTCGTTGAAATTCATCGGCGGCTTGTTTAATATCTTCAACAGATTCGTTATCTTTATTTGTTAATTTTTCACGTAATTTCGTAGCTCCTTCTTTCAATTTCGAAAACTGAAATTTAAAAAAATTCAAGTAAATTTCAATGTTTTTCATGTTGTACTTCGTCAGCTGGCAATTGATCTTTGTATTCTTCCATTTTCGATTCGGTATCGTGTAAAATCGATTCAACACGGTTGACTTCTTCGACCATTTCACGTCGTTTCTTATCATCAGCTGAGTATTTCTCAGCAGCACGAACCATATTTTCAATATCATCTTTGCTCAAACCGCCACTCGATTGAATAACAACTGAAAAATCATAAGTTTTCTTTTACAATTCGTCACTTTCTTTTTTCTCATTCATACTCTGTTGTTCTTTGCCAGTACCACGATCACGTGCAGATACATGAACAATACCGTTAGCATCGATATCGAATGTAACTTCAATTTGTGGAACACTATTGAAAACAAGAAAATCGATTTCGAAATGAAATATTCGATGAGATTTACCCTCGTGGAGCAGGCGGAATACCAACCTATGAAATAGATAGAAAAAAAATCAATTTAAAATAAAAAAATTGTTTTGTTTTTTTTTTACGAGATTGAATCGTCCGAGTAATTTGTTATCCGCAGCCATTTCACGTTCACCTTGATGAACTTTGATTTCGACTTGTGTTTGTCCATCAGCAGCTGTTGAAAAGACCTAATTACACAGAGAGAAAAACTTCTCAATTAACTATTAAAAATAAGCATTTCTCAGTACTTGACTCTTCTTTGTTGGAATCGTTGTGTTACGATTGATTAATTTCGTAAAAACACCACCAAGAGTTTCGATACCCAACGAAAGTGGCGTGACATCCAAAAGAAGAAGATCGGTGACATCACCTCCGAGAACACCACCTTGAATAGCTGCACCCATGGCCACAGCTTCATCGGGATTGACGGATTTATTCGGTTGTTTACCGAAGATTTCTTGAACTGTTTGTTGAACTTTTGGCATTCGACTCATACCACCAACGAGAATAACTTCATTTATATCAGTGATTTTAACATCAGCATCTTTAATAGCTTTTTTACATGGTTCAACTGTTCGTTTGATTAAACCGGCAACAAGATTTTCGAATTGTGCTCGTGTTAATTTATAATTCATATGTTTAGGTCCTGATGCATCCATAGTTAAATAGGGCAAATTAATATCTGTTTGAGCGGCTGATGACAATTCGCATTTAGCTTTTTCAGCAGCTTCACGTAGACGTTGCATAGCTTGAGGATCTTTTGTAATATCGATACCACTCTCTTTTTTAAATTCACTAACAAGATGTTTCAAAAGAGCATTATCGAAATCTTCGCCACCTAAAAATGTATCGCCGTTCGTTGAACGAACTTCGAATACATTCGATTGCATTTCAAGAATCGAAATATCGAATGTACCACCGCCAAGATCATAAACTGCAATGATTTTATCTTTGGTTTGTTCGAGACCGTAGGCAAGTGCAGCAGCTGTCGGTTCGTTGACAACACGAAGAACATTTAAGCCAGCAATTTGTCCGGCATCTTTCGTTGCTTGCCGTTGTGAATCATTGAAATAAGCTGGAACTGTAACAACAGCATTTTTCACTGGTGAACCATAGTAATTCTCAGCTGTTTCTTTCATTTTTGTTAGAACAAAAGCACCGATTTGACTTGGCGAATAGGTTTTATTGTTGGCTTCAACCCAAGCATCACCATTCGATGCACGAACAATTTTAAATGAAACACTTTGCATTTCTTTTTTGACTTCATCGTCATTAAATTTTCGGCCAATTAAACGTTTGGTTGCATAGAATGTATTTTGAGGATTTGTTACAGCTTGACGTTTAGCTGGCATACCAACGAGACGTTCGTTGTCTTTGGAAAATGCGACCACCGATGGTGTTGTTCGCATACCTTCAGCATTCTCGAGAACCTTGGGTGTTTTACCTTCCATAACGGCAACGCATGAATTAGTTGTGCCCAAATCAATACCAATGATATGACCTTTAACTTTACCACTGCCACCTTTGGAAACATCTTTTGAATCGCTAGAAACAACAGAAAACAAAGAATGAACTCAATTCGAAATTTGTTCAATCAACCTCTTTTGACGAACACTTTGAGCTTGAATAGTTGCCTATAGAAAGAAGAAAAAAAACGAACTTATCCAAATGTCAAAAATTGATTTAGCAAAACAAATACTCGAACTATTGATGATTGCTCATGATTGAGACGAGGTGTTAAATGTTTTAAGCAGTTATTCAAAACACTTTGACGAACGAACATGTTTGATCAATGATCTAGAAAACGAGAATGATGCAATCGATGGATGTTATTTTAAATGTAAATGGATGGAAGAGACTAGAAACAAGTGATTTCTCATTGGAACCTTTGTAACTAATCAAAAGAATGATATGTGTAGTGCCTATGTTCGTTTCTTTTTCATATACCTCTATAAAAGTACGATGAAAACCCCACAGATGTCACTGTTTGCCGTTAATTCCATTGAAATCGATTTAAATTTATTTCAAATGAAACAAAAAAAGCAAATATATATTTAAGAGAAGCTTGCACGAGCTGAACCAACACCACGGAATTCCCAATGCCATGGTTCGCTTTGAACAGTACGAATGAATCCGTATGTATGAGCATTTTTGTATAACCATTGATAAACAGCACTGCTTGCACAACCAGTTGCTGTAGCTGTTGTTTGTTTGCCACAGTTTGTATTTAAATCAAGAGCAATACCACGGCCATGATTGGATGTACCTGGTCGAGCAGCTAAATTACCGTTGTTACATGATTTTGTTTGATAACAATTCCAGAAGTAATTTTGTCGAGCAATTGTACGGAAACCGGAACTAACTTTAATTGAAACACCGGCTTGTTTAGCAGCAGTAGCCATTTTATCGAAAGCGCAAGCTGTAGCTGTGGTCATTGTGTTGTCAGAATCAGTTGGAGCTTTAGCATAGGCACTTGTATCAGTTAAATGTTCAGGAAGAATTTTAACAACTGAATAGATAACATTATCATTACCAGCAATTTTACTAACAGTTGCACTAGCATAATTTCCGCAAGCATCAGATGATGAGCCTGATGTTGTTTCACTTGTAATACAACATTTAATATTAGCAGCACCGGGACATTTGCCAGTAACAGTACGACCTGTACAGGCTGAAACATCCATACATGAACCTTTAATGTTACTGTTGTCATAACAGTCAGTAGCAAGCGAAGTTGCTAATGTAACGAGAAAAATTGAAGCAGTAAAGAATGAGACCATGATTTGTATTTGAGCACACTCAATGAAATTAATTGATGAAAATCGATGGATATTTATATGAGAAGGATTGTTTTTGACAAGAAAATCGAAAAAATAATTAAAAGATTAAGAGATGGCGAATATTATTTAGGGCATATTTTCAATTGCTAGGATTAGATTGTGTATTAGCAGTTGTTTTTCTTTTTTACTTGACGTCAATTTTTTTTGTTCTTTTATCACAAAATAATTTGATTTAAATAAAAGAAAAAATCAGATTTGGCGCCATCTTTTCGTTCATAGAGATTTACATGTTATATCTAAATACCCAATTTTACAGTTGAATTTGAAATGCTCTTATTTGTTCACTCTCACTCGTACTATAAATCGCCTCGATATCAAAATGATAAATCAGTAATGGTAAAACTACGACAGAATGTAGACAATCGTATCAATTGATCACAATCGGTTGTTTTACGAAAAAAACTGCAACATGGGATATATTGACATCTAACTCAACCGGAATAGAGCTTGTTCACATGCTGTCAAAAGAAACGTTATAATTGATGACTGTTGTACAAAAGCAATTAAATTATGTTTATTTTCAATCTAGATTGAAATAACTACAATTGTAATGAGTATTTTACGACCAATATAACAAATTTATATATTGTTACCGTAAGAACAGATAGGCAAAAGTTATTTTTCAAAATATTTCGTTTTCTCTCGTAGATCATTTCGACGACTATTGTTGTAATAAATATTACAGATATATGTTGGAATCCATATCGAAAAAAAATTATCGAGCCAACAACAGCCATTGAACTGAACTAAATTTCATAAAATATTATCGATTTTTTCTCTTCCTCAGATTAATCTTCGTTTCGTTTCCTGTTTTCTACTGATTATTCATAGTTTTTCATTGCAGATGAATTCAAAAAAGATTCGAAGTTTTGCAGTTGAAACTGCTAAAGAAAATTAAAAAAAAACTCTACTCGCCATGGTCGACTCGTTATCACCCGTTTTTGTTTTTATCTTTCTGTGCTGGCTATTCGATTTTCCTCAGCATACTATTGAGAAATATCTTTCAGTTAGTTGTACGTATACAAATTTTGCCCAAAACGTATTTTATGTATTCGTGCTCTCACTGTTTTGCAGTAGTAAATCGAATAAAATAATCTATCATATTTCCCGAATTGCTCAAATATAACTTCGTAATTAAAGAAACGAGAAATTAAAGAAGATTAGATATTTTATTTTTGTCATAAAGATAAACTCATTTGATTTCATTTGCACAAAGAGAGAAGAATTAACTAATAGAAAATATTATTCATTTACGATTAAATAAATTCTTGAATCGAGAAGCTTTTGGTGTCTAAGAAGAGAGAAAAAGAATCGAAATAACTTTCGAAGAAAAACAACAAGATTCGATTGTTACCTCTGAGCCAGCTTTTTGATTTTCAGTTGCAATTCCACCTTTACGTATGAAACTCGCCGAGAAATCATCTGGATCTTGATCCATTGTTTCCAATGCATAGGCTGTACGTAAATGTTTCGGTTGACTAAGATTTCGACGTTGCAATTCTGTTAAACGTCGAGTATAATCAATTGCACCAAGATCGAGATGAATAGGTTCATCTTCATTTTCAATATCTAAAATCATGAGAAAAACAATGAGACGAATTCGAAAGCAGACGACAAAGTCTCGTACCATATTTGGTTATATGATCAGTTGTACGACCGCTTCTGAAGAAAACAAAATTGATAAATGCCGATGAAAAGAAAAGTTCGCTTACATTGGATAATTAAATGATTGATTTTTATGTAAAAGTAAAGCTAAATCATCATGATCAATTGATCTCGTATCATCCATCATTTTTTCAGTTCGTCTCATCACTCTCATGTCTAAACTTGGCGAACGAATTAATCTCGACATCGATTTATTATTATTTTCAATTGGTTGAAGAACAGCAGCTGAATTCGATGTTGGTGGTAGTTGTTGATGAACAGTTGTACTTGTGATCATTTGAGCTTGTGCTTGGGCAGCTTGTTTTTTAGCTTGTCGAAGATTTCGATCGGCAAATTCTAATTGAGCCATCAAAGGCAACCGTTCGCTTTCCAATTGATGACAACGAGTTTTGAGTAGAGCATTTTGCTTTTGTACTTCATCAAAATCCGACAAGATCTTCGTATTTGTTGCTTTCAACTCGCCTAGTTCTTGTTCCGTTTTCTTATGAAGAACTTTCGATTTTTCATAATGTTCACGAAGATCTTCACCGTATTTTTCCAATTCTTTGATATCTTGATTGTACAATCGTGCTGCTTTTTTCAAATTCTCGACTTCTTCCATTTTATCTTTCAATGCTTGTTCAGCTTTATTCACACGCATTTGTGCGTCGGTATATTCCGTTTGTGATCGAAGTTTATCTTGAACAATAGTTTCATGCATTTCACGGACATGTTGAACTTGTAATTTTAATTCAGTTTCACGTTCTTCTTGTTCATTTAATTTGATTTCATACATTGAACATGTATTTGTGAGTTTATCATATTGAATTTGAAGATCAGACAAACGTGTTTGACAATTATCACGATCGAGTTTAATATGATCGAGATCGACTTTCAATGAATCGATTGTATTGAGAAGATTGACAATTTCAGCTGATTTAAGTGAAACTTGTTCGTTTAATTGACCGATTTGATGTCGAAGATCGAATGATTTAACAATTTCCGAATTGAGTTCATTGCTTTGACTATGAAGTTTACCTTTCAATGAAGTTATTTCACTTCGAATGAGATTACATTCATCGGTCTAAATCAAAAACCGTCAATTTTCAAGTGATAAAAATCGAATAAATTACTGTTTTCGCATTTTCTCGTTTGAATTCTTCGACTTGTTTAGTTGTAATTGCGAGTTTATTTTCATACGATTCAATTTGCCCGTTAAGTTCATTTCGAACTAAAGAACCAAACAGATTAATTTCTTTTTCTATTTCAAAATTTTACGTGTAATTTGTTGTTCAGCAAGTTCGTGTTTTTGTTTGTATAATTCTTGATATTCGTTTCTCGATTGTTCGATTTTCTCTTCTAATTGTTTGATTGTTTGTTTGAATGAATCGATTTCTGTATCAGCTTCACGTCGATCGTAGAACGACATTTTCAAAGCATGTAATTCTTCTTCTAACGCTCGTTTTTCAGCGACAATCAACGGTGTTTCTGTTGACGTCATTGGTTCGTCGAGTTTTCGTTGAAGTTCGTCTTTATCATCTTGTAAATGTCGAATTTGTCTGAGAAGTTCGTTTTCACGTTGTTCTTTGAGAATTTTCATTTGTTGATTTTCGACTTCGAGCATTTTGACTCGTTCGTTGGCCGACGAGAGAAGAAGAATGTCGGCATTTTGATTGACAATCTTTTTGCTGTACTCATCGGATTGTTGTTTCGATTCTCGAAGTTTTCGTTCGAGTGACGCGACTTTCTCGTGCATTTCATCGTTTTTCTTTTGATATTGTTGAAGACGTTGTTGAAGATCGCCGACGTTTTCCTTGACATTTTGAAGACGTTTCGTTTCGATTTCATATCGATGAACGTCTTCTCGAAGTTTATTTCGTTCGTCTTTGATCGTTTCGTAATCGGCGAGTCGAAGAATTTTCTCCGATTGTTCACGGTTTTTTTCCTCTGAGCAAAAAAATCGAATTTAAGAATAAAATGAAAGATGAAGAAAACTTACTCAAATCGTTGTAACTTTTTTCCAATCCACCGTATTTATGTTGAAGATCGTCGAGTTCGTATTGAACTTTGAAGAGATCTTCTTGTAAAGCTCGTGCTTGCTGAGCTGCAATGACTGCCGATTGAGATTGACCAGGTGAACGCGTAAAACTTCGATCGAGCATCGATGACGATCGATTGTTGTTGTTCAACGAATCATTTAGATTGCAAATCTGCGTATTTCGTCGTTTTCGAATGACCGGCGTTGTTTGTTTCGGCTGTGTGCCATTGGTTTCTAAGAAAACGAGAGATTTCGAATGGAAATTCAACGAGTTTTTCTACCATCTTTCAAACAAGCATCGACGTTTAATTGATAGGGATTGTTTTGTGTAGCTTCGATCATATGCAAATCGAACAAAGCTGCTAATTGTTCGTGCTGACTTTCATCGGCATCGAGCGATTTCGAATAGAAATACGTATCGGCATGAGCTGCAAATACGACTAATAATGCCGTCTGAAATAAAACAAAATTGAAAAAAACGATAGATACGAAATGAGATTTACTTTTGAAAGAAGAACATCATTGCCTCGAATGAGTTCGTTGATATTCCATTCGAGGATCGATGATGTTGATTGTTCTGAAAATAAATGATTGAAGTTTAGATTTCAATCAAACAAAAGATTTGCTTCTACTTGAAAGATATTCGAGAATAAATTGAAATCGATCTTGAATGTTATCATTCGATGTCGGCAGATTGATACGAGACTCTGTAAATTTCTGTCCTTCGCTAGAAAATTGAACAAAATTCGAAAAAGAAACAAAATTTATTTAATTTTTACATTTGAGAGATAATGTTCAGAAAATGTTCGGCATTTTTTAATTGTTCAATGGATTGAATTGGCTCGAGTTCTTGTGTAATCAATGAATTAATCTAAGTGAAATTCGATATTAACACAATTCGACTTGAATTTTTCGATTCACTTACGCCGAAGACAATCAACTTCTCGTTAACCATTTCGATTTGTGTATGTCGACGAACGAAAGATAAAATAAAGACAAATGCTTCATTTCGCAGACAAAGACAGTCGAATACCAATGAAAACAATGTTCAAACAGATGTCACTCATCCGAATTTTCGTTTTTCGACAATCATTTTCGACTAACAATGAGTTTACGTCGGCAACCATCTCGTGCAACAGCTAAAGTTGTTCCCACATTATTGATTAATCCAACAATTGATTTATTTATTCAACAATTCTCTCAATTCGTTCGTCGACATATCAATGAATACAAAAGTGAAACCGTTCTCGTTGCCGGTCCACCATCATGTGGTAAAACGAAATTACTCGATCATATTTTCACCAAACTTGCACAAGATGAACCGACTTTTAACAAATCATTGTTCGTTTTTCGTTTGAACGGTCTCATTCATTCAGTTGAATCAGCTGCTATCCAAGAAATTATCTCTCAATACGAACTTCAAACGAAAACAAAACATCAATTTCAATATGAAAATCTTCAAATTCTTCTCGAAACACTTGCGTTAGAAAAGAAAATCTACTACATATTCGTTCTCGATCATTTCGAATATTTTACCTATCAAAAATTAAATTCTATTCTCTATACACTCTTCGATGCGGTCTATTCGGACAAGAAAAGCTATTCGATATTAACAATTGCTGTTTCAAATCGATCCGATTGCCTTGAATTACCTGAAAAACGTTTGAAATCACGTTTCTCACAGATCTATTACGTTCTTTCGGCGCCAACACTCGATGAATATACGAAATATATTCTTCAGAAATATAAAAGCAAAAAAGATCTCAAGATTTCAAATGATTTATTTAGTTCATTGAATGACATTGAACAACGTATTGTTTGTTATTTGAGAGATACAAATGTGCCGATTGTTGAAACAACTCGAATCGATCAGCTACTCGAAGGATGTTTGACACATTTAGAATTGTTATTATTATTAATGTCGAATAATGTTGTGAAACGAATCGATGAAAAATTGCAAAGACAATTAATGGGCACGAATGAAAGCGACGATGACGAACGTGATGATGATGAAAATAATCAAGGTGGTATTGTGACTGATACGAAATTTACTTTCGATCAAGTTTATCATGAATATTCGAAATATGTTATGAAAAATCATAAATATTTCTACGAGAAATCTGTTGTACAAAAAGTAAATCGATCGAGATGAATTTGGGTTTTTTTTCTGATTTCAATTTGTTTTTTCTTTGATAGACGTTTCTTCGTTTGATCGAACGAGGTTTTATTCGTCGATATTCAGGTCGATATGCACCTGCCGATGAACCATTCAGTGGTGAACATACAATGATTCTCGGTATTAATAGTGATGAACTCAAACAATTCGTCGAATCCAAACCTCTACCAACTGAAATCAAACGTTATGCGAAATCGAATACAATTGTCATATAAAATCCAATTCTTTCAATTAATAACATTTATTTTTTTTTCTCTTTCTCTCTGTTTGAAATAAATCAACATATAGTACAATATAGGAAATGCAACAAAAAATAGAATTGTTAAGATTGAGATTGATTATCGTCTCCCCATTCTTCATCGAGTATCATCAGCCAAGGTGTAACACGTTTTGGTAGAGGTCGTTCTTTGCCTTGAAAATCTTTACAATCGAGATCATGACATTTTTGTCTGTATGTTCCTTTACGCATATCAACAACAAAACTAAGCTAAGAAAAAAAAACAATACATAACTCTATGACTTTTGACATGTTTTTTTTCTCTGAATACATACAAAATATTATTATTATTATGATGCCGTTTAATTCGTTCGCAATATTTATATTCGCCAACGTATAGGAAACTAATTTCCCATCGAAAATCATTTTGAGTTTCTTTGGCTTTATATAATCGACTCATGCGATTTACGCCATGATCATCATCTCGTGCGAGATTACTCATAAAATTGATTAATTCCGGATAATCTAATGACATTCGTCTTATGTCATCGGTCATGTAGGATGATAAGGTTGCGCTTTGTTGTTGTGAGCGTGAGTTTGCAGTTCGTACAGGTGCTAAATTTTCTTCGTCAACATGAATAAAACGTCGAATAGGTCTGATAGAACGAAGAAAAACGACAAACATCATCTGTTGTTTTTCACAATTCAAGATAATAGAGAAAAAAACAACAGATATTACTTATGAAAATAAACGAGCGAAGCCATGAAGGTTTGTCGTTCGGCTTCGTTTGGCTCGGTTCGACTCGTATCTTTGCCACGTACAATCGGTTGCCATTCATTTTCCGGTGCAATCGTAAATGCATATTTCGGCTTATCGAATTTACTCGAACGAAGTAATCGAAAAGCTCGATTTTTAGTATAAACACCTGAGCAAACAAACAAAAAAAATCAAAATTCATTTGAAACGAACTCGAATCTATTATCTTCTACCAATATCACAGAACCAAGTGTACATAATCGGCTTATTTTTCTCGACTTTTTTCACGATAAATTCGGTCATATCACGAAATTTCAAGCCCGTATAATCATCAATACAATCACAATTTTCGAATAGATGCAATCGAGTTTCTAATGTTGTAAGAAGATTTCTACCGAAGACCGATGATGATGATGTATAACATTGACTAGAATCTGTTGTTTGACTGCTAACAGCTGAACAATGATGATTTATTAAACAACCGTGAATATCTTCGAGAATGAGATTGACAAATTTCCCAACGGCGATATTATCGAGAAAGGGATCTTTTGTTTGAAAAATTAAATGACGACTAAATTTTTTATCTGACCTGAAGAAAAAACAAAAGTTTGATGATTTGTAAGTCGATGAAATTACGTTGAATCTAAGACGAGAACGTCTTTGAATGAATAATCGAGATCATCACTTCGTTTTCGCATAAAATTCAGAACAAACTGAATGAAATTCTTCGTCAATATCTGCCCGTCCAATGTCGGATTCGACGCCATTTCATACTCGAGATCGAAATATAATTTACTTGGCTTTTCTAAATCATAAAATTCGATGATTTTCATCTCTCAATTCGCTTACTATCAACGATTATTTCATAAGTATGCCGTTTATCCGGTGGCAATTGACTTTAAAAAAAAGATCACAATCAAATTCTGTTTTTTTATATTTACAAACTAGTTCGTACTAATATTCTTGAATGAAAACATCAATGTCTGACACTTGATATCGTCGTTTGCCGCCTGTTTGATATTCATAACTGAATAAATATAAAATTTCATTCGATGAATTTTCCTGTTCCCATTCGTTGATATACGCCAATGCGTCTTTTTGTTGCCAAAATATTTGCGTTGTCGATGGTACATGCGAACGTTTTATCACATTCTTAGAATGACTTAACTCTCCTGGTCGTTTTCTAGCAATTTTCAAAGACAAATCAACATTTCTTTTCTCTGGCTGTGCTGCCATCAAATCATCAATCTGCAAGAATAATATTCATTTTATATTTTTAAATATATACACATTTGCCATTCAGAGAAAAGACCGAGAGAGAAAGTACAACAACATACACACACACACAACAATATACAAATGAAAACATCGAAGAGATCAACTATCTATACAGAGCACTGTTTGAAAAAGGGAACGAAAAGAAGAAGAAGAAGAAAAACAAATGAACAAAACGTTTTTCCTTTTGCTTTTTTTAATATATAAATTTATTGGTAAATCAAATAATTTCGAAGAGAGGTAGGTAGTGGAAATTGATTGATTAAATGTAAATGATTTCTACCGAGTTGTTTACGAATTGTTCGTCGACATGAGTCCATCAATCTCAATGGTTGATCTAAATTTCCCACAAAATCAAAATTTCTTTTTTTCTCTTTCACTCGAACAACTCACGTTCTAAACCATTTAAATATCTCATTGTTATCTCACAATGTCCCCAAACGGACGATACCATTGGATATAAACTGCCTTTATCTTTTAAATTATCAAATGCTACACCAAGATACTGTCCATCGACAATATAAGCCAAAGTACCCTCGTCCATATCGAGGACAACAAAAAATTTATCAGGAACATAAAAACAATCGTCTGTTTTCGTTGAATAGACGATTCCGTTGTTGTTTAACGCGTCAGCTGGATCGGTAACAGTCGATGTTAGACAATTATTGATGTTATTATTGACTGTTGCTGCGTAGATGTTCGTCATGCCTTTATGATAGAGTCGATTACGACCGATATCCCAACCCCACGAATCTTCGGTCATGCCCACGAGCGCTTGATAGCCCGGACAATGAAGTGGAGCATTTAACGTTCCAACACCAACGACTGCGTGTGTGCCACGTTGTCTCGCATTCCTACGAAATAAAAATTTTCTAAAAAATCGAAAATTAGTTATATCAACCTACCATTCGATCTCCCAAATGTGTATACCCGTGGAAAAGCCTTTTTTCGATCGGACAGCATCGGTACTTTGAGCAACAGGCTAAAAAAAAGCAAAATTTGAATTTCTCTCTGTCGTTTCGAATTCAGAAAGCGTACGTGTCGATGAAAAGTGCAAGGATCATTTTGTTTAACAAAAATATTCATCGACCGATCTTCATGATTCCATCCGTAGTCGAATTGTTGTTCACGTGAAACAGCCGGTCGATCGAGAAGTATATCGAGTTTCGTGGGAAAATAGTCGAGGGGATCTAATGAAGGATGATTGGTGATTACAATGGGCGTAAATAGAACATTCAAATCGAACGCATTGTTGTTATTATTATTATTGAAATTAGTGTTATTATTTAAATGAACATGATTGGTTTTGACTGTTGGTTGAATAGGAGGTGGCAATGGATTGAATGAAAGTAAAGAGGGTGACAAAGATGACTCATTGTCGGTTAGATCTGGATTGGAACCGAGTAGATTAATTAGTTTACCATTACGTAGACCCATGAATGATGAACTTTCCGATTTTCTTTTAAGAAATTGAATACGCTAGAAGAAGAAAAACAACAACAACAAATGTGCGATGGTTCGCCATTTTTCTTTTTCGATAATCTACTTGAATGCAAGTTTTTTGTTGTTGACGTTTACGAAAATTTATTTCATTTTGTTGATGATGAAATGTAAACTTTCGAGAGATAACCATTGGATAAATGAAACGTTTCTTTTCGATTATCAACACAAAACATCGAGAATAACTCCAAACAAATTCAATATCAACTCGAACTAGATCGTATGATGATCAATAGGTCAAAAATAAATAAACAATATATCTCTCTTTATATATACTACACACATTCATATATTTATGTATATTTATATATATGCATGCATACCATATATTTTCTCTGAGAAAGGAAACAGAGGACGTGAGTAAATGACATATGAAAATATGTGAAAAAAATTTAATCTATTTTTGTTGTACGACGAAAAAAAAAGTGGATTTTGTTTTTTTATTTGTACAATAAATTGATTGAAGATGTCGCTCATGGTCGGCATGGTGTTCAAGTAGTTGATGGATTTAGATTAAGTGTGTTGTTTGGGTGTGTTGTTTTGTTC
>ERZ778020.2075-NODE-2075-length-15396-cov-4.016557_pt1 | contig 15396 bp, 10 predicted proteins | sample MGYA00375750_ERZ778020 | MGnify/ENA primary metagenome ERZ778020 (study PRJEB29350, sample SAMN05389818) | bioreactor metagenome | isolation source: Ammonium sulfate bioreactor | place: South Africa: University of Cape Town | collected 2014-03-17 ...
TACAAACATCTTTTCAATGTTTAAAATCAATTCGATTGTTTTCATCTCGTGATGAAACTCTTTCACTACGATTGTCTCAACTTAAGAATTATGAAATTAAATCCGTTGAAACATTGATCTTTGATTACAATTGTCGATGTCAACCATCGTTTCTTCGTTTTTTTCCTAATTTAACTGAATTAATCATTGGTCAATCGTTGTTAAATCTTCTCTGCGATCAATTCGATCAATTCGATTTCGAGAAAATGAAATCGTTGACTGTCTATTGTTTTCAACAACATTGTCTTTCGAAGATTTTGTCTTGTTTTATGAATTTACATGAATTGAAATTACGAACAACATCGAGTGATGACGAAGGTCCAATTCGATCGTTTGTCGACGGACGATGTTTACACAAACATCGACCTATTTCATTGATCGATACTCTCATTCAATTATTTCAAATCACTCAAGTAATCAATCGATTGAAATACATTGAAATCGGTTGTTTCTTCGAACGAGACGAACTTCATCTCGAAACAATCATTTCCAATACAATTCGAAAATATAAATTCAATTATTTGATTCACATCGAATCTTTTCATTCGACACGTTGTGGAACAGCGAAGATTTCATTTTTGTAATAAACTCAGTTCACCATTTGTTAAATAATGCAAATCGAATTCAATGCAAACGAAAGAAGAAATTAACTTTATTGAATTTATTCATAACGATTCATTGAACAGTTCAATTGCAAAGAAAAGCACTTGACAATCTCTTTCTCGGCTTTTTTTATTTGTCGATCGATTATTTCGGTGCGAGAGAAGACAAATAAAAACACGAACAATTTTTAAATCATCAAAATTAACTTTGTGTTATCGAAAATCAAAGTGAAAACGAACGAGAATTTGTTTTTTTTTCTTTCGTGATAAAAATTGTTTGAAAAGAAAAAAAAGAAAAACGTTGTTAAGACAAATGTAACTTCTTCTTTCTTCAAAAGAAACAAAACGCGAGAAAAATGTTATTTTTTTTCTCAAAGAAAAGAAAACGAACATTACAACTGTTAAAAAGAAAAAGAAAGAAAAACGATCGATCATTTGATTTGAAAGAACAACATCATGGTGCAATCTGATATTCCGAAAGGACAAACTTCATCAGGTAAAATCAATGCACGATGGTATTTACAACGACTCAAAGCTTCGGCTGCCAATCGAACTTCATCTTCATCTTCAAAACAAACTATTCGAATTGTCAAAGGTTCAACTCACAATCAACAACGTATTCCAACTATTTCTCTTCAATCGGCTTCACATAAAAAAAAGGTTTTTTTTTTCTTATTCTTTTGTGTTTTATTGAACGAATAAATTGATCTGTAGAAATCCAACGAAAACAATCGTTCGAATTCGTTGGATATAAAATCTGCGAGTTCATTGAAATCTTTGTCAACTTTGAATCCAAATTGTTCGTCGTTGTCGGAATTCAATTCAACAAGTTATGACTCATCGAAACGAAGTCGTCGTCCGTCGTCGGACAGTTTGTCGTTGTTGAAAAGTGATTTAATTGCTCGTCCTCCTTCGACACCTGTTGATCAACGTTGTCAACGTGCTTATTCAACACGAATCGAACCGATTCAACGTGAAACTTGTCAATTACTTGGACCAGATCTTTGTTCAGATTGTATTGAAAATGAGATTCGTTCGAATTTGTCTCCTGAATTTGTTTCGAAAGATTTCGTTCGACAACGTTTATCTTCGTTGGCCATTCGATCGTTTCTTCCCAATTCGAATCAATTCGATGATCAACAACTTCTTCAACTCGTTCAAAATCAACAAATTCAACTCAAACAAAATGCTCGAACTCCATCGATTCCCACCGATGAACAATATTTCAACGATTTAACTCGATCGATTCGATCCACATTTCAACCAACGCCATTCTATTACAAACATTTTCAAGATTTTACTTACAAATATCAATCGAATCAATATCCACGTTTACTTATCAGTGAAAATCCATCGCCAACCTCATCGAATCCAATCTTTCAACAAGATTTTATTGATAAACTCAATGTTTCAACAAAATATGCATTTATGAAAAAAGCATCGACAACCAAATATGATTTCAATTCGAATTTATCGACATTTATTTCGCCGAAGAAAAGCGATAAATTCCATCGAGAACATCGATATTTAACTAATTATTCGCCTCCTTTACTCAAACATTCATCACAACAATTTACAAAAGAGAAAAACAAATGTTTTTTTTCTCATCTTCAATCACCAGTCTAATCATTTTGTGTTGATTTGAAAATAAATTGATTTGTCTCAATCCTTTCTCTCGTTGACATTCAAGTAAAACAACATTTTAAGATACGATCGACACATCTTTTTATGCGTTAAGACAAATAAAGACGATTTGTGAAAGGTTATTTCTCTTCTTCTTCTTCTTCTTCGGTTTGAATCAACCAGCGAAACAAAACAAATTAATCATAAATGAAAAATGAAAGTATTTCTTTGTATTGATATGTCGTTAAATAGTTTGGTGTGTCTTTATTCTCGTTTGAAAGAATATCAATGAGAAAGAAGAGAAGAGAAGAGAACGAAACACACAGTGGGGCTTCTTTTGCCTTGTTATACAACGTTCTCGTTCTCAACTCGACACCAATGAGCACAGAGAAGAAAGACACGAGCCAACAAACATTTACTTCGTTTCTTTTCATTATCTAACTTAACTCTTTTGCTTCGCTTTTTCGAGTTTTATTTTCTAAATAAACGAACCTTTTCTTTTCTTTTCTTCTCCCAGAATAAAATAAATAAAGAAACCAGTTCAATCGATTTGAATTTGTCAATGATTTTGTTTGATTAAACACTAAAGTGTTGAAATAAAAAAAAAACGAACGAAATATTCTCTTCTTCTTCTTCTTCTTTAGATTCAAATCTGAATTTGTGCATTTGAAAATAAATCAAATAAAAAAGATTTATTTGTTCGATGAATCGCCGAACTGAACAATGACGAAACGAATTGTTTTCTACGTTTGTCTTGTTGTTTTCACTCGGGTTGACTTGATTTACTCAAATGAACTCGAACAACAACGATCGAATTCGTTCGAAATCTCGACGTGTTGCTCGACGACTGGCAACGATCAATTGTTTATTTCGTGTTCGTCGAATGAAATCATTCAGTTGAATCGAATTGAAATCTTTTACAATTCGAATGTCGATTGTTCAATTGGATCTTCTTGTTGTCAAACGAAAACATCGTGTTCACGTCGATTAACCAAATATTATCATTCCAATTGTCATCACAAACAATTCTGTTTCATTGATAAAACTTGTTTCAAAATCTATTCATCTTGTGCACATCCCAATGGATTACATGGACAATTCATTTACGTTCAATATTCTTGTCTTACTCTCAATTCGAATCAAACTCAACAACAAGAAGAAGAAGAAGATGAAGAATTGAGTCCCATCATAGTCAAATTATCAACATCTGATCAAACAACGAGAGAAAGAACAAATTTGGTATTAAAATCTGAATTAAAATCGTCTCCGATCTATTTATTGTTGGTTATATTTATTTTTATTGTTTTAATGTTTCTTATTTATTCGTTAGCTGATTTTGTTGGAAAACGATTTTGTCGTGATGAAGAAAGAAAATCTTTGTCAAGTCATTTGATTTATTTGAATAAAACCAATGAGAAAGTCAATGTTCAATCGACAATTCCAAAGACTCGAATCTATCCAAAAGAAATCCATTCGTATTATCCGTATCAAACATTAATCAATGTTCAACATGATCCCACAACGGGACAAGTCGTTTCAACAACATTTTATCCTCATTTTCAATATTATCATCAATAAACTTCTTTCTTTTCGTTTCTTTTTTCTTTTCTTTTCTTTTCTTTTTTGGTTTGAAATAAATAATTGAATTGAATTATTTTCGAACTCGATTGCGAGTGAAGAATGTTACTTGATCGTTTTGTTCTTTTCAATGGAACAAATCGTTGAATATCGTTTTCTTTTTTTTGTTCGTTCGCTTGTCAATGAAATAAGTGCGTCAGATATTCGAAATAAAAGAAGCAAAAGAAACGATCAAATGGCACTCAAAGATCTTGTGTAATCGTTGTCATCATCATCATCATCGTCGTCAATTCTCAACGTTAAACGAAAAGGAAAGGAAAGAAGACAAATATGGTGACAGATTGAACAACCAAAAGAAACGATCGAACTTGTTGATTAATGATCAATCGCCCGTAAAACTATGTCTATCGAATGTAAACGTGTCTCTCGTAATCAATCAAAGTAACTAACACACGTCTTGTCTTGTCTTTCAAATCAATTTTGGTCAAACAACAAGAACAAGAAGAAGACTTGCAAATCAAGTGACACATTTGTCTATTTGTTTCGTGTCTAGTCTTTTCAACAAATTACAATGAATTCATAGAAATTTATTTATTTGTTCCACTCCGGTCGGATTTTTTCTTTTTTTCTTTTTTTATTGTAAAAATGAAAAACAAAAAACCCGAAGGCAATGTCTTTTGAAAGAAGAAAAAAAAAACACGAAAAGAAATGTTGAATGTTATCATTGATTGAGTGGCAAATTGAACTTCTTCTTCTTGTTTTTTGTTTACTGTTGAGAGAATAGTTGATTTTGTTCAAGATGATCCTTAGGCAGTCAATTCCTACAACGAGAGAGAAAAAAGAGATTTTATTGGATTGAAAAGAGAATATCGAACCATAATAGCATTGACAATGTCTCCGTTACATTTCTTCAAAGCTTTGACAGCTTTGGAACGTGATGTTTTCGATTGAGACATGACTAGCTGAATATCATTTTCTTCAACACCTTCAGCATCAACCTAAATTACAAATCAAAGAAAGAGATTAAAAAATTGAAAAGAGAAAGAAAGAGACTTGTTCATCTTCGTCAGATTCTTCTTCAATCGTTGGATTGACTTGAGCTTGGGCGTTGTTTTTCTCGTTGCCAGTCGCATTGTTTTGTTCGTTGTTGTTGGCATTAGCTTGTGTTGCATTTTGATTAAGATTTTTAAATTGATTGGCAGCCGCAATTTGAGCTCGTTGGGAAAGATCTTCGATCTTCGCTTCACCAAAAACGATATAAGTGTCCGAAGCGGGACTTTTATAAACATCTGGTTTTTGAATAACAAAAAGAATATTTTTCGATTTTCTAATTGTCACACGAAGAATGCCCGGAATTGGTTTTAAACCAAGTTTAGCAATGGCTTTTCGAGCTTTCTTTTCGGCACGGGTTTGTTTTTGTTTCGATTGTAATTCTTCATCGATTCCTGTTGCTTCAGCTAATGGATGACTTTGTTTTACTTCGTTTTCATCTTTTTCATTGTCGGATTCATCACTCGACGATTCATCGGAATCTATTTCAAAAATAGTTTCAATTCAATTTCTCATCTCTCTATTTTACCATCTTTAACATCTTTTAATTGAACTGATGTTTGTTCTTCTTTTTGTTGTTGAGTTGTTGTTGTTGTTTCAACGGATTCAGTTGCAAGAACAGGCATTGTGATTTGGGATTTTGGTTTTTAAATCTAGAAAAAGAATAGATTTTTCTTTATTTGACGAACATCGATACAATACAAACATTGATTTTTTTAGAATTAAACGAAACTCTTATTTGGTTTTTAAAAAAAAAAGAATTCTTCAATTCAAAGAATTTGTTTAATTTGCCAAAACAAAGAAGAAGAAAAAGAAAAACAAAGATGTAGAAAACAAAACAAACAAGAAAAAGAAAAAGAAGAAGAAGAAGAAGAAGAAGAAGAAAAGAAAAGAAAAGAGATAAATAAGAAATGAGAATTTATTTCGACGAATGAAAATCTTTGATAATTGAATTAATTCGATTGAGAACGACTCCAGCTTGAATTCTTAGATCAGGATTTTGATTCCAACATGCGTTTAATATTGAAATAATTCCTGAATAACTCTTCAATTTGTCATTATCCCAATTGGAATCGATCAATGGACGATTATTTGGTTGACATAAATCAATAATTACATTCATTTCTTTGACTGTGGGATTATTTACATTCAATTTATATTCTTTTAATTGATCTTCGAACGGCAATTTATATTTATTTACATGAGAAACTAAACAAATTCTTTTCTTTTGCTTTCTTTTCGATTAAAATCAATTGAATTTACTTTGAAAATCAAATCGAGATAAAACTTCCCAAAAAATAATTCCAAGAGCGTAAACATCACATTTAAGTAAAGATCCTTCTTCACATCCAATCGTACTCACGAGGATTTCAGGCGACATGTAACGAGGTGTGCCAACTTGTTGTTGATGATTCGATCCGTATTGATATTGTTGAATTTGAGTTGACATTGCAAAATCACAAATTACCAAACGATTCGAATTAAAGAAAAGAATATTTTCAGATTTTAGATCTCGATGTGCGATTGGTGCACGTTTGTTTTCGTTTTCATTTCGAAAATCTTTGTGAAGAAAATGAAGACCTTCACTCAGTTCTTTCAACATGTTTAACAATTCCGATTCATTCGAAATTATATTCGAATTTAAATATTCTTTCAATGAACCATTGCAACAATATTCAAACACTAAACGCATCGTGGGACTTCGAGTAAAACCAAAATATCTACACACACAACAAACATTCAAAGACAAATCACAAAGAGAAAAAACAGAAAGAAATTCTACTTGAGAATATTTTTGTGTTGAATTGAAATAAGAGAATAAATGAACTTTTCATTGTCAAATAAAGTTGTCGATTGGGGCTCGTTGGCAAATGTTTTCAATGCAACTTGTTGATTTTTGTAAAGACCTTTGTCCAATTGAGAGAATCGACCTCGTTTAAATAAATTGCCGACTTCAATTGAATTCGAATTCAATTCGAATTGATTTTCAATAAGAAAAGGACTTGTTTCACTTGGATTGGCAACTGAACCGTTGGTGTGAGTTGCCGGTGAACGAGAACTTTTACGACATTTTTTCAAATTTCCAATAAAATATTTTCGACAAATAAAAGAAATTAAAAGGAAAAGAACCGACAAAATCAAACCAAACACAACCAAAATCAGCCAAAATGTTCGGTGACAAACTCGACCTTGGCAAACATCTAAACACAATCCGAACAATTCTCTCTTTCTCTTTCATCATTTGCCATTCAATTCATTACTTTTCTCATGCAAATCATTGGACGTCATTGAAACGGGTTCGGGATCAGATCTAAATCGAAAATGAAATCAATTTCACTGACGAAAAGAAGAAGAAGAAGAAGAAAACTTACAAATTAAAATTGAGATTACAAAGATGTTGATCACAACAACAATGCAGAAATTGTTTTTGATCATTAGTATATTTCATAAGACATTGACTTTGATTGAAACAAGTTTTGGTTGTCTCTTGATCGTACATACAATCCATTGTTCCAATGAGGATTTGCGAGTTCTCTTTCTTGATAATTGTTGTGCAATACATTCCACCACGATTCAACGATGGTGATGACGAATATTGACATTCGACCGACCGAAACGAACAAGTCGAATTGTAGATACAATTCGATGGCCATGCTTTCTGACAACGAAGACTCAACACAACATTGACTAAATTAACAAAACTCAATAAAGTTCTTTTTTCACAAGTTTTATTTCGATTTGCAATTTACCACAGACAAATAAACAAATGATTCGGGACAACATCGTTCTTCACTTTTTATTTTCTTGTTTTCTTTCAAAAATCGAATTCAACGTTGAACATAATTTCAAACTGAAACAACCTTCCAACACAAAACAACTAACTGACGAGACGAATGTTTTTCTTTTCTATTTATTTTCAACCATATGAACTTTTGTTCGACCTCCATCGATTCTTTGCAATTACCTTCTCACTATTTCATTTACAATTATAAAGCAATTAAAACCTTTTTTCATTTCATTTTTATTTTATTTATTTTCAAATTCGATAAAATAATTCCAATTGAAACAGTGACATCTATACTCAACACGAATAAACATTTACATTTCTCTCCATACAAATTCATTCATTCAAACGCTTTTATTTTATTGAAAAAAAAACTTCTAGAACACATTTATTTATTATTTTCTTTAATTTTCATTCAAATTCTCATTTTCCTTTTTATTTTATTTGACGAATCTTTGTTAAGAAAGATTATTTCGTTTGTCCTCAGTCGATTTGAAATGCATAATAAGATATGCACTTGTTTCATTACTTTCAAAGTGAGCTGGGTTAGAAACATCATCGGACAAATTCAACATTCAACATACAAAATCACATTTCAAATGAATGGTCGTCGATAGAGAGGACAGAGAGAAGAGAGAGAGAGATAGAGGATAATAATTTCATAGATTTGTGTTTGTATGGAGGCCCAACAGAGGCCACTCTCTATCGATTCACATTTATCTTGTCAAATTTTATTTGTTTGTAATCAGTAATAACAAAAAAAAAGAAAAGAAAAACAAGTGATTTTTGTACAGATAAAAGAAGAAAAAAAAAGAGAATGTTTATTGTTGATTTGATGACAATTGTCGATCATTTTCAATTTGTAAGACTTTTTTGGTGAGACTATTCAATTGATTTGAATTGGAAATGATTTGATCGGACAGAGTTCGTTTAAATGTTTGTCCAAATTGAAATTGATTGTTGAGTTGATTCGATGGATTCGTTGGATTTTTATTTTGATAGGACGTTGAAATTGTCGTGAGAAATTTGCCGTCGAATGTTCGTGTTGTTGTTGTTTGAACGGTATTCGTTTGTGAGACTTGAATCGACGAGGAAAGAATATTGTTCGATGAATTCGATTGATTTGTTTGACGTTGATTTTCGTTTGTATCGGCGTTGTCGAAGAGATTCTTGGCGATTTGTTTCGATGAATAATCGATGAACAGATTTTTACCACAATGAATCGATAAATGATTTGCTTGATTTTCGTTTAAATGAAATTGATTCGGAAATTGAATCAACGAATTCGATTCGAAATAATTCGAGATTTTCTCTTCGATCGAATCGATTTTCAAGAAAATTTCTTCGTAAAAACTTTTAATATCTCCGAAAATCTGTTCGTCGATTTGATGAATTGTTCCAGCTGGTTTCGACGGAGTCAAACAAATCGATTCATTGCCGGTTGTCGATTGATGATGAAGAAGAGGAGGAGGAGATGATGAATTATCTTGTTGAATGGTTCGAATAAAAACTGATCTTGTCAAGTGAAGATTGGCATTGGGCATTGTTTTGTAGATTTGAATGAGTTTCGTCCAAGTTAATTCGTGATTGGCGATTAATTTTGAATTGAACGAATAGAAGAAACAAATCAAAATGATTTGATCTAAATGTCGAGATTTGAATAAATGTTCGATGTGATGTTCGAATAGAAACAAAAATAAATTCCAAATTTGATTGAGAAAATGTTTTTGTTCGTTTCCAAATAATCGAATGTAAATCAAATGAATTCGTTGTGACACAAGTCGATAGAATTTCTTGTAGAACATCATATAAGGACTTGCTTTCAATGGATGTCTTTGACTGTTGTCAACTGTTGTGTCCGATTGAGTTCGAGTCACCGATGTTGTTGTTGTTGTTGTCGAATTGTCGAATAATCGTCGTTTGATTTGATGAGACAATGGCGATTGATGGAAATGTTGAATTAGATTCGAATTTGGCGAAGATGGACATTGAGATGAAAGATTTTTATAAGGTAAAATGCCTTTGGTTTGAATGTCATTCCATAATAACGAATTTCGTTCGAAAATCATCGAAGATAGAATTGTTTCTTCGATTGTTGATAAATATTTGATAAGAACTCGTGATTGATTGATCTCTCTTGTACTTTTGAGAAAGATTTGAATGATTTTCAAAAGAGAATATCCATTCAATGAATAGAATTTCAAAATCCAATTGAGATCATGTTTAGCATCACCATAACAATATGAAACCAAGAGAAAACATAAACTAAACAACGATTTCGTAAATTCATTGGTTAAGATTAGTTTTTGAAATGTTTGATAGATTTGTGAATTGTTGTTGTTGTTATGCGGATTGGAATGAATTCGTTTGTTTTCAATGTAGAAAATGTTTTCTAAAGTGACGAAAAATAATTTGGTTGCAAATGTAAATCGATGTCGATTGAATTGAAATGAATAATCGTTGTCATTCGATTGAAATTCACGTAAATAGATTTGTTCGTAATCGTTGAGTCGTTGATTGAGATCGTCGATGTAAGTCTGTTGACCAACATATTGAAGAAGATTCGAACTTTTCGATACGATCGAAGTTAACAATTGAATCAATTGATTGGCTTGAGAAATTGGAGTTAAATATTGTTGTTGACTTGAATTCGAATTGAAGAAAGTTAAATGTTGTTGAGCTGTTAACGGAGTTTTATTTTGAATTAACTTTTGATTTCGATTTTCATTTAATTGATCGAGAAAATCGACGAATTTCGATGAATTTTCAATGAAAATTCGTTGATCAATAAAACAATTGGTGAGAACAATTTCATCGTATTGATTGTTGATTTGTCGAATGATTTCGAAATATTTATTTTCATCGATTTCACTTAAATCAATACGTTCAAACAGAACTTTTTTTATGTGTTCTTCGATTAAACAATTTAACATTGACAACGAACAATTGTTCGTTTCACTGAATTCATTGATTAACTTGTCACTCGATTGAGTTTCTTTGAGTAAATGAAACAGTTTGGCTTGTTTTGTCAATTGATAAACGAATAAATTCGAAGATAAAAGTAAATGAAATGACGACATCAAATCGTTCGATGTCAACGGATAAATTGTCTTGAGAAGCGAATAAATTGTCCAAACAAATTGATACAAATAAACGAAATTGACTTTCTTCTGTTTATATTTTGCATTTAGTTGAAATTCACTGCGAAGATTGACGAATTGATAATTGACTAATTTCTCTTTTGAACAAACGAATAATTGATCGAATAAATTCAAATATTTATCGAAAATAATCGATGAAATATTAAATTCATGTTCGATATTTAAAATGTCGTTTTGTAAATACGCAGGTAAATTCAACATGTTCACCCATTTACTCAATTTATCGAAGAATTCAATCAAATGAAAATCTTTTAAATTACGAAATAAACGTGTCAATGAAATTGGATTTTGTTTGGGATTTTTTTTACAATTGACAAATAATGAAATAGCTAACCAATGTGTTTGATTGCCTTCGAGAAGATAATGTTTCAACAATGAACGATAATTTGACAGAGAATCAACGCCAATTTGATTGTCTAAATTCAAATCTTGACAAAGATCGAATACAAATCGTTGTAAATCTTGTTCTTCCATCTCTTCTCTATTCGTCTTCAAATCGAATGAATTTCCCAAAAAATGAAAATTTCCCGGCGAACACAAAACGACAACAAAGGTCAATTCTTATGTTCGACCAATGAAAACGAACAACAACGATTCAACTAGTGACATCAGATCAAACAAATGTTTTTCTATTTTATTATTATTTCTTTGCCAAACAAACCGATTAAGAAAAGCAAAACAATTCAAAGTGACGACAAAAAACAAAAGCTAAACGAAAAGAAAAGAAGAAGAAGAAGAAGAAGAAGAAGAGTCAATGTTTAGGATTGGTAACAAGTAAACCATTTTGAAATGTTGTTTTGGTTATATTTGTACATGAAGATAAAGATGAACAATCGTCGCGTTCGTTCGACGAAAGTTCTTTGACAAAAATCGAATTCGAATTGAGATTCGATGTTGGCGAATTCGTTGTATCTTTGATGATTTGTTCAGCTTTGCCAATATCATGAAATCGATCACCAATTCGATTGTAATACGATGTCAACGAATCGTACGTTGTCAAACGTTTTCGACGAAATGAAAACGAAAATTGATCGAAGAAAAATAAATAAGTCAACGCTGATATCGAACTATTCAACCAAGCAAACAGAAACAAATAACGAACGATTAAATCATTGATCTGAAATTTAATATCGACTAAAGTTACGACAAACAATGGAAACCAAAATACGATAAATAAAACTATCAGAAGAATATTCAATTGAATTCGACATTGAATTTGTTGCATCAAAAGATCTTTGTTCGCAATGGATTTACCATGAGATTGACCAATGATCGCCAAAGATAACAATGGTTCATTCAAACGACGAGCTTTCGATACTTCAGCGAGAATCTTTCGAATATATCGAATTGTTATTATCAATGAAAAGATCGTAATAATGATCCACATCAATGTCAATACATAACCACGAATATCACGAATTATGAAATAACAATACTTTTCATTGAATTCATAATAAGATTTCTTTTCACTGCCAATCATTGTTATGCCCAAATGAAGAATCACCGATGAAAACCAAATAGTAATGATGCCAAATGATAAACAACCACAACTAATCGTTGATTTACTTTGTTTTTTCTCGTTTTTGATTTCATTGTCGAAATACGTCGTTGTTTGAGTTGGTTGACGTTTGTTGTTCGTTTCCGAATGAATTAAATCTTCGAAACGATACGCTTCACTCGCGACCATCGCAGAAATATTCAACAATTGACAAGTTACACATGTCACTTGAATATTCGCTAAATATTCACATTTTATTGAATGATTATCCAAACTCAATGAATAAGGAATACATAAGATCGACAAAATCAAACAAATTAAACAATGATGAAAGAAAAAACACGACGATTTCATTTTGTACGATGTGATTAATAATAAATAAATCATGATCAAAATATTGATTGTAATGCCACTGATGCCAATTCCATACAAAACATATTTCTCGATCGATCGAATATTTAATGACGACGAATCACGAGACATTTCACTTGACAAACTCATATTCACATTTGAAGACATTTTACATACCAATACAAATGCAGATCTTTTTTTTTTCTAGTTGTCTTACAAAACAGACAAAAAAGCAAAAGAGAATATTCTTGGAACCACGTTCTTTCTCTCTTCTTCTTCTTCTTCTTCTTCTTCTTCTTTTCTTTTTTTTTCTCGTTTCTTGTCAATTGATCGACAAGCAAAAGAAGAAGATGACGACGATATTTTTTTCCTTTTTTTCTTGTTCTTGTAAAGAGTATCGTTTCTGTAGTCGAGCAAGAGAGATTGTCGTCGTCGAAGAAGAAGGAAAAGAATCAGTGTTGTCGACACATCTCCTCGTCTAAACGGACAACTATCGACAAACATCTAACAATCGAACAAAAACCAGTTGGTTCTTTTTCTTCTGTTTCTGCTTCCTTTTTGTGTCGTCGACTAATAGATTTGTTGTAATCAACTGTAAAGACGAGAGAAGAAAAAGAAAAAAGAAGAATGTTCTTGTGTTTGGTCTAATGTTAATCATGATAAAGATCTGTTTGTCACAAACAACATTGAATCGATTCTTGTTAATCTAACTGAAATTTATTTGAATTGAAGCAGTTTAAGAAAAAAAAGAAGAAGAAACACACGTTGAATGACAAAAACAAAAGAGCGAAAGATGAGATGAGAGAGAGAAAGAGAAAGAGAGACGAAATGTTCTTATTTCCAAATGAAGACAATGTTTGTGATTAAAGTTAATTTTAAATAAAAAGACGAAGAAAAGAGAAAAAGGAAAAGTTATTTTTTCATAAAATTAATTTGCATAAACAGTTTTTTGAATATGAGTGGCTTTTTCTTCATTTTGTTCATTTAAAAGTCGTGTAACAACACTAACACCAACACCCCACGAATCATGAGTTGGCAAAACAAGATCATAAGGTAATCGTTCTTTGCCTTGACCACGAGCATGAATTTTAACATATTTACCTGAAGCTAATTTAAAGTTCGAAGGAAGTGAATAACTAATTTCAGGTGAATTATCCACTTTACGAAGTAATCGCCAACCAGTAAGATCAATATCTTTATTTTTCGATGTATTAGCTAATTGAATATATTTGCCATCTGGTGAACATTCATCGATATTAATTGGACCTTTAGCCGATCGTTGAAATGTCGTTTTAGCTTGCATTTCAGTTTGATTGATTCTAGTATCGACAATAGTTGGTCTGACAGGTGGTGGTGGTGGTGGTGTTGGTTGATAGAGATCTTGATTGTGTCTTGAAATGTTGGTTGTTGTTGTTGTTGTTGTAATTGATGATGAAGAAGTTTTAACATCTTTGACTTTTTTGACATGTGCTTCTTCGGATTCGAGTAAACGACGATAAGTATTGATTTCGAATTCGAGTGATGATTTATTCGAAACAATTTCATCGTAAGCAGCCATGAGATCGTTGAGACGAGAACGAAGTTCTAAGATTTCTCGTTCTCGTCCGTCGATGAGATCTCCATTTTCTCGTTTGAGTGTTTCTAATTTCGATTCTAATTGACTCATTTGTTGAAGATGATCGTTGTAATTTTGTTGAAGATCGAACATTTCCTTCTTGGTTTCATTGATTGAAATTCGAATTTGATTGGAATTTTCTTGGTTTTGTAATTGATTATTTTGTTGTTGTTTTTGTTTTTGTGCTTGTTGAACGATTTCATCGGTTTTGATTCGATAATATTCTTCGAGTTCCGAACGTTGTGATTTCGAAAGATTCTCGAAATCGTTTCTAATTTCTCTAATAGCTCGTTGTAATTCGTTTTTGTAAAACGTTGTTGGATCGATGCCAATATTGGGCGATGAAAGATTTCTTAATTCGTTCATTTCTTGTTCGTGAATGGCCGAAAGAAACGGAATTTGTTCTTCGAGTGTTTGTTTTTCATTTTCAATTTTAATTCTCGCCAATGTTTCTTGATCTAATTCGATGAGAAGTCGCGAGATTTCTTCGTAGAGATGTTTCATTTCATTTCGATATTTTTCAATATCATTCATAAGATCTTGCATCAATCGTTGGAGATGTTGTAATTCTCGTTGATTTTCTTCGATTGTTGATTCTAATGAATTGATTTTTAATTTATCTTGTTGTGTCCATTGATTGGCTTCGTCGGCTAATTTCTTGTAGAACAAAAGATCGTATTCGGCTCGTTTCGATCGAATTTCGGCTTTGGCTTTGTCGACCGTGGCCAAATCGATGGACGCTCTCAAATCATTTAATTGTGGTTCGAATTGAGTTTTAAATCGATCGGAATCTAAACCCCATTTCGATCGTAATTGATCTAAAGTTGTTTGCAATTGTTTATTTGTTTGTTCTAAATATTTCACTCGATCGAGATAATTCGCAAATCGATCGTTTAATTGAATTAATTCTTGTTTTTCATGATCACGTTGTTCTTTCATTAAAGCTAATGCTTCGCCTTTACTAGCCGATGAACCGTCGGTCGCTTGACGAACGCCATGTTCAACTGTACGACGAATGATTCGTGTCGAGCTCATTTGCAAATCTGAAAATCATAAACCCGATCATTTATTTTATTTTATTTTATTTATCAAGA
>ERZ778020.2091-NODE-2091-length-15322-cov-3.677671_pt1 | contig 15322 bp, 13 predicted proteins | sample MGYA00375750_ERZ778020 | MGnify/ENA primary metagenome ERZ778020 (study PRJEB29350, sample SAMN05389818) | bioreactor metagenome | isolation source: Ammonium sulfate bioreactor | place: South Africa: University of Cape Town | collected 2014-03-17 ...
CTCTGAGCTCAACGGTTGTATCTGTGTTTTAGAATAAACCTTTCTTGGTGCACTCATTCGTTTACTGGTTGTTGTTTCAATTAATTGTGTGAACTATTCGTAATACTTATGCGTCGTTTTCGTTTCAATCAACTAATGGCATCGAGTGTTTGTTTTCTCTTCTACAGACAACATCAATGCTATTTGCATAAGTGCCTCTGCTAGCAACACGAACTGTCATAATTTGCTAGATGCCTTCGAGCAATTTCAGGCGCGGTTCTCATCTCAATTGATGTGCTTGCTTGTTTGCTAACAAACAATCAGCGAATGTACGTGAACATTCATGTCAAAAAGCAAAATAAAAAAAAGAACGTCATACACATGTGTTCTAGGAAATATGATGACGACATAGATATTACGATTGAAAAATTCAAGATAATGCAAGTGTTGCAATTTCACTCGCTGTTAATTCACGTTGATAGACATACAATTCGTCAATTATTCCTTGATAATAACCAGCGACGATAGGGGAGAGTGGACAAGTACCACCACCCCATCCAACATTCAACCAATCAAGTGAATTCGTAGTCACAAAGTTAAAACTACCGGTAGTACCGTATGATACTCCGTTTACATACATAATTATCCCATTTGCTGCACTGTATGTATAACCAATATGTGTCCATTGATTAGCAGTTATAAATGGTCCAACGAGTACATTTGAAGTAGATGCGGCAAATACAATTTGCTTTACACTATTGAATCCGATAAGTTGATTACAAGGCCCACCTAGTGTAGCAAGTTTTGATTTTTGTAATAAATTGCCACCATTAACTGCATAAGGATAGATCCACATTGCGAATGAATGTGATCGAATCGGTGAAAGATAAAGTGGCATACCCAACATTTGAAAATACGATGATGTTCCACTGAAACTCAGACCAGTACTACGTTTGCCTGCAACACGATTTGTATTTTGTGAATAAGTATATAATGCATTTGGTCCTTGAACTTGTATTACTGGTAAACTATCAAATGAGAAGTATGCGACTAATGTTGCATCAGAAAGTATACTCGCAGCTGTTTTAGCCGTTGTAGTTAATGTTATTGCATCTACATTTCCAGTATAACTCCCTACAGTAAGATTTACTGCACCGAACATAATCGAACCTGTTTGACCCGTATATGGATCTACTGATGTTTTCGTACCCTCTAAGATACCTTGTAAATAAACTGATTGTGTGAAAGTAGAATAATCATATACATATGCAACATGATACCAAGTATTGACTAATAATATTGTAGTTCCATAAACATTATTCAATGGCATTCCCATATATATCTTACCAGTTTGAACTCCTACGACAATACATTGATCTTGACAACCTGTACAACATTGAGAAAATATGATATTATCACTCGCTATTGATGTTAGATAAATCCATGCTTCAATCGTAAAACTTGTATATGATAGATTAAAAAATGGAGAAGATATAAGTGCATAAGAACCAGCACCAGTTAAACTTAAAGCATATCCAATACCAAAATAGGTCGCATTTGTATACGTACCACCAGTTACTGTGCCAATATAGGTGTTATTCGCATCGGCTGCACTACCATCAAGACTCCATATTGCAGTTCGTACGTCTGGCGAAGCAATCGAAGTAACTTTCACTAGAATAAGAACAAAATTGTTGTTTCATTGAAATTAAATTTTCGATGTACCTTCAGGATTTCGCGATAGAACAATGCCGAGAGTAGTGGGTAGAATTGTTAAAACGCATACAGCTAAGAAAATACCACCAGCAGTTAATAGACCCTTCGTTGATTTATACCAAGGAATGGATCTGTTATTTCAATAAAAACAACTTTATAGTTTATTTATTCAAAAGTTAAATTATACTTGATTATTTTCCCTTGAACTGGATTTGATTCTGTTTTTCGAATAATTTTTATCTATAATAAGAAATTCCAAATAAATAAAAGAATTCATATGAAAATTTACTGTCTTTGACGGTGATGATGTTGGTCTATCAAATGAATCAAGTGATACACTATCCACACTATAGTTATCTACATGTGAGGGAGAAACAATCGGTTGCCGTGTGATTATCACTCTTTTACGACCATTACTACCACGCATATTTCCTTCCTTCAAAAGTAAAATTGCTTTTCTTGAAAGATATTTCACGACGTATTTATATGATTGATCAAACCCTCTAAGAAAACATCCATCCGTATTTTGCATATTTGATTTTTATTTAATTGTTGATTTTATCATCTTTTTCGGTCGATATTTAAATAAACAAAAATACATTATCGAAAAATCATAAACATTCGAATAGTTTATTTAAAACATGAAAATGACTTACACGAAGAAGATTTCTCTATTCTGTCCTTCGCAGTTTTTCTTTTCTGTTGTTATCGTCTTTTTTTCCGTCGTAAATGTCGCGAGTTTATATTTTCGTGAACCATTAAATCCATGATCTAATTCACTTATACACCCATCTACATCTCTACATTTTCATGTCGTCGATATTGCCCTATTTCAATACTGAGACTTTTGTCGATGGTACCGGTCGAGGTAAAAGTCTTCGACAAATTCAACTTAATACGACAGTAATTCCTGAACGACCCGAAAAAAAACATCATCGTCGTCATCGTTTGCCCGAAGTTGTTTGCGTTGATGTTCCACTTCCGTTACCAGCGATTATCGAACGTCAAACGCCGCGCCTTCTTTCTTGTGAACAATTTCCTTTGGATTATATTTCGCCAACGAATTTACCTATTCTTCATTGGTCGAAATATCACGGAAGAAATATTTCATTTTATTTGAAAGATCTCGGCTATTTTTCTACAGCTGATCGATCGGATGCAAATCGTTGTCGAGAAGATTTTCGTTATTTAAAACGATTAATCTACGATATCGACGATGTACGAGAATTGAAACAATTAAAAATTGAATTCGATTTAAATGTTGGTTCAGCGTATTTAAATCCTCAAGAACCATCGACATCACTCGATGCTCTACTCTGGTGGATAAGTCGACATAAAACAAGTTTAATCAATAAGAAACAACGGTAAATATTGATTTAATTTTCAACGAGATTTTTTTTTTGTTTTTTTAAAAAATATTTTTAAAACAACAAATAGTTTTACATTCGATTTCGTCGCTTGGCGTGGAACGATAAGAAAAATCATGTCATGTTTGTTTAATGAAGAAGTCGACTGGCGAATTGGCGTTATTCGATATCGTGGTGCTTATTTTCTTCATGTTTTTCATACGGAAACAGAATTAAGCATTGAATTCGGTCAAACACCAGTCGAAAAACGAATGTGCTATTGGGGACATAAATTTGAAGATTATCTTTGTCATGGTTGAGTCATAAATAGAAATTAATCTACGACATTTTCTTTGTTTTTTTTTTGTCTAGAAAATCCGCCATTCTATCCATCGCCGAAGAAACTTTTTTCTCTTGTTAATTTAGCAAATCTTGGTGTTCATACACTTTTGTATGGCAGTGAAATTGATGCGTGTACGAAAGATTCAATACTTAATGACGATGATACCCAACGAAAACAAAAGAAAAAACGAACATTTGTAGAAATTAAAGTTGTCTATGCACAGAATATGTTAGAATTACATACGACAACGTAACGAATAACAAAAAAATTTGATCGTTTGAGATAGAAGAATTTGTCTTTTGTGTTGATTTTAGTGCAAGAAAATATGCGAAATGGTGGTCACAATGTTATTTAACTGGCATCGAACAGATTCTATTGGGTTTTCGAGATGATTATGGTATTGTTCGTCAGATGCAACCTTTGTTAATCAAAGATATCGAAACACGAGCTGTAAAAGATTGATAATAAAACGGATCTTTCTTTTTAAAATCATATGATTTCTATTTTCGTAGCGTACATGGAGTTCAAGTTCATATTTAGCATTTTTAAATGATTTCTGTGCATTTGTTCGAAAAACTGTAACAAAAGATTATTTCGAAGATAATAAGTAAGAATCAGAAGAAAAAAAACATCAATAAATAATTATTTGTATAGAACGGTTTATCTATTTTATTTTTCACCAAAAGAAAAGAAAATCAAATGGCGTACAAGTACAGATTCTCTTTATCAATTTTTACCCGAATGGTTTACATCTCAAGATTTTTCTTTTGAAAAAAAATGAAAATATCATTGTAATTTTCACAGTGTGTTAATCTAGTCTAGGTTTTTCTTGATTTGTTTTTGCGTCTCATTGATGTTTTGAAGTCTTTTTTTAAAAATATTTTGCTTTGAAAGAAAAAAAAACAAACTTATTACGAACTATCAAATCTTGTCTTTGGTTAAAGCGTTCTCTATCAGACTATGTTGCCAGTGGATGTCGAAGCAAGCCAGTATACTCAAAAATGTTGTCATTGCTTCATGATGGTGTAATGACAATACAAATGATTGAATCAGAAAGCAAAAAACCATGTGTTCGTTCGATGGACTTTTGAGAGAATATCCATGGATATCAATCGATTCGTTTCATCAACATAATTGTCAATCATCTCAAGTATTTTTCATTTCTCACATGTAAACTAGTTTCAAGTTCAATCGTTGTAATCTACTAAAACCTAATTCTGTTTAGACATACGGATCATCTACGTGGTTTAGATCAATCCTTATTTTCTCAATATCTAACTGATCATCCATCGATACGTATTTATTGTTCTGAAGCAACACGATATTTCCTTTCGAATCTCTCAGCATATAAACATCTATCGAAATTCTATCGTGTTCTCAATGTTGATCAAGCAATTGCTCTAGAAAATCCTCTCGATTCGAATCTGTCAATAACCGTTACATGTTTCGGTTCGGGACATTGTCCTGGTTCACTAATGTTACTTTTCGAAGGTTCGAATGGAACTGTTTTGTATACCGGTGATTTTCGATTCTATTCTCATCAATCGATTCGTCATCATTCAATTCTTTCGAAGAAATCCATCGATACTCTCTATATCGATATGACATTTTTCGAGCCAACTATTCGACAACTACCTGAACGACATTATGCATGCGAAAAATTAATCGAGTTCATCTCGTCGAATCCATATCATTCATTTTATTTGAAAACATCAGCACGTGTTGGTTATGAATATATTTATATGAAATTACATGAACATTTCCGTTCATTTATTCATGTCAATCCCGAACAATATCAATTATATAATTGTCTACCTAAAGTTCAACAAGTACTAACTACGAATTCGAATGCAACGAGAATACACGCATGTTGGCCAAGATGTTCTGAAACTCGTTTTTCAATCAAAGTATTTATTTTTGTTTTGTTATTTGAATAATAATTACAAACTTTGTTAAGGTTGTTTTATCTGTTCTCTGGTTTACTATGCAACAAAATCAGCAATTTAAATCACCGTTGATTCAAATATCCAAGGACTACTATCGTCTTTGTTATTCTTTGCATTCATCATACAATGAAATATGTACCTTTGTCAAACAGATCTCTCCGCATCGTATTTATCCAATTGCATTACCTAATCAAATTACATCTGAACGTTTTAATGAACTTATCAAACAATTAGGAATCGATCAGACAACATCAACTTATAGATCGTTTCCATCGAATGACATTCAACAACAACAAATAAAACGACGTTATGAAATACACGATGATGAACAAGATGATGAATTAGATTTCATTGGCGATGAGAAGAATTTTATTGAACGAATTACAAATTTACAAATACAATCATTAAATACTAAAAATTGTAAATAATAAATTATCTATTGAGAATTTATTTTGTATATTACTTAATCAACATAATTCATGTCTAAATTTAGTCTTTTAACACTTTCCGTCATCGTATTTTATCAATCACAGTTAATTATTATGATGCCATATTTATTGCACCATTTAGACATCGTTTTCTTATCCTATTACGTTAGTAAGCAAGTTTGATTCAAATTGATCCAAAATAAAACCAACATGAGAGTTGAAGGATCTATTATAATTATAATAATAGTAATAATACGAAGTTTTTCTCAATGAAATTATCGAAATATTTTTTTTAAAATAAATATTTCCTTGTTAGTCAAAGTATCACAGCTTATTAGACAAAAAAAATTGGATTTCATATAAATGTCAATCGTTTCGGTTTTTTAAAACCATTGATTTCGTACGATTGACCAAATTGTATCTTCAACTCGAACTTTTTTCAAAGCACGAAACGTTATCGGACTTAACGATGATAATTCTTGATAGAATTCTTTCGAATAATATTCAGGTAAACGCGATGCAGCTTCAAGAACTAAGACAACAGAAAACATCATCATCGATACTCGAACATAATGTGCCAATGTAACGCCACTTGTCCGATCGGAGACTGTTCGTTGATCGTCACTGAATTTTTCGTATGCTGGCGCACAATAACAATATTGAATTAATCTCGCCGTCGGAGCATCTAATGTTTGTCCTTCAGCTATACTTTGTGTGAATATTGTTCGATGATTATTTTTCATATCTTCTTTAACATCCTAATTGTAAAAAAACACAGATTTATTTTTTTATTAATAACAAAAATAAATAGATCAACGAAATATTTTACTTGCAAATCGTCGAGTAACTGTAAACCAAATCCGAGATATTCTAAATAAGCCATTTTAGCACGTGTTAATCGTCCTTCGATTAGAAATCCAGCTGCAATTAACGATGCTCCACCTTTTTCTGCACTAACTTGTTCGATTTGTCCCATTGTTGGCTCATAATTTTCTTCGGGTTTAGCGTGTTGAAGTGTTGATTTCATTTGTGATTCATGAATTGTTGCTAAACTCATGTAAACTCCATTGTATTCATTTCCACGTCGCCAATCATTTTCAATAAATTTCACCATATCAAATATTTTCACAACACGTTCAGCATGCGGTTGTAATGATGAAGGTAGATTCAATTCTTCGGGATTCGATTGATTACCATCGAAATGTCCATTGGGATCATACGTTGATTCACCAATAAGTAAACGTTCATGGAAAACTTTTGCGAAATCTTTCTTTGCTTCTTTAGATATGTCATTAGAATCGACTAGATCATCTGTATATGGATAAAGCATATTGTAGCCGAATATCGAATCGGTTAGAGCTAAAGGTATATTTAATTGCATTTGAAAAGCAATCATAAACCAAACTGTTCGACCGGCTTTGAACAATTCTTCGAAACTTATTTTTGAATCATATCGTTCGCCTTTACTCATGAATTCTGAAGTTATTCGGCCCATGGATTGATAAATACCGTAGAGTGATTCGTCACGTAATGCTGGAACATTTAATGTTTCATTCCATAAACGAAAACCTAACGAGTTCAACAAAAAAATATACATAAATAGCTGAAAAAAGATTGGATTTTCTATTTTGATTACCTTTTGCTTGAATTTTTTTGCGAAGAAATGTTTTTTTTAATAATGCACAATAAAAAGCAAAGAATTTCAACTTTCTCAAGCGTGATCGTTGTTGTTTGATTGTCTGTCTTCGAACTAATTTATTATCTACTGTTGGCAGGCCCATTGGTAACGAGTACCACAATTTCAATGTACTATCATAATTTAATTGCAAGCGTTCTTTGCGATATTCTTCGTAAGTTTGATATTCAAAATAGGTATCAGTCGTTGAATTATCCATCTAAAATATGCAGGACAACAGAAAAAAAAACTGAATGACAAAATAAATATTTTGTTTTTTTTTTATTTTCATATATCAGTAGGATCAAATAATTCTAGAATTCACTCATTTTTTTTCTCATTGATCCTTTTTTCTTCTCTCTTTCTCTCTTTTTTTTTTCTTTTTCTCTTCAAGGATATCTGACAGAATAGTAAAACTATTACTCAGTGTTAACCGATGACGATGGCAACCGACAAATTTTTTTAAGTGTAGAATCAAAAGAAAAAAGAAAAAAAAATGTAGACTTTCTTCTTCTTCTTGTTCTTCTTCGATCGTGTTTATGACCGAAGGTTGATGATTCATGAACAGAAATAAATTTGCACGCGCTATATGATAGAACACCTTGTTTTAAATTTCTGTGACGTAATGACAAATGCAGAAATGAAAAAAAATATCAGCACACCTTATTTCTTTTTTTTTTATCGAATAATCAATTAAAATGTATGAGTAGAGAAGTCGATCATTGAAGTTTTCTCTTTCTTTTTGCTCGATGACAAGGCTATGCGTTTAAAAAAAAAATTTTCTCGATAGATGCGAAATATAAATAAAAAAAAGAACGAAATTTGCGCTTGTCATTGACGTCAAACAGATCGTATCTGATTATTCATATCGCCTTCAAATCAATGCTCATGACGAAAAAAAAATGCATCTAGAAAGTTTCGATTGTTTTGATTAAATGCAACGAACAGAGTCTTCTATTTTCTTAAAAAATATAAAAAAATATAAGTAAACAAATGGAAAACAAACAAGCAAATAAACAAACTAAAACAGACACCCATGCACCGAGCATGACATCATTATAACGATGGAAGGTTTGGTCTCGTTCAGGTACACATTGCAAATGTCGTTCATAGGCGAGTTTTTCTTCTTTACTCGATAAACGACCGATTCGAAAAAGGAACGGTGACCATGGTGATGCACAATAGACATGAAACCAAGCTTTTGGATGACGAAAAAATAAATAAAATAAATTTATTCGTACACCTAATTCATCGCCAATAACATCGGTATATTCAAAAAGATTGACTAATTGTTTTAAACGTTTATCATCATGTGGATAGAGTTGAGCATGTCGTTGCCAGTATGCTTGTCGACGTTGATTCATAACTGTTTCTGTTGGTAGACGACAACGACCAGAAAAAACAGCTGCAACCCAACGTGCTTGTAGCTCAGCTAGAGCTGGGATCGAGCCAAATACTGGTCGTGCTGTACCGACGAATGCTAGAGTACCATTTGTATTCGATGCAAAAACGAGTTTATACAAATCGTGAATATTTGTATGAGAAAAAAATGGATGTACCCATTTATAGCCAGTTGATTGGAGAATATGATCGATTTCGACAGGAGTTTGTTCTTCGTCTCCTTCGAATGTAATCATCTGTTTATCGATCGATCGTATGCCACGTTTAGGTATAACACGATTTAATGCAATGAAATCAACAACTTCTCGACTTTTATTAATAAATCCATGTAGAAATGGTACTTTCGGTGCCCATTCAGGTACACCTGTTCCACCAAAACCCCACATAGGTACGAAAAAAACTCGTTTCCAACATTTGACTAATATATTATCATAATAACCAAATAATCTCATTAACATTGTATACATAATATCTGCTGGTTGTTGGCCAAGTACACGTGCTTGAAACCATTGGCCTTCACGTATACTCATATAGACTCGTTTCGCTACAGTTGCACTTAATTCAACCGCTAAATCACTACCTGTTTCTCCACCACCAACAACTAGAATTCGTTTATCACGAAACTGTTCATGAAAAGGCGTTTTATATGTAATACTATGTGAAATGGTTCCGGTAAATCGATTAAATGGATGTGTATGACGCAGATCATTAGCTGTCTGATGTTGTCCAGAACAAACGACAAGATAATCACAATCAATTACTTTCGAACCGTTATCGATCGTCCCTGTCCATTGTGGTTCAACTCGTGTAATTTTTGAATTGAAATGAATATTTGGCCAAAGTTGAAAATGATCGGCATACGAATGTAAATATGCAAGAACTTCTTCATGTGACGGAAATTCACCGATGGATTTGGGTATAGGAAAATCTGATGCATGTAAAAATGTCTTCGATGATGTGACATGAGTTGATTTATAAGCACCGCCTATATTTTCATCATCACTATAGAACCAAATACCTCCGATATTCGAACGACTTTCATACAAATGAGCATCGAGTCCTTCACTTAATAGGTATTTCAAAGCATAAAGTCCCGACCAACCAGCACCAATCACAATCACGCAATGCTTTTCTCTACAAAAAGAAAACGTACATTCCAATCGTTTATTACTATAATAACAAGTTGTTGTTGTTGTTTTTTAATACCGAGTTTCAACCGGTGCTATTGATGATGACGATGTCAGGAGTGGTTGTTCAGAATCAATCATTTTTTTACTATTCTACGGAATAGATGGTAAAACTTAAGCGTGTAAAAAAATTTGATGTCATTATTAGTTTTTTTTTGCTCGTTCTATTTCTTGCGTTACCGTCTCTACGCTCACAAACACTTTTTTTTCTTCTTCGCATACTCAAAAGAGAAAAACACATACAGATGCACAATAAAAAAAAACCTCCGTCTTTTTCATCAACAATCGTAAATATATACACTGTTGCTAAGATTGAATCATTCGATGTTAAATCTCATCTGATTTTACATTTTGAAGTAACTTATTAATAACCTACATAAAGCAGGGTGAGCCATGGAATTGGATCGACAATATCGAATTTCTGAACTAGAACTTGTTTTTAACTAAAAATAAATAAACTTGTTTTAAAAACTATTTGCGTCTGTCTGATACATGAGGAATAGCATCGTATTTTCAAAATCGATTATAGATGGCCAAGTTCATTGTATTAATTTTTAATTCTATTTAATATGATATTCATTCGTACATGATCTAATTAGTTCATTGACTTTTTCTTCGTATACAAGAAGAAAAAAGTTCTATTTTCTTTTGTTATTTTGTTAATATTATCAAGTGATCAATGAAGAGCTAATACTCGTGGATATAAATCAACAGCAAATAGTTAAAGAGGTGTTTGCGTACAATAAAAAAAAGTCACTGGAATTATTTTTATGAACGTACAAAGATAGGTCTCTCTAATTACATGTTTCTAAGAATAACAATAGAATTGAACGCACTGAGACAGGAAAATATGTAAGTATAGAACAGAAGTTAATTATAGACGAGCCTTGTTGTTAAAAGACTAAGGCTTAGTGCACTAATTGACATACGACAAATTCCAAATATTCAGTTCAATACACGAGAAAATCTTGTTTTTCAGGTGTTTTTTCAGTCTCATATGTAATTAATTTTCTGCGCTAATGCACTATATTATATATAATTCAAAATGTCTCAGTTTTCTCACATAAGAACAAAGAAAAAAACATCCAATGCTTGATTAAACGAAAGAAAAGAGATAGATAGAATGTTTATCCGACGAGTAGTAATTCAGTTGTTTCATTTAGATACCAGTTGTTCTTGTTCGACCACAAAGTAAGTAAACAACCAAACCTATAAATAAGTCAAATATATAAAAATCGTAAAAGACTCAACTTCCTCTTACCAATAATCGGAAATAGAAGAATAAATAAGATCCAAAGAAGTTTTTCAACAATTGGCTTTCCTGAACGAAGAATTTCAATTGCAGCAATGACATCCAAAATAAGAATGATCTAATTACAAACAATGAATTCATTCGATATATATAATCAAACAATTTCTCTTACCAAACCAAGAATGCCTCCAATTGTATGTCCAATATAGGCAAATTCTGCTGCAACACAATTGACCAATGTGAAAAGTATAATAAGCACAGAGATTGTTTTCGAACAATAGTTCATATTTCCTTTCTTTCTCGAATAATAGACAAAAGTCAATGGGTGCGAAAGAGTTAAATCTATTTTTATCTGAAATAAGCAATTGTATATTTAGCGTTGACTACTTTCTTATACATCTAGAATTCAATAAAATAGTTCATCTCATCGAAGAGTCAAGCTAAGTAAATGAACACTGTACAAATATGTAGCAAACAGAGACGAAAAAATGTCGAAAGAGAGAGAAAAAGAAAAGTACAATCGTGCTTATTGAGAAATGTAAGGAATGAATTTATGTACAGCGAGTTGAAAAGATTGTGTTTGATTAAGAATTGGTCGTACTTGCTTAAGTAAACGATTTTATCTAAGGATTAAAAAAAAGAAGTAGTATCGAATTTAGCTCTTTAATTTAAAAACAACGAGGAGGAAAGCTTTTCATTTTAACATTTCTTACGTCATACATATTAGAATTTTTCCTACGTGACTAAAATTTTCGTTCGTATTAATCTTGAAGAAAAAAAATCTTCTTTAATCTCTAATACAAAGACTTATTTGCGTGCAGACAAAAGGAAAAAAACTAGATCTTATCATTAATATTTTTTTTTCCGTTAATATCAAAATTATTTTCTCGATAAAAGAAACTTACTCAGATAGAAATTAACAGTCTCGTATCATCTTTGCTTTGCATCTTCTAAATGCTAATTAAATCTTTATTTCTACTTGACTGTTCAAAATTAGAGGATGTGCGTAAATCAACTATAAATACTGGATTTAATTCGCATGAATCACTTAAGACTTACTATTAAAGAAAATCATTTCTTCTTTAAAAATTACTATAATTGCCAGTATTTCTCTGTTTCCTCTTTACTAGTAAAAACTATTTACTTTCTAAATAAGAGCATTTACTATCAATTGGTTTCATCTGAATTCATCGTTAAAAGATACCAGAAAAATGTCAATCAATTGATGATCGAAGATTTGTTCTGCATCTAAGTAAACAATTGTTTGGTTTTTCATTGAGTTATACGAGCATTGATTTAGTATTTAACAAAATCCAGTTTAAGGACGTGTTTATCGTAAATTCTAACGGCAAATAATTAAATTGTGTACTTTTATCTTGATGAAATCTGTTTTTAGTAGTTTTAGACACAATTACCATCGGCTCTAGACACCTATCCGAATAAATTAATGGCAAATATTATTATTTCTTTTTCTCTGCTCTCCTGAAGTCATGTTTTTACATAATATTTTTTTTTCTCACATACAAAAATAATTCACAATTTAGTGAAATCCACACACATAGTTTAGTTAATCCACTATTCCCGTTCGGATGACCTTTTTCAGAGAAAGAAAGTAAACATTTCTTTTCTTCGGTGAAAATAATACGTTTAAGTGATAATTAATATTTTTATCATTATCTATTTGTCTGATATTTGCTTGAGTTATCTCGTTTGTTATAATTGAGAATAAATATATTCAGATTAAATAATATATAATGACTTCAGTTAAATGTTAGAAATAGAATGATTAATTATCTTAAGAAGATATTGCTTCTATATTACTCTAAAAAAGATGTCCTGTATAGAACTTTAGAGAAATCTTTACTTTCCTATCAATGCTTCATGTTTTACTGTAATACAAAACAATATTTTCTCTTTACCTTGCAGATACAAACACGATCATGCAGCAGACATTTATTATCTATTTAGTAATTTATAGTCGAATAAAGTATAGTTTTACATACATTTTCTATGGCAGACGAAAGAATTTTATTTGAGAATAACAAAGAAATATATACGATAGATCGAATTTATGAAATGATAAGACAAAAAATAAATATTTCAAATAGTCGAGATTTGATTTTGTTGTTTCGTAATTCGAACATGTACGGACGAGATTCTACTCATTGGCATCTGAACTTTATCGAGTTGAGAATCGAACGAAAAAGGAATTTTTTTTCTTATGTTATTTTCTAAGATCATTATTATAAAGACATGAGTTACTCAAGAGTATCAACAATATATGCAAATGCGATCAAATTAGATTTGATTTTCGTTTATTGAGTTTGGTAGAAGTGTACGTACTCACGTACTTATTCTAAAAAAAGATTAAACATTAGACACTCATCTCTCTCATCAAAAACGGACTGATGATAAAAATTTTCAAAATAGATATATAAATATAGATTAGTACTTGATCTCATTGTCAATCTCAAGTATTCATAGACTTTAGATTTGTCGATAGTTCGAGAAAGAGAGAGAGAAGGAGGAAATTTGATCCTAATAGAAATGAATATGTTTGCAATCTAGTATATTGATTGACTACTATAATGCACTGCCGTTCTGATGGATTATTTATATTATATTTAATAAATAATGTATACTGGATTCCATTAATTTTATCTTTTACATTTAGCATTATCAGCAAAATTTTCGACTTAGTTAAATGCCCTTGATAGACACGACAATTTCTGTTAGTACGTATATTTCATAAATACAAATACAATAATCTACACAGAAATGTCAATAGTATATTATAACTTTGACTTGTCCGTAAATAGGCATAATTTATGATAACATGCGTAAACATCAATAAAGTATTAGCAAAAAGCAAGTAAATAGGTCTATCTTTTTTTCATAAATAATATTTCATTTAAAACTTGACGTCAATGTTCGGTTTACGTACTTTGAGGTTAGTATTATTGAGTATAGAAGAAATATTTCGTTCACAAATACAAGTTGAATATTTATGATGACCCTCAAGGCTTTTCAGTGCAACCATGAAACCCTAAAAAGTGCGAATGAAATTATTTTCATATGAACTGATAAGCTTTTCTACGCATCAAAATAAAAATCCGACAAGGAAAATCAGTATTCACTGAACTGTTAATGCTGTAAGGTCATGGATTATGTTTACATGTACGGAGATTTAAACAAACACTTTAACACACAGTCGAGCAGACATATTCTTGTTCTTTTTTTTTTGATTTAGTTATCCAATCACAGATGTTTTGCCTAGATAAATACAAAAATAGAATTGAACTTTTGAATTTCTAATGACATGATTCCAAAACATGCGCAAGGAAAATTATCTACCTTCATTCTTTTTTTGTCGTATATAAACAATAATAAACTTGAGACGAGCGAAGTTCGTTTCTATTCTGCATAATTACTGCCACTCTTTTCTTGCGTCTAATTGCTAGTTAGTTGAAAAAAAACGGAAGATAATATCTAACGTTAGTATCGAGACTTCTGTCATCGAGAACCTATTCCAAAATATCTGTCATATTTTTTAAAGAAAATTCCAATTAGACATGACATGTCAGAAGTCAGTTACAATTTTCTTGAAATCATGTAATGTATAAATGGTTAGAACCTGTCGGTCTGCAAAAACAAATTCGAATTCTTTTTCTTTCTTCGCATGTTCCCACTCTAGTCTAGCGAGTAACAACTTGATTAATTTGAACTACGAGAATATAACAAACTCAATTGAAGAATTCTTCGGAGGATATCTGTTGATTTCGAGTATATATTTATTTAATTGTATTTGACAAGTCCATTAGTATTTTTTTTTCGGTATTTTATTTTTAATTTATCTGTAGTAATTGCGTTTGATATCAATGTATTCTTTTGTTATTATTCTTTTTTTGCCGTGCATCATTAGAACACTAATAGCTTATTTAAAATGAATTTTCTTCTTCTTTTTTTTTTTTTTTTTTTTTTTTTTTAAAAAAAAGTTTTTTTTTTTTTTTTTTTTTTTTTTTTTTATACGATATGGTGTATGGTGACGA
>ERZ778020.2099-NODE-2099-length-15280-cov-4.043744_pt1 | contig 15280 bp, 14 predicted proteins | sample MGYA00375750_ERZ778020 | MGnify/ENA primary metagenome ERZ778020 (study PRJEB29350, sample SAMN05389818) | bioreactor metagenome | isolation source: Ammonium sulfate bioreactor | place: South Africa: University of Cape Town | collected 2014-03-17 ...
TAAATTTGATTGATCGACTTGGTCGATTGAACCTTTCGTTGCCGGATTGGAATCGTCAGTTGTTAGGAAAAAATCTGGCATGTAATTATTCGTTTGAGATGTTGAACAATTCATTGCATTTTGAAGGTCATCTGTTGGAACTATCCATTCATAATTTGATGTCGATGGAGGATTGGTAATCGTTGTTGTTGTTGTTGTTGTTGTTGTTGGGTGAGGTGGTGGTGATGGTACAAGATCGACTAATGGTGACCGATTGGTCGTATGAAGCCATGGTGTTGGGTCATTATCAGATAATTCATTGATGATGATACCGGGCTGTTGAAGAAACGGACGTTTATTTGGTTGTTCGCCGAGCATTAATGCTGCTGGCTTACGTTTTAGACTGTGTGTGGAATTTAAGATTGGATTCGAATGAATTTGTTGAGATGAATCATTGGATGGAGCTTGTTCAACTGATGGTCGTTGTCGTTGTGCGTTTGTTAGAAAATGAAGAAGAAATTCCATTAATTTCGAAACAATCTGTTGTTGTTTAGCATGTTTCTGTTTTAATACGCTAACTTCACGCCAAAGAGCTTGATTTTCATCTTCCATATTAAATAATTTGTCTGTCAATGATGTCTGTTTCATTTGAAGATTTCGTACTTCGTCAAGTAAATGCGTTAATTGTGTTGGTTTACCATCGTTCGTATTATTGTTATTATTAATATTGTTATTGTTAATATTCGAACTCATATTAGATGCAGATATTGTTGGATGTGTAATCGGTGTTGATGCTTCAATTTTTGTTGTTGTTGTCGTTGGTTGTGAATGATTTTTTTGTTGATGATTATCAGGTGCACGACGTTTGATAAATTCTAACAGTGCTTCTTGTCCTTGAACGAAACTTGGATGTGAAAATTCAATATCATCACGTTCGTTTTTCAATGAACCATGTTCAATTGTTGAAATTTTACGAAAACCATACATATTCAATTGTCGTATGAACGAAGCGAAATTATTATGTTTGAAATATCGTGGAAGAATTTCACGTGCAAAACGTGCTTGATCATAGACATGAAATGAATGACCCGATTGATCCCAAGCAATTAAATCATCACATGATGAATCGTTAACAAGTGCCCATAATTTAGCGAGAAAAGCAGTTATAGCTGTTTGTGTTGATTGTGTCTGTTGTTGATAATATTCTCCGTCGATAAAACCTCCTGATGACATTATTCTAAAACAAGATTTTCTTTTTGTTTTTATACTCGATCTGAAACAAACAAACAAACAAAAACTAGTGTGGGTCTTTCTTCTTTTTTTTTTATTATTTTTTTAAAGGTGTTTTTCGAATAGTTTGGGAATTATATAACCAAACAGAATCGATGCCTTCACCGATTGATTGATCACATTCAATCGGAAATTGATATCGACAAGTAACAACAAGTGTGTCATCGGTAACTTCTCGAGCTAATTTGTTCAATAATGGTTCCATCTAAGAAATTCAACGTTAATATGCAAAAAAAAATAATAATAAAATCATCACGAACCATTGTATCAACTCCGAAGAGAACAATAGTATCGTATTTAGATAAATCATGCTGAAAAGAGAAGAAAAAAAAATAATAAATTGGTTTTTTTTTCGTAGGATATTTACTTTCCAAAGATTAGCTCTTTTAAATTGACAGATTTGATTTTGTCTCGTAACAAGAGCTTTTAAACGAGCATAATAAACTAAAACACGATTGATTTCAATACCAGTCGCACGAGGAATATCATGTTTCACAGCTTCGAAAACCTGAAGAAGAAAATAACCCAATGGGAACGAAGTTTATCAATAATTTACAATTCGTCCGTCGCCACTTCCAAGATCGACGAGATGTTTTCGTGGTTGTTTCGAATATTGTTTGAGGAGACTAAATATATTGTCTAATTGTTCACGTGTTGCTGGAACATATGGCAATGCATGACGACGTAATGCTGGTGTTAAAAATGGTACAGCTAAGACAGTGAGACCTGATTGTATTGGATAAGAATTTATTTGTTATAAGAAAGAGTTAATTCGAATGAAAACTTGCCAAAACCAATGCCACCACAAATACCCAGCAGAATACGGCCAAGTTTTTTCGAATTTTTCTCGTCTTGCATAACGACGTATCTTAAATGAAAATCTGACGCAATGAAAGCGTTGTCTTCATGTCTATATATTCTACTTTGTAATCTTTATGAGTCATTTGTTGTGAATTATGTGTGTTTCTCTCTCAAATGCGTGTAGGTAGATAGAATAGAACGAAAGCAAAGTGCGTTATCATTCAAAGGACTAAAAAGGAAAAAAACCTTGGACCTGAAAAAAGTGACACTAACAATATCAACGAACACTAAGATCAATTATAAATAAATATAATACACTTTGAGAGAGGATGTGTACAATATTTCATTCGGTGGACCAATTGAATTTCTACGAAAAATAATATGAAATAGACTAACAATGGGGTGACATCTAGAGGAGTAAACATCGCTGTGCTTTTATTTTATTTCGAGTTGAAAAAGAAAATTAGAATAAAAATGTTTATAGAACGTTCCATTTGCCTGAACGACGATACGATGAAAGAACTTTATGAGCACGTCGTCGAATGTATTGATTCGGATCTCGATTGAAAATCTCCAAAGCATCTAATACTTTCATTTCCATATGATCCGGTGATCCATCACAAAGTGTATGTAAAACCTTTGAAATTTCATCAAATTCGATCATGTCATTCAATGAGACATCATTTCATTTCCTACCTGTTCTCTCACATTATCCGCTGGATCATCGATCATTTCGAGAACACGTTCCCAGAAGAGATCAATATCAGACTTAACTCGACACGGGCAAATCTCTTTGAGTGCACGTTGTCGAACAGCTGGATTCGAATGATTTGTCAATGATAAGATCGTTTGAATGTCTTCCGTTTCACGGCAAAGACGAAGGGCATCTTTCGTTTGAAGCTCAGTCATTTTAAGAAAACTACTATTTCGAAACTATTCCCTTTTTGCCAGGTTTTATACACTCGTACACACACACACCACGCAGGTAGAATTTCGTAATTCGAATTGCACAATGAAAATTAGTTATTTCGTATTTATTATGAAAATCAAGTAAACATTTGATACGTAATAGTTCTATTTATTTGACGACTTAGCTTTCGATGATTCAGAATTCTAAAAAAAAACAAACAGAACGTTATTTTCTCCATTGATAAATAAAATGTGAGTTGTCGAACTACTTTTTTTATATATCCATGATTGACTAAAGCCATTCGACAAGCATTATTGATATGTTTAAAACGATCATTATGCAAAAGTATCCCTCCAAACCATCTCGATACAACAACTAGCACATTTTTCACATCTGCAATCTACATCGAATAATGAATTTGTAAACTATCTTTTCATCTTCTTTCAAAGTTATCTTACATCCATTAGATGTAGCATTCGACTCGATGCACCTGTTTCTCCATCATCATCACAATCAGCTAGAAGAGCATGACGTTTATCATCGAAAATCCTATAAGTGTTTATACGATTTTAGTAAATGAATTTTGAAATCAAACGAAATTTTTCGTACCGATATGCGTACATATTATGTGTAGCATTCGCTATTTTCTTGTTTTCTTTTAATTTTTCAAGTACAAGTTGAACTTCTTCTTTACTCTGCACAGGACTTAAATGAGCTTGAAAGATACTTTTCCGATCTTCAAATGGTTCGTCACTGTAGATCGGCGGCAAGACTACATCGGATCGTTTTTCAGCTAAATTTAAGTAGAACAAAGGCTCAATAATGAAAATATTACAAAATGAAATCTATACTTACCAATTAGTTCGGTAGTACTCGTGGTTTTAACGGGAAGATCAGGTGCTCGATCAATAAAATCTCGAATTGCATCCGCCCAAAGAAAAACAATTGATTTGCCAAGATTATTTCTAGAAAATGTCGAAGTAAGTTTTCGATTTATTTTCGCAAATATTTCTCTACAAATAAATATCTTCTAAAATATTCGTCAATTCTTGTCGTTCTTCTCCTCTTAACCATGGAGCTCGAATATTATATGTCAATGGTTGACTAATCGGATATCCATCGACAAATATCAATTCCATAGCAATTGCTCGTTCCGGTCGATGATTCATTGTCAATATATACATTCTCTGTGTATCATTCTCATCTTGTTTCCATTGTTCATCACCGAATATACTACTTAATGCTTCGATTTCTTCCGCTTGACTTTGCACCCAATCCTCAGACATCTTAAAAATAAGACGATTAAAAAATAATTAAATTAGATTCTTTTTCGAATAAAAAAGAAAATATGAAATTTGTTGTTTTATTTCAAACTTTCATGCGACACACAATCGAACGAGGAATAACTTTACCCCAAAAAGTATCCTAAATAACAAGATGTTTTTTTTTCATTTGCAATGAACTCAATAGACGATTTACATTTTCTGGGCAAGCTTTTCTTGCGTAAGCTTCCATGAAATAGAAACATGATTGTAAACCAACGCCAACCAATAGACATAACCAAACGAGAATATTATAAATTACGCCTTGATTTCGTCGTAGAAAGAACAAAAGTATCACTGAAATCAAACAAATGACTAAATCAAGAGAAAAAAAAAAACGAAATTTTACATCCAAATACGGCGAAAAATAAAAACATAATCGGATAGAAAAAACCCAGTGCAAACATCATGACATATTCATGAAAAACAGCTGATAGAATAATAACGAATATTGTTGGTAAGATTTTACTTCGTTTACCAATTAACTATTCAAATTCAAATTTAAAACAAAAATTGATATCTGACGTTTTTTTACTAAATATATTTCTCGATAAACATAAAGGTACAACCAATCTTGTACGACAATATTCCATGTTCGATAGTAAATTGCAAATGATGTCGCATTCCACCAATCCTAAATGAAAGAAATGAATCAGCAGATTTCATTTCTTCCTACTTTATAAAACATTCGATCTGCAAATCTCAATAGTTCAGCAAAACCATTCAACCAACAATGTAAAAATCCATAGAAACCTAAACTCAAACTTATCAACTGTTGTTATCCTCAATTGTTTCAAAAGATTTCTACCTAAGAATAAAAATATACTGCCTGGAAGAATCGAACTGAACAGAGCCGATATAAATATCGGTAGAGTCATTGCATTCGGATTGAGATTTGAAAATACTGGAAGACAAAATCGAATGATAACATAATAAACGTACAGTATACAAGCGAGCACGTGTCCAAACATTTCGAAGACGAAATGCCAACGAATTTTCGATGTACGTGGATAGTTCTCGCGATAGATTAATGTAGGAGCAAAGAGAAAATAAAGATAATGAGATAATTTAGGAGAGAATGATGATTTGTCTGTAGTTTTCGATTCTAAATTTTAATTTAGGAAAAATAAAAGAAAGATTTCATTGAATTCAAAACGAACCAGTGAGAAGAGATATCTTCGTTATATTTTCACGGATAAATGAATGAGTTTTCATCAATTGTCGAAGCTTGAAAAGAAAGAAAATTAAATATTTTAACATTTGAAATTCAAATTCTACTTGTTCAAGAAGAATAATAAATGCTGATGCAACAGGTAATTCTTGTTTGACAATTTGTTGACACGGAACAATTAAAAACAAAGTTAAATAGATCAAATATAACATCAACCAAATTCCATCGTAGATCTTTGAAGATTTTCGATGATGAATCCAAATCGAAAGTCCAAAAAAAGTCACGAATAAAGTACAGAATTGCATGATTGACCAAATAAGAAATGTTATATGCAGTTTACCAAAAGAATGAATTAGAAATCGATAATCTAAATCTAATCTAAATTCACATGAATAAGTGTTATTTTCATTCGGATTGAAAACAAATCCTCTCATTTCTACCTTCCATCTTCGATATAATCAGTAATTGTATCTTGAATAAAAAGGAGAATTAATGTTGCTGCACATGCGTTTCTTAAACTTTGAAAATGTGAAATTTCGAATAGATCCGTGAGAATCGAATTTCGTGGCAAGAAAATTCGAGATGGACTTTTCTCGTTGATTTGTTGTTGCTGTGATCTAAACAAAATCGAACCGATTCTTCTACGAAGACGAATATTTCGTAAACAAACCCATCCGTTTGTCGAGCATCACAATTGTCTTTCAACAAAGTAAATTGTTCGCTGACTTGTTTCTCCAATTGACGTAATTCCGAGAGAAAAAACGAATGAATTCTCTGCAAAAGATAAACAAAACAACAACAATAGAAAAATGAGCACAATTTTACTTGAGTTTCTTGAGTAAACCATTGACTATTATCTTTCACTAAATAAAATGTATTTTACACGGACAAAAAAAGCAACCAAACGATATTTACTTTTTCTTTGCTATGTTTGTATCAATACGAAAGTCGAAAGAAAAAAAAGTGACACAGACTCAAAGACCGTGATGTTCGCGCGTCATTAATTTCCGTCATACCCTCAAAGTGCGTCCTTAGGTTTCAGTAAAGAAAAAGAAGAAAAAAAACGAATAGTCTGAGTTATTTTTTCGATATATTTATTTCGTTAAAGGTTTTATTAATTAGTGGTGGTTTCATCAACTTCCAGTAGATTTTCATTCACAGTTCTTGTACCACTGAAATCAATAAGTTCATTACTTATTTTCGATAAATCACTGAATGATATTCGACCACGTTGACGAATAGCTTTGGTGACATGTTCGAGTTCTTCACGTGTCAAATAAATATATTTGCCACGATCATCGAATAGACCTGTTATAACACCTGAATCTTGAAGATATTTCAAACGATCAATCACATCTTGAGTTCGAAGTTTGAATTGTGCAGCTAATTCATCGAGATACATGAATTTAGCTGTTTTGATAAAGTCAACAAATTGATTGAGTACAGATGCATTATCAAGATCATCGGGATTTTGATCATGACCTTCTTCGTCGATTGTAAACGCTTTTTTCAATTCAAGATATTCTTCGTATTCACGACGTTCACGTTCTTCTTTTTGACGACGTTCTTCTTCTTCTCGTTCTTTCTCAAGTCGTTCTTCGTCGAGTTCTCTTTGTCGTCGTTCTTCCATCGCTTTTTCTTCACGTTCTTTACGTTCTTTTCGTTCAACAGCTTCTTGCTACACGAAAAAAAATAAAAATTATTTCACTAAAATTCAACTCGAGAAATCCTACTTCACGTTGTTGTCTTTTCTCTTCTTTAGCTTGTAATTTCAATTGTTTTTTCTTTCCTAATTTTGGATCGATTTCAAATGTATCATTGACATCATCGTCGAGCATTTCATCGGGATCTTGAGCAGCATTTTGTCCGCCACCATCGTAATCCCGTTGAGGTACAAATCGTCGTCGAGCTTGAGCTCGTCTCGGACGATCGTCATTGACTGGTCCCGGTCGTCGAACAGCTGGTGCAGCTGGCTGTTCGTCTTAAACAAAAAAAAACAAAACCTATTTCAAGAATTTCAAAAGAATTTTTCTTTCTCCAAACCTGGTTGCCGTCTTTTGGCATAAAATAAAGCTCCAATGAAAACAATGAGCAGGCTCACGGCAAGAATTAAAATAACATCCATTTCAATCGTAAAATCAAATTTAAAAAAGAAAGAAAGGAGAGACTATCTGAAGAAAAAAAAACAAATTAGAAACGTGTCTAAAAAATATATATTTATTATGACATCAATATATATATCTTTGATTGATCACATCGAGTTACCAATGAAAGTTAGGTGAGAGATAGAGGGAGTTTTATTGCAGAAATAATTGCTTGACTAGATAATTGAGAGTTGCTTGTCGATAGATCTATTTGCGGATGATCTTATCGGACGTAACGTTTGGATTTGAATTTGCTCTTGGTAATTTTCGAATTTCTTTGATAATTTCAGCTGCTGGACGAATATCGGCTTTGAGAATCTTCTCCATTTCACGTAAACAAGCGTCATTCTCCTTTTTGTAAGTAAAAATCCGAACGTTTTCCTTTGTTTTTCAAGAAAAATCACTTCGAATTACTTTTGTACTATTCGATCCAATACAATCTCGTGGAACGATCAATTTAAAATTTCTCATATAAGCATCATTAGCCGTAAATAAAACGCAAATATTTCCCGCAAAACCAGCGAGTATAATCGTTTTTGTTTTTAAATGACTAAGTAGAATATCCAATGGTGTACAATAGAAAGCCGAATGCTTCGGTTTGAGAACAAAATCTTTGTGAAAAATATTGTTTTTTCTCTCTCTCTCTCTCGTAAAGATGAATTTTTTACTCACAATCTTCACTTGAGGGTAATAATAATTCTGCTAGAGTTTTACCCGGTTTATTTTCATTGATAACATATTCAATTACATTATGAAAATCTGATTTCCATTTACCGAAATTATCATTGACATAAACAACGGGTATGTCAGCATCGCGTGCTGCTTTTTTTAAATCAGCTATACGCTTACCAATGTCTTCAGCAGTTTTCAATAGTTCTAATTAAATGTAAATTTAAATTGAGATAAATACAAACATCAAAACAACCTTCATTTCCTTCGAAATCTAGATGATTTATAACATCGATCAGTAAAAGAACCATATCGTTCGTATCAGGAACCATTCCATGCAAATCAGACGAAGACATATCTGAAGAAAAGTGGATTTGACGGACTAGCTATTTATTTTCATTCAATTGAAGATAAAAAAAGAAGAAGAAGAAAAATTATTCAGTTTTCGTTTGTTCAACACGTTGAATATATTTGTCATGTAATTTCGTAAAAATAATCAATGAAGTAATCGAACCGATTAAGCAATAAAACATGTCACTTTGTGTGTCCCAAACATAACCTTGTGTTCCCAAGAAAGCATCGGCATTTTCACCAGTTAAAATAGCAACCAACCATTCGATGAGTTCATAAATAGCTGAATAACTCAATGTAATCGAGACACAAATGTATGGCAACCAAAAACGATTGATATTCTTCGAAATAATACCAAGACGAATGAGAACTTCTCGAACGATTAAAACCGGAATGAAACCTTGTGCAAAATGACCGATTTTATCGTAATTATTTCGTTTCAGATGGAAAACATCTCGAAGTTGATTGAATATTGGTACTTCAGCATAAGTATAATGTGCACCAATAAGTAAAATAACTGAATGAATAAAAACGAGAATATTAATGAGATTCGTAAAGCGAAATCGTGGTGAAACATAGATCATAGCAAAAATGCCGACAACAGCCGGAAGAATTTCCAAAAACCAAACGAATTGATCATGAGGATGTATTGATGAACGTACGAGAAGAATACAGAAAATAAATATGAGAAAAACTGCAAGTCGACGAGATGCTGGAGGTAACATGATTTCAACTGTATTTATTTCTGTAAAAACAAAGAAGAAGAAGAAAAAAAAGATAGAGAGACAAAATTCATTTCATTTATCTTCAAAAATGTTTCGAATGAAAAACAAAAAAGCAATAAAATATGTTTAGTGATTGAAAATAAATAAATATACGTATATATATGTATATATGTATAGTGACATTTAAAGAGTTTTGTTTTTTAGTAAAGTAAAAAACAGTCAGAAAGGGAAAAATCACTGTGCCATGTCACAAAAAAGAAATTATACACACGAAATAAGAAAGAAAAACAAAGAACAAAAACAAAAAAAAACAATCACTGTGACGTGTTGCGAATTCGCAAAAACGAAAGAGATAAAAGAAAAATGTTTGATTCTATTTTAAAATCATATCACTGTTGTTTTCCATTGTCTCATCCCCAATGAGTTGGTAAATGAGCTTGAGATGAATCAGTTGTACTATGCTGAGATGAACTATCGTCACCATCGTGAGGACCATTTTCATCGACGCCAGCAATAAGATTATTACTTAACATCGATAGAGTATTATTATAAGCTTGAGATGATTTACTCGACGAATGATGAAGTAAATTGGTATTGCGTAGTTTTTGATGAACTTTACTATGACGTTTACGTTCATCGGATCGAGCAAAACGTCGACCACATGTATCACATGAGAATGGTTTTTCTAAAAAATAATCGAAGATTTTTCATTTGGATTTATAAGATTATATCGTTTGTTTTTACCTCCTGTATGTGTACGAATATGAGTAGTTAGATGATCAGATCTTGAAAAAGCTCGAGCACATATCTTACATTGAAATGGTTTATCACCTGTATGAATACGAATATGTCTAATAGAGAATAAATGAAGAATAAATGAAAAGTTGTTCTGTCTTTTTCAATGAAACCTTGTTAGTTCATCTGAACGAGAGAATCGTCGTGGACATTGATCGACTGGACACGAGAAAGGTCGTTCATGAACGGGCGTTTTCGACGGACGATTCGAATAATTTCTTGGTTTAGCAAATTGTACGGTCTGATTATTTCCAACTGACATTGGAAAATCTTGTGGTTCGTCTTTAATCAATGATGATGATGATTGAAGAGAGAAATTTACTGTTGAATTTGTTGGCCAGTCGGTTTCATTTAAGTTCATTGTCGGCATATATGTATTTGGTTGTGTTGAATTTTTAACGAGATTTTCATGATATGTTGACGGTGAAGTTGATGTTCCATAGGGTACATAATGAGATTGTCCAATATAATTCATTGTTGATTCACTTGAATCTGTTGTTACTGTTGTTGGAGTGGTCGTGGTAGTAGTGGTCGTAGTTGTCGATGGAGTTGAGGGTGTTGAAGTTATATTATAATTAGTCACAACTGGATTCGATGTTAATAACGTATGAATTTGTTCATTAACATTCGATGAAGTTTTCGTATTCGATTTGTTTAAATCAATATTTTTATTTGAGATTGTAGTTGTTGAATTTGGATTAAACGATGAATTATCAGTTATTAAACTACGTGGTAATTGCATTGTTGACTCATCATTAGTCGATTGTGTTCTTGATGCATCGGTTGCTTTTGATTTTGTTGAACAAGTTCCAATTTGAATTGTTGGAGGTATTGTTAAGACTTGTGTAGTTGATGCAGATGTTTCTATAACAATCAATATATCAAATAAACTCGATTTTTCGTGTATACATAACAAATATCTTGTCTTCTCGGAAATCGATGAGTGACAGGTATATACCAACTTTCTTTTCTTCTCAAACAGATATACGTATATGCATATGTATGTATGTATGTGTATATATATATAAAGCTATATATCGTTAGTAATACAAATAAGGATGAATGGACTCGATGAAACTATCAAGCAGAAAAAAAAGACACAAAAAACCTTGGCTATGACAGTTATACATATACACTTGACGACCAAGAGATTGTCTAATGGTACGAGAATTTCTAACTAAGATAACATAAATTAACCATGTCGACATTTGACATTTTCTTACGACAACTCTCGTTTACAATTATATACAGATGATAACACTGTATCCATCAACAGTTATTGATTATACATCTATCTATACGTGTACGTCTGACCGTTGAGTATGAGATATTTTATTTTAAAAAAGAATGCTTTTTTTGTTTGTCTTTGGTTTAGGATAAAAACAATATCGTCTAATTTTGAAAATAACTGCTGACATTCTTATAAACTATGTCATGAATTTAGACAGACATGACCATGTGGGTGAAAAGAAACTGTTTATATATGCAAATATTGGAATAACTCAGCGTTCTATTCATTTCTTCTCTTTCATTCTTTCTTCTTCTTTTTTTTTAATTTGAAAAATTACATTCAAAAAAAGAAGAAAAATCTACCTGATAATGTTGGTATTGTTGCTGCTTGTAGAGTCGATGGAATATCATAGAAAAATGTCGTATTTTTTGTACAAGTATTTGGTGTATTGAGTACACATGGTGTCGTCGGTTCTTGAGATAGATTTCCATGTAAGAGCAAGAGTTTTTCGGGATGATGACCAGCTGATGTTGATAGATGTTCATCAGTTGATCCAACGAGATTTGTTTTAGTTGAGTGTGAATGAGGATTCATTCTTCTAGCCAAGGCAAGCATTACGAACTAATTCGAAACGTTAAAGACAATCATAGAATGCGTAGTATTCGTTTCGTCATTAAATCGATAAAATAAAATGATTGACTTTGATAGAAAGTTAGTAATGCGTCACACAACCTTGTATGAAAGAAGAAGAAAAAGAAAAAAGAAACACAAAAAAGAAAAGAAAAGAAGAAAGTAAATACGACGTAGGCGTAAAAAGAATGACGATCGAGTATAGGTGATCACAATCAATAAAAAATATAAATCTAGAAAAAGAAATAATATGATGAGTCATGTCGTCATTTTAATCTCTTGATTTAGACAATAGAAAAGAAAATTAAGTAATCATTATCTGTATTGTCTTCGATGAAACGTAATGTCCTTGACATTTTTTTTTTCTATTGATCTGTGTATGTTTTTTTTAATCGTATTTTGATTAGAGAACGAACGAAAAAAAAAGTACGAAAATGTTCTCCATCAATAAATATATCGAAGCAAAATCGTTCGAAATATTTTCCTGTAACAACAGCAGTACCATACATTACCGACCGAAGAAAAAGAAAAAAAATGCCGCTTTTTTTTCTGCATCTAGATGAGTGCCCCGTACACATAAAAAAAACAAAGGAGAAAAGAAAAAAATAGTGTTACTGATAGGACAAGGAGAAGAACAACAACAAGAGACAGTTAATTACCATGTTTTCTTCAAATAAAACAGATCGTGTTCTGGTTTGAATTGACTTGACAAAAGACGAGATGAATTCGATGAAATTTCATTGAATGAAAGAACAAACATGTTAATACGCATAAGAAAAGGAAAATAAGCGGAATTAACCTTGAATTTTTCTCAATAGAAAGAAAAAAACAATAACATTCATTTGTGCATTAAACATTCATTCAGTCGGTTAATCAAAAATTTTTCATTTCTTCTTGATTTCAGAAGAAATAAAAAGAAGACGAAGAAGAATAAATTGCAAAACACAGAAGTGATGAAGAAATAGCAAAAAAAAAACTTATTAAACTACTTATCGTTTTATTGGAACTGTGATTAAACTAATCAGAGGCGAAACACCGGAGACATCTATCGACAATTTACTCGCCATTTGATCATTCTTTGGACCTTTTTTTCTCTATATCTGTTACTCGACGAATTCGTTTTTGTATTTTATTTTTCACATTATAAACGTTTGCGTTTTTTTTGTTTGTTTGAGTCTGAAAAATAGAAACTATTCAAGATTCAAAAGAAAACAAAGAGAAATTATTCTATTTTAAATAACCGATGTCTCAAACAACAGCTGCTTCTTCTTCTGTTTTTGATTTTTTTACAGGTTATTTTAAAGGAAATGAAAGTTCTCAACATACAATACCGTTAATGAACGTTCCACCCCCACCAACAGATACTTCACAACCGCCACCCCCGTTGCCATCAGGAATAAATGCCGTAAGGTTTTTTGTTTTCATGATCTTCCGTTTTGACAAAAGAAAAACTAATTGATTTCGTAATTTCATTTCAATTTCAGTTAGGAGATTTATCGTTTCCACCGCCGCCACCTCCTCCTCCACCACCATCATCATCATCGATTCCTGGAGTCCCGAAAATCGACACAAGTGTTCCACCACCGTCGATACCATTTCCTCCTGATGCCTATCAAAATTGGGCTCTTCAATGGTCGATTTTTCAAGCTCAACAAGCAGCAGTCTATCAAACTCAACTTTATCAATCGTTTACTAATCAACAGAAAGCAAATCCTACTCCTGTTCCACCAACAACACCACCCGTAAATAATAACAACAATGCACAATCGAAATGGCAACTATCGAGTAAACATTTGCAAACGATTGTTGTTGTTTTTTTTTTCTGACGATTCGGGTTTTATTTTTTGAAGATCCATCGACAACATTTCGACCTCGACAAGCTCAACAATCGTATCGTCCTCGATATCCAGCAAATAATAACAATAATAATTCTCAAGCTCAATCCTATAACAACGTTCCACCACCGGCTAACCTCAATCAACCGAGGGCTCAACAATCAGGCATTCGATTTCAGTTAAATACTCGTCCTCAAACAGCAGCAGCAGCAGCAACAACACCGAATAAAACCGGTAGACGAACAAGATTTTCTTCACCTCCTAAACATCAAAACAATTCATTTTCATCATCATTTCCAACGCCGATGACAACGCCAACGGAAATTCGACACGACGATACAATGATGGATACAACGAATTCGCACGATGCACGACCTGTTATGAGTGCTATTCAAGCATTTAAACTCGCTTGTGATAAACAAAATTGGCCTGAAGCTTTAAAGTATTCCGATCGAATAAAAAACTAATTCATTTCTCAAATATTTGTTTTAATTTCTAGAAAATATTGGCAATCGATTGAAGTTCGTTGTACAACAAATCTTCTTCGTTCTCAAGCTGATGAATGGATTCAAGGTGTACTTGTTGATGCTTTTCAAAAGAATCTTATCAATTCAATTGATTGGTTAAATCGACCTTTTCCCGAGTAAATTAATCTTTATCTCCTCTCTTGTTTTCTTTTATTTTTCTATCAGTTTTCTCCTTCGTTCTGATAATTCCTCGAATGTACGTTCGAATACTTTTGATTCCACAAATTCCAGTTTACTTCAAATAGCTAAAACATCCTATGCTGAAAATAAACAACGTGAAGATCTGGCTCGGTTAAATAAACTTCGACAAGTGACATCGGAATCTGTTCTACGTGCATTTGGCAATGATGACGATGATGATGAAGATGATGCTTATCAACAACGTCAACGTTCAACATCATCTTCAACATCATCATCTTCATCGTCTTCGTCATCATCGTCAACTGACAATCAACAAAATAACAATTCAATTTTCAAAAAACGTGCGAAGAAAAATCGACGTGCGAGAAAAGCGAATAAAAAATTTCAATTAGACGAGTAATTTCCATTTTTTGTTCAATTCATCAAATGTATTTTTCTTTTGACTAGTTCAAAACCTGAACATTCGGAACGTTTACAACAACGTCGTAGTCGATTCGTAAATGAAACGGCATCAGCCGTTATTAAACCAGTTCGTTAGCTTCATTCAAATTTTTCTCTATTGATTCTTTTTTTTTCTTCAAGATTCTCGCTCCTGGAGCTTCGAATTCATTAAATGACAGTGGTAAATATCTTGTTGGTACTTGTCAAAAATTAGAAAAGAATTATTTACGTCTTACAAGTGTACGTTGAAAAGTTCATACATAAAACCAGGTATTTTTATACTTTTATTTTTTTTTTAAGGATGCTGATCCAACGACT
>ERZ778020.2108-NODE-2108-length-15238-cov-4.086742_pt1 | contig 15238 bp, 10 predicted proteins | sample MGYA00375750_ERZ778020 | MGnify/ENA primary metagenome ERZ778020 (study PRJEB29350, sample SAMN05389818) | bioreactor metagenome | isolation source: Ammonium sulfate bioreactor | place: South Africa: University of Cape Town | collected 2014-03-17 ...
AACATGAAACAAAGAAAAATCGTTTTGACTATGTTGATGTTGATCCATCAAACATTTGTCAAATAATAACAAAATATCTTTCTCTTTCTCGTTTTTTTTTTCTTCGATTGTTCGTCAACAGTTAATAATAATAATAATAATAATAATCATCATCATCATCACACTCATAGTAGAACGTTAGACAATTATTTGACGAGTTTTGATTTGTTGGTCAATTGTCGAAAAAGAAAAAAAGAAGAAAATATAATATTTTGAAATGTTTAATACGTGCATAAAATAGAGAAGAAAGAAAGGAGAGCGACAGAGAAGACTTAGAAACGTATGTTTGTCTATAAATACGGAGAGAATCAGAAAAAAGTGTTGATCCCTAAGGCACTTTATATTTATTTCGTTGTATTGTAGTAAGAATAAAGTGTTATGTAGATTGTTATGGTGAATAACATCTTTATTTGTGTGTTGAATTGCCTTTCGGCAATGGAGACACATAGAAATCAAGTAAAATAATGTCTCATTGATGATGACTTCTTTGTTTTCTCTCTATTTCAGTTGTGTATATGTTAACTGTTAGTTTCCTGGAGCCATGTGAGAACTATATCCTCGATGATCATATTCTTCTCGTTTCTCTATTCTCTCAATGAAAATACACAAGTAGATATAAGCTACGTATAGATTATTCGTCAGGAATCATTTGAAAAAGTTGACATATTCTCTCGATATTGATCGGATCCAAAAAACGACAGTTTTGAGAAGAAAAAGACTCGCCATAAATGGCACATATGTACATCGTTTAAAGTAAGAAAAAAAATCGACGATTTGTGCACATATAGTTAACATAGACAGAAAAGTGAAAAATCAATCATGCTTGTAGGATATGAATATTGTTCTCTGAATGTATTGGTCGTTTTTTTGTCGATAAATGTGTATGTAGAGGTATGTAGATGTGTATATGCATCATTATATTGAAACATATTTCTTTTTTTCTCGTCGTAGAGAACGTTCGAAGAGCGTGCGTGTATGTATTATATGTCCGCCTATTCGTGTTGTATATCGTTGTCGTAACTAACATATTGCCAATTGATACATTGACAGAAGAGAGAGAGAGAGAGACATAGAAAAATGTTCTTAGGTTAGCATATTTTGCTTAGCTCAAGAGATTTTCGCGAAGAGAGAGAGAAGAAAAAAAAAAGGAGGACGACGATAAGTTTGTCGATAGTTGCTCGAACGAACACGCAACCTTGTTTCTTGTCATCTTTGCGTGTAGCTTATCGAAGATCGTCATCGCATCTAGTTACCATCATTAGTCGATCCAATAGACGATGGGTAAGTAGATTCCATCATCAGATATTTCTCTACATTGATTTATTAATATCACTACATCAACATACAAACAATTAGGTTTTAACCTTTCTTTCTTTCTCTCTCTCTCTCTCTCTTCCTATCTATCTCGTTTTTGAGTGCAAATCAGTTAGCCTTGTTTTGTTTTGTTGTCGATGTTGCAAATATCGAGTTAATTTTATTCGTGAAAATGAAATAAAAACGAGTAATGACTCTCTCTCGTGTTTTCTTTGGGATCGATTCATTTGCGTTGAATGATACTCGATTTTCTTTTTTTATTTTAAAAAGATTTCCTCTCATTGTTGTTAATGATGACAACAAGAGACTCTTTATCGAAATCATTTTTTGTTTCTTAAGAACAAAAAAAAAAAGAAAGATTGACAAAATCAAGGTTGTTTAGTTCTCAGTTCAAAATACTTTTCAGTCCATTGCGTTAAATCGTATAAAAAGAAAAACAACGCCAGAATGGATATATAATATCAATACTAATGACAATACTTTGTTTGATTATTTATAGAATATATAATTAATCATGATGATGATGACGACAGGAAACAAATATCCTCGATTTCGAGCTTTTAAGTAAGTTTTAACAAAATCAGAAGACTATTTTTCTATGTGTTGCTAAGATGTGAATAGAGAAATAGATCATTTTTAATTGATTAGAATGATTATTGTTGTTGTTGTTGTTGTTTGTTGTTGAATGTCGACATCTATCCGAGACAATCGTCATGTTTTTTTTGTTAAAAATAAACTAAAAATAAATATTGAAAAGTGTTTGAATAAATTCGAAATAAAAAAAGTAAAAGAAAAAAAAATGACGACGTAAAACAAGCGAGAGAGAGAGGTCTGTCAAAAAGTAAATTGCTATAAGAATGGTAGAAGATAGATGGTAGTTTGTTCATTCATAGATGTTGTTGTTTAAGTGTAAGTGAATATGATGAATGTATTTCAATGACTCGGGTCAAAGAAGAAGAAGATGATGATTTCCATTTCGAATAAGATAAATGTCATCGTGATCTAGATCAAATCATTTCAAACACGAACGACAACGATTGATCATAGATCGTTTTTTTTCTTCTTCTTTCTAAAATGAGTAACGATCGTCCATCATATCATCGAAATCGATCGTTCCCAATAGATTTTATTTTCTCATTTCTCCTAACGATCTTTTTGTTTGTTGTTATTTCTCATTGAGAAAGAGAAGTTCATTTACATTTGATGTTGAAATGTATTTTTTTTTGTTTCGAGTGATCAACTCGAGAGATCTTAGTCAAGTTTTATGAGAAAAAGAAAAGAAAAACAACATTGACGACGTAAGATTCTTGGAAATATTTTCAATGACGTCAACAAAAATAATTTATTATTATCAGGTTGGTTTGTATCAAATTATTTACGCATCAAATTACGCTTTTTTTTCTTCTTTAGAAAATATTCTGATAGGTTGGTTTTCTTTTTCTTGTTTTTTTTATATTAAAAATGAAAATCGTTTTAAGGTAAAAGAGTGAAGAGAAAAAAGAACGTTTTTTTTTTTGGCTAAATTCTTCTTTCTTTTTTGATTGAAACGTATTGATTAAACAATCGACAAAAATAAGAAAACTTTGCCGAGAGATGAATTGTCGTTATGATGATCTGTTAGTTAATATTTGTCTGTTTATACTTGAGAAATAGAATTTTGTTCAATCAGGAAGCATTTCTAGTTTCAAGGAGCTATTCATATAATAGAAATGACTTTTATTTGATAAGCTAACTTTCTTTTTTATCTCAATGATGATTGGCCTCAAGACAAATTCGTCTGCAACAAAAAAAAAGAAGCAAATCCTTAATTTCTTCTTTTCTTCTTCTTCTTCTGCTGCTGATGCTTCTTCGTTTTTTTTATCTTGTGTTCTGTTTGCTGATGAGCTGGTTGATTGGCATTTTCTTCTTCTACACTTGTCTATTTTTGACATTTAATGTTCGAGAGAAACTTGTTTCCGTAATGTTACATTGAGGCAAGATTAAAGAATCTCTATTCTCCCAATTATTCGATAGAAAATATGGGTGGGAACAAGTATTTTGTTATCTCAGGTGTTAGAAAACAGAATCGATTTTTTTTCTTCATGTGAATCGATTGAAAATGTTGATGTTATTGATAATTTGTTGAGTTATTTCTCGATTGAAAGATGAAATGATTGGTGATTGTAATTCGAATTGGATAAATGGAGCTGTTGTCTGAGTGTGTTTGTTTGTTTCTTATCGTTATCTGAATATGATTTGCTGTTATCTACAGAGAATAGCAAACATTTTTTTTTCTCTTTTGTATAAATATCTTTTCGTCATCTCGTTAGTGATATTCCCCGATTGTCCTTCTTCTCTTTGCTTTATCCATCATGGAAACATTCAAATCAAGAATTTATTCACATTGGGGACGAGTCTCAAGCAGAGAGAAAGATAACATTAGATAAAATTGTTCAATTTTCTTTCTTTTTTATTATTAAACAGCAACAATAACACAAGAAAAGAAAAGAAAAAGAAATAAGAGAAAAAACTATTTTTTTACCTCGCTCGTTTTTTTAATATTTGGTTTGAGAGAATGAAATAGAATATATATATATATATACTATATATACAGAGAGAGAAAGGAAAAAAGAGAAAAAGAGAAAAAAAGATGAATGTCTGTCGTATTGTTGCTGCTGTCGAGATGAGATGGAACGAATGAATGAATGAATGAATGATTCAACGAGACGTATATACGCATAGTACCTATTAATAGTAAATGACACTGACGTTTTTTTTCTCTCTCTCTCACATCATTAAGAATTATTTCTCTAAGAATATTTAATAACTAAATTTAAGTTCTAAATCGTTAGTTTCTACGTTTTTATTTAGAATATTTATTTATCTTTTTGCAATTAAAATTCTTTGTTGGTTTGTGTTAATGAAGAAAATAAATGATGTATCAAGTAAGCATAAGTAGAAACATTCTATTTGTTAGTCAAGAATAGATTCTCAACGATCTATTCGAGTCACGTATTATCAGTTATCCGTTAGTCTTGACAAACAAAACACGTTCGATCTTCCTTTTTCTTTTCTCGTTTAAGTCAATGCCATCGATTTCATTAGGAGAAAATCTAGTGAATAAGGCCAAATACAGGTATCGAATAAAACTCATTATAATGTCATTTCTTCTTTTCTAAATACGGAATATGTGCGTTTTTTTTGTCGAGAAAATGCGGGTGCATAGAAATCGATATCGAACAAAGATGGTTCGAATGTTGCGGGTACCGGGTGTTACTTGTGTCACAGATAAGTATTTTAATATTGTCATTTGATTCTATTCATTCGAAGAAACAGATCTATTTTTCGTAACGAATCAATATTTCAGATAGCTTGAGGTCTTATTAGTTTTTTTTTTATTAAATAGGTTCGCATATCGATAATTAAATCTTTATTATGCATGAAGAAATTAACGTATGTCTTTAGAAACAAATCTTCTCATGAAAATTAAATGAGAAAAGATAAATTAATATCTTTTTTAATTCTATTATTTAAAAAAATGAAAAGAAGTCTATTTTTACCTCTATCTCATTTGACACGGTTGCAGTCTTTCTTCTTCTTCGTCTTTCTGTGCAAATCTCGGGTAAAGTCTTTAGTTTATTCTCGAAGAAAAAAAAAGAAGTGAAAAGTACATTAATTTGTTTAAAAGCAGAAAAGTGTTACAGAAATTTCCTGTAGAAAATCTTTTCTTTTCTTATCTTTTTGACAATGAATAAAATTGAATTTAGAGAAGGAAAACTGTTGAATTATTTGATAAAATTCAACAACTCGTTTTAGTTGGAAAAAAAAGAAAAGAAATGTAAGTACGTCAATTGTTGACTCGTAATCGAACGCCATCTAGAAATCTGTCAAATAGTGGAAGAGAAGAATAGTTCGTGATTAAATATATTTATTTGTAAATAATAAATCTTCAAGCAACAAAACAACATTGATTATTTGCTTTGTTGTTGTTATTTTCTTTTAAAACTAAACGTAAAAATCTCGTTTTTTTTTAGATGAAATCAATGTATTAATTGCTTTGTTTTGTTGTTTTTTTGTCTGTTCGTTGACAAAAAAAAAAAGAATTCTCCGATAATCTGTGCATTCCATCGACCTACACAGAAGCAAATCCATTTATATAAACACATCTTCTTCTTCTTTTTCTTGTTGTTGTTCTAAAACGTTTTTATCCGGTGGCTCTTATTTTTCTTCTTAATTGACTTCGATTTGCAATATGATTATTTTCTTTTGAATGTAAGTTCGTCGTTATTATTGTTCGAGTTGGAAAAAAAACGGGGCAAAATCTCGGTTGAATTTAGAATGTTAACTCGATCAAGTGCTGCTTCACGTCATTCTCCAATGTCAAATGAAGAAAGTGAAAAACGTCGTCGTTCAACAATAACATCGAATGATGATCAACAAATAACCGATACGAATTCTCCTTCATCATCATCATCATCACACGCCAAACCTTTGAAAAAACGTTGGTTAGCTCATCATCATGTTGATCAAGAACAACAATCATCGAATTCGTCAATCAATCCAATCAATCAATCGTCAATAAATAATTTAATAAATGAATACAATTTTCAAGATTGGCAAACAATAAATGTTCTTGTTCGATGCGATAAAAGTGCAACAAATGAATACGTATGCGGAACAATCGTTGATATTCCTCAAACAGGTCATTTCACCGTTGTTCCTACACATGTCAATGAACAATTCGTTTCAAATGAAATTCATATCAATCTATTTGAAAATCTCTTCGGCATTTTATCCGATAATGCTCCACCAATTCGAGAATTAACTATTGGCAAATATGTTCTTTGCAAACGACAACAAACAAATGACGATAATTCAATTAAATATTCGATTTATCAACCGGGAATTATCGTCGACAAAACAACCGATGCGAAATTTAATATTTTATTAGATAATCAACAGGATACTTTAAGTTTACCAAGACAATCAATTCGATTATTTTTACCACCGTGGCACGACGGTTCGTTGATTTTGTTTTTTTTTTGTTGAAATCAATTTTTGTTTTAAATAGAAATTCCAATTGATTGGAATGGAGCTTTACAAGCGACAGATTTCGTTCAAAAATTGAATCCATCTGAAATCAATTTACGACAAAGTAAATTTAACATCGATTCGTATGGAAATATGTCATCACCACGTGAATCTTCGCCATCATCGAATGACAGTTTACAATCAACAAACATCAATCTAAACGAAAAATTCGATTGTCAAAGTTCGAATTCAAAAGTTGAAACAAATTCAAAAAAGATCAGTTCAATCAATGAAATTCCAACAACAGTTTACAATCAAATCGTTTACCGAAAAGGTGACGTAATGACATCATCACAATCTCAAATACGAAAGAAATTCAATGGCAAACAATGGCGTCGTCTTTGTTCAAAAGACGGTTGTCCAAAAGAATCTCAACGACGTGGACTTTGTTCGAGACATTTATCACAAAAAGGACGACAAGAACATTGTGCAAATACAACGCTTAGTTTCGATAGAATTCATTCTCAACCATCGATTCTTCCTCTAACAACAACTAGTTCATCGATCAATCATGGTTATTATTCAGCTCCTCAATCGAGAACAACAACACCGCTCATTTTTGCACAACAATCACCGAGATTTATCTTACAACCGAATTCATTCGATAACGAAGATTTTCATTCGACGAATGGTTACGCTCGTTCGTCAACATCGGAACTTGTTTCAACGAATGATTCGTCACAAGGAACTTCAATTCGAACGGTGAATTGGTCGGAACTTCTGCCGAAAATAACGATTAACATCGATACAAATCGTTCGCAATCGAATCCAAATGATGAAAGCAAAGACGAAGAAAATAATAATTCATCGAATCAAGATGAAACACGTTCGAATGACGACGATTTCGATTCGAATTCGAACATGAAAAACGAAAATGAAAACGAAAATGTCGATCAATTTCAAAGTCCAAATTCGAATTCATCATCCAAAGACAAACATATTCGTCGTCCAATGAATTCATTTATGTTATTTTCTCAAGAACAACGTTCGAAAATTCATCTCGCCAATCCCAATCGAGACAATCGAAATGTTTCGAAGATCTTAGGCGAAAAATGGTATTCACTTTCGGCTCACGAACAAGAACAATACCGAATTCGAGCTAAACAATTAAAAAATCAACATTTCAAACAAAATCCTTCATTTAAATGGACAAATCCATTTCACAAATTCGCCAATTCTCAATCGAATTCAATTTCACCCAAAGATCACCAAGATCAATGTCGTCGATCGGCTCGATTACAATCGCAGAGCAATGCCGACAAAGTTCTTTCGCCACAATGCGATCGTTTACAAGCATTCGCACAGATTTGCACCAATATGCCGAAATTAACCGAAGAATCGACACAAGGTTTTACGCCCATTAGTAAACCATCGATCGATGGCAATACATCTATGAGAACTAATCTGATCACACCTGTTCCTATTCATGCCAATCAAATACAAACGAAATCGGAAATCAATTCATCGGAATTATTCGAATTTGGAAATCGATCGTTTCGTATTCGTGATTCGTCGTCGTTGATAAAAAGTAAATCGTTGTCGAATTCACCTGAATTAACTATTGAGAAGAATTTCAATGAAAATGAAACCTATCGAACGATCTTTTCAATGTTAATCAATCAACGTAAAACCAATCTCGGTCTCGAACAACAACTCAAACATTTACAATCAAATCAAAAATCGAGTTCACCAACAACAATTCAACATCAAACCAACAACAAATCATTTCAAATTCATATCAATCAAATCAAAGATTCATTTAATCCATTTCTAACTCATTCGATCAATTGTTCGTCATCGGTTTCATCGGGTTATTCAAGTGGATCATCGTCAACATCGTGTGCCGACAGTAACAGTACAATTCTCTCGGCGTACAGTTCCCGTTCGAATAGTTCGTTGTCCGAACGGAGTAAAACTTCGCCAACACCATTCAAACAAAATGCAATTCAATATCTGCCGAATCTAACTCCGATTACGACTGATGAAGAAGTCACTCAACTCACGTCAAATCAAAATCAACCAGACAAAATCTTGAATAAACATCTGACTAAACGAAGGAAAACCGTCAGTTCAGACATGATTCAACGTCCAACAACACGATCTCGAAGTATTAGCGAACGGAGTGGACAAACCAATTCGGAGTATTCACCAATAGTAACAAGAAAAAGAAAAGCATCTGTTGCTTCCGAACAAAATCCAACGGAAATCAAACGGACAAATATCGATTATCACAAACATTTAGATGGTTTGTGTTTTGCCTTTTCGAATCGAGTTTTGTTTTTCTTAAAATTAGTTTGTATTTGAAATAGAAATGAAAAGTCAATATATGAAATCGAATTCAACTCGTCAAATGACAAATTGCCATTCGTTGACAAATCAAATTCAAACTAAAAATCAATATTTATCACGATTGAAAGTTATTGACTTTCTCAAAGATCAATTGTATCCAACTGGTATCACATTCATTTGCAATTTTTATCGTTTTTCTTTTATCTCGATTTTCAATTTAGATATTTCAATAACATCATTTCAACAAGCAAATGGAGAGTTATTTCCAACAAAACGATTATTAACTCAACGTATTAGAGAAATTCGTCAAAAGTTGATGAGTCAACTTAATCAACAACAAATTCAAAGTGAATCTTCGTAAAAAAAAAAGACGACGAATTGTTAATTGTAGACCAGACCGTTTGTTTTTGCTGTTTTCTGCTTCTTGATCATCTTTCATATTCTTTCTTTCTTTCTTTTTGTTTTCTCTCTCTCTCTTCGCTTTTTTTTTCGAGTTTAGTTTGTTTGATGTTGTGCCATATGTATGTCGTGGTAGTGCTAGACTCTGATTGTTTCCCCACCGGAATGACGTGTCCATTGGCCTGTTCTCTCTTTCTAGTCCGTGTTCTCTCTCTCTCTCTTTCTCTCTTTTAGACAAGAAAAGTGTGTGTCTGTGTATTGATTAGGTCGAATTTTGTTTTGTTGTGCTGAGTGTCATATCGCATTGAACTAGAAAAGACATGTTCACCAACGTGTCTCTAAAACAAAACCAAAAAAAAAGAACGAAAAACGACGCCGAAGATGTTCTCTGAATAGTTTTCAATCGATTTGTCTAAATTGTTTTGCCTTGTTTATTTTTGTTATTGTTGAAAGGCCTCTCTATCCCCAACAGTATGCGTGCGTGTGTGTGTGTGTGTGTGAGATGTCAGATGAAGGTTTTCACAAATATTTGTTAAAAAAAAAACAAAACATTCGTAGACAAATCGAAAAGAGAAACGATCTTTGTTTGTTGTTGTTGTTTGTCTTGTCGATTTCATTTCTCTTCTGGTGTCTCGTCATTTGTCTTTGTAAGGTGTTTTCTTTTTTTTTTCTTTTTCTTTTTTTTTTCTTGATTGATTACATTGGATAACAAACAAAAGGAAAAAAACAATTTATTAAACGAAAAAAAAAACGACAAAATTGTTTTGTTTTGATTTTGTGATTGATTAAGAAACATGATCGTCATCATTCACTGTAGATGTTCGTCAATCGACTAGAAAATCAGATGAAAAATGCGTCATCTGTATTGAAATTGTTTGTTCTTGTGAGAATTCTAAGTGCAATATTCAATCCAATCGATGATTGTGATGAAGTTTTTAATTTCTATGAACCTGTAAGTGCCAATTTGAAGAGAAAACGAACTGAATTCGAATGTTAAACATCTTAGTTACATAAATTGACCTATGGAATTGGTCTTCAAACGTGGGAATATTCGCCGATCTATGCTCTTCGTTCGTATGCATATATTCTTTTACATTGGATACCTATTTCATGGATTCCGATTGATTTTAAAGTGAGACATATTTCCTCAACTGAAACCAAAAAACAAAAACATATTTGTTTGTGTGTGTGTGTATAGTTGTTTTCATTTTATTTTCTTCGAATAATCTTTTCGATAATTTGTGCAATTGGTGAAACATTTCTCTTTCGGTTGGTTTTCTTCGAAAGTAAAACAAACAAACAAACACAAAACCTTGTTGAATTTCAGTTCGATTGATAAACAATTAAACAATTCGATTGCTCGTAATTACGCATTGCTTTCTCTTTTCAATGTTGGATTATTTCGAAGTAGTACTTCATTTATCAACAATTCATTTTCAATGTACACACTTCTATTTGCTTATTCATTCTGGTTTTCAAATGCTTTATCAGTAAACAAAATTGAACGCGAAGCTTTATGTCGAAAATGAATTTTTGTTGTTTTAGTATGCTGTGTTTTTTATTGCATTCGGATCTTTATGTGGATGGATTTATGTGGCTGTTCTTGGGTAATTTCAATTTTTGAGGGAATTGATTGTGTCATCGATTGAAATCGATTTAGTGTTCCAATTGCAATTGATATTGTATTTCGTCGTAAACGTTTGTTTGATTTTGTTAAATGGAGTTTGATATCAGCATTGATTACATTAGTAAGACTTTATTAACAAGAAAATGAATGAACGAGTAAATCAATCGAATAAAAGATTCCATTTAGTTTAATTGACTCGTTTTATTATGGAAAATTAGTAATAACTCCATTGAATCATATTCGTTATAATTTATTTTCGAAAAATGGTCCAACACTTTATGGTTTGTTCAATTTTATTACGAAAAAAAGAAAGAAGAAAAGTTGAGTTTGTTTTGAATTTATCAGGTGTCGAACCGTGGACATTTTATATTTTAAATGGATTATTAAATTTCAATATAATATATCCATTAGCATTCATTGGCATTGTTCTATCAGTTTGAAAATAAAATTTGAAAAAAAAATTTTCTTTATAATTTCGGTTTGTTTAGCCATTGATCGATCAATTTATTGATCGTCGTTCGATTCAATCGGGTAAAGTGTCAATACCGAACACATTAATTATCTTATCCGTTGTCTTTTGGATGGGACTTCTATGGAAACAACCACATAAAGTAAATCGAATCTTGTTTTTTTTTTCTCTCAAGAAACTTCATTTGAAATAAATAAATCGAAAAGGAAGATCGTTTTGTTTCTCCAATTTATCCATTGATTATTTTATCATCATCAATCGCAATTTATCATCTCGAAGTAAAAAAAACAAACTTTTCTTTTTCATTGTCAAATAAAATCTTGGAAAATGTAGAATTTAATTCCTCGCTTCGTTCGATTGATAAAATTCAATCGAGATTCGGTGTTAAAACTGCGTCGACTGTTTGTTTATTCGATAATTTTGGTTCATGGATTGTTATCAATCTCTCGAACGATCGCAATCGTCGACGGTTATTCAGCACCGATTCGTTTATTAGTTGATTCGAAAACGAGACAAACGTTCGACGAACAAACTTCGAATGAAATTCGTGTTTGTATTGGCAAAGATTGGTATCGATTTCCATCGCATTTTCTTTTGCCATCGAAGTTTGTTTGTTTGTTTTTATGTTTAAATGAAAACCAAATTTAAAAATTTAGATGTGAATTATCGTTTATTCGATCGGAATTTCGAGGTCAATTACCGAAAGCATATAGTCAATTGAAAAATGCAACTCGTCTAGTTGAAAATCATTTTAACGATGAAAATAAAGAAGAAACCGATCGCTATGTTTGTTTATTTGTTTTTTCGTTCTTCAAAAAAGAAATCGAATCGATTGATTTGTTTGTAAATTAGGTTGAACTCGATCAATGTGATTTCTTAATCGATCATGACAGTGAACATCCAACTGATCTCGAACCAAATTATAGTCAAACTTGGAAGAAAATTAATTCCAAAACAATGATTTTACCTTCACAGTAACGTTTTCAAAACGATTTCAACGACGAATAGACATCTTTTTTCTGTTTTAGTCGATCAATTTTTCGTTCATTCTATGTTCCTTTTCTAAGTGCTCAAAAGACTCGTTCTACATGGTTACATTTACTCAAACATCCATAGACATTCGAAGAAAAAAGAGAACTTTTGTTTTTGTTTTGTTTTGTTTTGTTTTGTTTTTCAAAGTTAGAAAATAAGAAAAAAAAAGAAAGAAAAATCAAGTTAAACGAAGAACAGATTTAGTTAACGGCAAAAAATGTTGATCAGTTAAATGGTTTTGAATGAATAATTCCATTTGATCCATTAGTAATTGATATTGAAGATATTGAAAGACGAGAGTTTGTATTGCTTTATTCGAATCATTTTCATTATAAATTCGATTCAAATATTTGATTAATAAAGTCAAGAAATAATTTTGATTTTCCAAGATTTGATTCGGATTATTCAATTGACAATCGAATTGTTTCGATGATAATCGAGATAAATTTATTGAAAATATGAAAATAGCCAATGAAATCTTCAAAATAATCGGATGTTGATGAAAACGACTTAATTTCAACCGATTTTTCGACATATTTTCATGAAATTGTCTGTTAACCCATTGAGTCATTTGAAAGCCAATTTGAGAATTCTCAATGAAATTATCCTTGAGAACATGATGAATATGAACTAAATGAGTTATATTGCATTTTATCAATAAAATCTGATCTTCAATATCAATTTGTTGAAATTGTGGAATTGATTTGAAAAATTCGATTAAATTCTTATAAACTTTTTCTTCATTATTAAGGAAATCCGTTAATGTTGAACTGTTTAACGAATAGATCGTTATCAATTGACTATTATTCAATGCATGTAAATCATAATTTTGAGACATTGATTCAATTTGAGAGAATTCATCGATCGACAGACAATTCATTGTCATCGGATAAACGGAACGTTTTTTTCTTTGAATAATTGTAGTTTGATCTTGATTGAAATGAGAATTGGAAAGACGTTTTAATTGATTCGAATGTCGTTGATGATCAACTCGAATCCATTCCTTTTTCATTTTCACATCGAAACATTTCTTTAAACGACAATAAGTACACGAACGACGAGATTCAATTGTTATCTCACAACAACCATAAGATCGACACTTGAGATCAGACTAAAACAAACGAACAAAACTTTGATCCTCTTCTTAGATGATATTTTCAAATTGATTTCACAAATAAATAAATCAATCATCGACATCTATTGACAATTCTCTTACTAAGTCTCGATAGGCATTTCGTCGAAAGAAGGCTTTACACGATTCACATGAGATTTGATCAAAATTATATCCATGAGCTTGACCACCGCAAACACGACATTTCAAATATTCACTAAAATCGTTCATCTGTTTGTCCATATGGTTATTGAAATGAATAGATGCTGTCATTTCTTCGTCAAAGTTTTCGAGAAGACTAATTTGTTCGAGGAAAATAAAAAAAAATGAAATCTTGACAATCTAATCTCACTTGTTGTGCTTGTTTTTTGAATAGGAAATCAAACCTCAAAAGATGTGCGTCGAAACGAATAAATAAAACGTAAAATAGGAGAATTTTTGAAATATTTCTCTCTTGAGAAAAATGTGTCACAATGCGTGGGAAGAGAAAACGAAAAGGAATAATTTTCTGTTTTTATATAATTGAGTCTATTAGTTTGTTTGTTTTTACAGAGCTTCTCCTCTTGAGATTCGATACTTTTAAAGGGTCAATTAACTACTCTTCTCATTTGTACTTTTTTGTTTTATTTACATAGACCTAGTCTTCTACCGTAAAATTCACTCGATGAAATTAATTATACGTAAAAATAAAAAAAAGATACATATGTCATCACGGATTTTGATCTTCTGTCTTTAAATTGAAATATGAAATTATTGATAGTAAGATTATTTTGACCAGAAATCAGTGTAATTTTCTTGTGACAAGTGAATATGTTGTTGCAAATACGACATCTATGTAAAAGTTTACTTGGCATATTTATCTGTTCGAAGTTATGTTTTATTCGACTTTCGAATTATTTTCTTTAGAAAAGTAAAGATGAAATTATGACGAATGATTGTGTAAATTTGAATTTAAAAACCAGTCGAATAAATTTGTTCTGATTGGTGATTAGAAATGTCTTGTATAAAATGAGTCAATCGTCATTTTTTATTACAAAAGTCAAAATGAAATTATTTTCTCTTTGAAACCTAAAAAAATACATTTGTTTCAGAAATAAAACAGAAAATGTTCGGTTTCGGATCTACAACAACTACAACGGCTAGTGCAACACCATTTGCATTCGGTGGCAGTACAACAAGTACAGCTCCAACAACATCGACAACACCGTTTACATTTGGTGCACCGACTGCAACAGCTCCAGCAGCAACTACTTTTGGTTTTGGTGCAACACCAGCAGCAACAGCCACTGCACCTCCAGCGGCTACGCCAAGTTTCTCTTTTGGTGCTCCAGCTGAAACAAGTACAGCACCTACTTTTGGATTTGGATCGACACCTGCCACTGCTGCTGCTGCTGCTACAGCATCAACAACAGTTCCACCAACTACATTTGGATTCGGATCAACAGCAGCAACAACTTCAGCACCCGCTACACAACCAACTTTTGCATTTGGATCGACAACAGCTCCTGCATCAACAACTCAACCATCATCATTTGCATTTGGTTCGACTAGTACAGCACCGTCAACTCAAACATCAGCATTTTCTTTTGGAGGAACACCAGCTGCTGCTGCTGCTGCTCCAACAACAACGACTACAACTCAACCAGCAACATTTGGATTCGGTACAACTTCAACGACAACTGCTGCTTCGACATTTCCAACTACAACAGGTTCATCATTTTCATTCGGTTCAACTCCATCAATGACGTCACCTTTCGGAAGTACAACTGCTGCTGCTGCTGCTACTACTACTACGTTTACTACAGTTACAACTTCTGCTGCTGCACCACTTTCTTTTGGAGGAGCACCAGCAGCAACAACTACAACTACAGCTGTTCCAATATCATCT
>ERZ778020.2115-NODE-2115-length-15160-cov-3.495862_pt1 | contig 15160 bp, 16 predicted proteins | sample MGYA00375750_ERZ778020 | MGnify/ENA primary metagenome ERZ778020 (study PRJEB29350, sample SAMN05389818) | bioreactor metagenome | isolation source: Ammonium sulfate bioreactor | place: South Africa: University of Cape Town | collected 2014-03-17 ...
CAACAATTTTGTTCGTTATTTGTGCTTTTGTCGGCACACCTTGTTCGCTCATGGGGATAAAAACCAGTGCTTGTGTCGACAGCAGAAAACTGAAATAAAGAAGCGTCTGTTGCTTCTGCTTCACTGGTTGATGATGGTGATTTTTTGTTTCGTTCTTTCTTCTCTTTCCCTTTCTTCTTCTTCTTCTTCTTCTCTTTTTTCTTCTCCTTCTCCTTTTTTCTTTTTTCACTTCCAGTTTTTCTTTTTAACCTTGTTTGTTTTCTACGTTGATATAGACTAAGACAGCCTGCGACGGCTGCAACTGGCGATGATGCTGAAGGACGGTTTATATTCTCGCTGTTGTTGTTGTCGTAGTCGTCGTCGTTTTCCTCGTTGTTATCGCTTGTAAGCACGTCTTGATGAAAACCACTAACGTTCTCTTTCCATTCTCGATTTTTTTCACTGAAAATAATTGAAGTCTTGTTAGCAATTTTGAATGTTCTTCTGTGATCTATGTTGTTGTTGTTATTATCCTCGTTTACTTTGGCTTGACAAACTAAAGCACGTTGTAATATAATATTTTTGTTTCGTACGCAAAGAATGAATATGAAAAGATAATTTTCGTTCTTTCTTTCTTAACATATCTTTACCTACCTTTCTCTTTTTTTCGTTCGCACTGTTGTTTACAAGAACAAACTAACAACGTGCGCGAACGTGGCATGTTTTGAGTTGACTGTTTCAATGAATTACTAATGAACGAAGGAGAAGTAACAAAATTCGATTCTAAATTATTGATATCAATCATTGATTGATTTCGTATAGAACAAATGCAATGAGAGGAGAATGAATGTTTTAATAGCGAATAATGAATATTGTTATTATGATTATAATTTGTAGTAATTGTAAAAAGATTCGATAGTGATGGTGATGATGGTATAACTAAATTAAAAGAAAACAGAAATCTGAAGAGTCGAATAAAAAGAAAGAAAGATCAACAGCTTAGACAACGATGGTATTATGATATTACTGGACTATTCTATGTTATTTTTTGATTTTAAAGGTGTTAAAATCATTGCATACGGAGTGAAGTTTATATAATAGGGCTTCATGTTGATATAACTTTCAATAGATGAAGACATAACCTATGACTATTAGGTTTCATCATTCAGTTCGTCTTTCTTTCTTCTCCGCTTCTTTTTTTTTTGTTTCAAACTAGCTAATTGAGTCTATTGTCACTACACTCTTATACTGTACATATATCATAAGTGACACACATGCGAATGCAAAAAATAAACCAGTCCCACAACATGTGCTTGTATAAACGAAAACGAAAGAATGAAGAAAAAAAAAGACCGAAAGTATCCCTGAGTTGGTGCAATATGAGACGAACAATACTTGTCATCTAGGCGTACAATTATATATCATCATCTTGACACTAATAGTAATATACAGATGCAAAGAATTCCCGAGTGAAAATTTAGTTCGATATACCTGTCGTTGATTGATAATCATGATCGTGTGTCGAATCAATTGAAGATAATCGAGATCGAGCAGATTTAAAAGAAAGTGTTGGCGATGATGATCGATGCGGTATTGAAACATGAATCGGTATAATTCGATTCGATGATTTCGAACGAAATCGAATCGAACGATTCACTGTTGCTTTCGAAAATAAAATCGGATCGATTGGCTTTGGTACTTCTCGTTTAACTAACATCACATTGACTTCTGTATCAATATCTGCTATATTCGTTGGTGAATCGAAAGAGATATGTTTGCTAATCATTGGTTCTTGTTGATTAATATAAGTAAATGGAAGAGTTATAGGTAAACGAGAATGTTTGACAATAGGAGATGACGGTTGTTGTTGTTGTTGTTGTTGTTTGAAATCACTAAGATTTGCTGTATCATTTGTTTCTTCAGAACGTTGTTCAAAATTAAATATTTGATCATCATCATCATCATTCTCCGGTGATTTCTCGACACTCATCGTCTGTGCAAGACTTGCACGACGTTGATTTGCTAGACGTTGTGCTTCATGAAGAAATAATAAACTCTCACGACGTATTCGATCATAATTCGGTCGATTATTTTCATCGGTTTCATTGGAAAATAACGATGAATTCGAGCTGAATGTCATGTTATTTTTAATATATTCTAATTCTTCAATTTGATCTTGCATTTGTTTTTGTTGCCAATCGATCCAAAATCTAAATCGATCGATAACAAAAAAACAGAGAGAGAGAGAATCGAATGAAATCATAATACCTCTCAGGAATATCATGAGCACGTTGAAGAATTCGTTTTGATAAACTAAACCGTTGATTTGGCACAAGAGAATTTGTCGAACTTGAATTCAATGATAAACTCTGTCGATCGGGAAAGAGTGGTAGACTTGTTTGAGTTGGATTGGGATTTGATGTTAACGATGAAAATCCTGAATAAGTCTGCGGTAATTGATATAGAAGAAGATCAGGTACGATTTCTTTTTGAAGTTCGTGAACACGATTGACTAATTTTTGAAATTGATATTGTTGATTTGTAGCATTTGCACTTGTCGATACATCGGAAATATCGGCTAGTCCATGGCGACGTGTTCGTTTTTGTTCAGATTGAAATATTGCATTTTGTCGATCGAGTTCACCTGCTTGATATGCTTCTCGAACACGTGACCAACGTTTTTTGCCACCAGTTTTCGATGATTTTAATTTATTCTCAACAGTCGTCATCTTTGTTTTCTATTGAGTAACAATTTGACCTGACTCGTATGTGATTATTATATATCCATAAACTTCATGAAATGTCTATTAGTCATCGAACAATTGTCCTACCTGAATAACAAAAAAAATACGTTCTCATTTCGATGTTATTGCAAAAATAAAAACATCGATTTTCAATTTGTCTTTTCGGACTATTTCTCTTTTGTTATTGGCACCAGATGTATTTCATGTCTGATTAACTATGTTTCCTTTGTATATACGTATATAGTTTTTTTTTTATTTCTTTAAAAGAAGAAAAAAATATAACGTCGGACTCAAAAGATCAAAAACGAACGGATAACAAATACTGATGATGACAATAGTAATAATAGTAAAATTCCGTGTCCGAGTTGTTGTTTCTTTTTTTTTTATTGTTGGTCCTTTGTTGTTTGTTGTTCAACAAATTCAGGATATTGCGTGCAAACTTCACCCCAAGTAACCGTGCCAGTCGAAAGACCTTGTAAAATTGTAGCTATTTCATCGACCTATTCAAAAATGACGAAGAATAGTTTTCGTTTATCTTTGTTTTCTGATTAACCAAACAAACCTTAGCACGAATTTGTTTGAATGTATCACGTTCACGTAATGTTACTGTGTACGGTTGTTTAAGTGTATCGAAATCGATTGTTACAGCAAATGGTATAGCGATTTCATCGGAACGTGAATAACGTCGACCGATTGTACCACTGCTTGTATCCGTTTTATGAGAAATACCAGCTTGTGTTAAAATTGCAGCTAGAAAAACGAAGACAATTCAATTTTGAATTCGTATAGAAAAGAAAAAAAAGACGAACAGAGTTGTCTAACAAAAGGTTTGAATTCTTCGTTGCCACTTAATGGTAGAATAACGCATTTATATGGAGCAATCAAAGGTGGTAATGAGAAGTACTAAAATGAATTCATTGAGACGGAAAAAAAAAACGATTTTCTTTTGTTTTATTTACTGTTCGTTGTTCGCTTTCAGGTCGAACTCGAAAGTTATGCTCCCACATAGCGTATAGAATACGACCAATACCAAATGACGGTTCAATAACCGATGGAACGAATTCTTCAACTGTCAGAAGACAAAGAAGAAACTGAATGTTTTTCGATGAAAATTTCTATTCGTACCTTGAACAGTTTTTTCAAATGATCGATAAGTGAACATTTTTCGTGTGATTGTATAATCTTTACCATCAATTGTAACTTTAGCATCACTAGAAACCAAACGGAACATTTATTTTACATCAAATTTTCTCTTTTTACCCTTGCTCAAGTTTATCATGTAGAACTTTGGCTTCGTCATGCGAAAGATTTTGTAAATATTTCGTTAACATTGCTGTATCTTTGCCAAATGCTTTACCAATAACACTTGCATGAGCTTGTACTTCAACAACTTGAACTTGTTTCGGTGCTGGCAATGGTCGTTCAGCAACTAAACGTTCGCCGCTAAATTTCGAATGTTGAGTTAAATCATAACATGATCGATCAGCACAACCAACACATTCAACCCAACCGTAACTTGTCTTACATTCAGCGTCCCAACAATCGCATGCATAATGAGCCATTTCATTGCTCATATGTTGACGAAAACGTAGACGACGTTTATCAACACCAACACGTGTCATAAATTGATGGATTCGACCGATGAAATAGCCGAGTGTTTCATTGTTAATTAATTTTGTTCGAACAGCATCACCAAGACGAACTAATTGTGCTGGTTCGCCACTCATTTGATTCGTTGCTGAGTATAATTGTACTTCGAGATCAGCAATTGTGTCGAATTTTGGATGAGATTTATCGTCAGGATCGACGAAATGTTCGATTTCAGCCATTGTAAATTCACTGAATAGGAAGAATTTAGAATGTTTCACTAAGATATACGTATTTGAAAAATCAAACATACCGAACACGAATTAAGCCTGAACGTGGTGAAATTTCATTTCGAAATGAATTACCAATTTGTGCAGCAGCAAATGGTAAACGACCTTGATTAAATTCTAATAATCGTTTGAAGTTAACAAACATGCCTTGAGCAGTTTCAGGTCGAAGAAAACTAGAAGAAAAAATTTTTTTCTTTATTTGAAAATCATTCATAATTAGTTGTTACCCTTTCAATTGACCTGTCGGACCAATCGAAGTTGCAAACATTAAATTAAATGCAACTGGTTCCGAAAGATCATTATTTGTTACAGGTGATTTCATTTTATATTGTTCAATAACTCGTTGCATATCAGCTGCTTTCATATTATCAACCTAAATGTTGAAACGAAAATTAAAATATCGAAAGTAAATTTTGTGATTTACTTGAGGTAATAATCGTTCGATTTCAGTTTTCTTTTCAGCAGTTATATCTTTTGCTTTGAGCAATTTTTCGAGATGAGCTATTCGAATAGAAAGTTTTACAAAACAGAGAATTATTTTTTTTTGCTCAGTTTACCTTCAATTAAATGATCAGCACGGAAACATTCACCTGTTTTCACATCTTTCACCATAAAATCTGCGAAACGATCAACATGACCTGATGCTCTATTAAAATCATTATAATAGAATTTCGTTTTTCTTTGGAAAACTAAAATATCAATTACTTCAAAACAATTTCAGGTGTTAACATTGAACAGTCAACTTCGAGCATTTGTTCTTCGAGAATAAAATGTCGACGCCATTCAGCAAGAACATTAGCTTTAATAGCACAACCCATTGGACCGTAATCATAGAGACCGTTAACACCACCGTAGATCGAAAATGATTGATCATAGAAAAATCGACGTTTAAGTAAATCTTCCATTTTTAATCGATCAATACTTTCTTCTTTTGGCATATATTTAGCAATCTAAGTATGATTTCAAAATTAAACAAATCATTATCTTATGAATTTGTGTTTTCGTTTTGTTACTTGATCTTCTAATGCTTTTTTACGTAGTTTAAGTTCGCTGATTGCTTGTTTGAATTCAGCATCGTCTTTATTGACATTATTGTCTTTGAATTGTTTAACAATGTCACCCTAATAAAATTGAAAACAAATTACTTTTTTTAATAATTTTTTCTAAAAGTTTTTTTTTTACTTGAAGTTTAACGGCATGTCGAAATGGTTCGAGTAATTTCTCGACATTTTCATCGTTCATTGGTGCAGCCATGTATCGTTGTATGAGTTGTTTGTGTAGATTAGCTTCACGTTTAGTAAATTGTCGTTGATATTTGAATTTAAAAGTTGTTGTTGTTGTTGATGATGATTTATTAAAAAATGAAGGTGTTTTAGTAAATGATCTGAAGTGTGTGGATGGACGGTTAATGAACGAATTGATTAGAATTCTGACAGAGAATATCGACATGAAATGTTCTTACTTCGGAAACGAAAGAAAAGAAAAGAAAACGAAAAACATGAATTTCCCAAGGTACCAAAAGGTCGAAATCAAACAAGAACAAACCGCTGTTATGAGCGTGTATGGAATCTTTTTTTCTTTATTTCTTCTGCGGAAAAAAAATGTTTAAAGTTGAATAAAACTTAAATATGTTGTGATAACAGAGAAGATCAATTCTATGAATTGAGTTTTAACAATGCAAATTCTTCGGCTAATTGAACGCAATGATCCAATTGTTTAGCATCGCAATTCGATGCTTGAGCTTGAGTATCTTTACCGCCTCCACGACCGTTTGCTTCAGAAATAACTTTTTGAACCCATTCGTTGGCTTTAAGTTGTTTGTTTTTTACTTGAGTCTTAAACAGAAAACAAAATTCATTTGAAACAACGAAGAAGAAATTATCTTACATCAGGAACATTTGCAAGACAAACGAATTTATCTGTCGATGGATCAATACTGAATAACATAATAGCAACTTCAGTTGATTGAGTTCGAACTTGATTGATCACTGTACTTAAATTTTTCGTGTCATTACCCATTTCAAAATTAGCAATCAAACATTTTCGATCGGGATATTTCGTTAAAATGTCTCGACATTGTTCGACAGCTTTGTTAATTTGATTTTTACTGTCGGCTTTATCGGCTTCAATAAGTTTATTTTTCAATTGTTCCAATTGATTTCGTTGCGATTCTCGACGCCATTGAGATATATTTGCATGTGAAATATCTTTATTAAATTGATCGATTTCTTTCTTAAAAGTTGCACGTACAGTTGCCGATGCATTGTTCGATGTTGATGCTTCAACTAAACGTCGTTTTAAATCTTGAAGATCACTATCTAATCGATCGGCTTTCTTCGTACATTCGTTAGCTTTAGGACCAGTAACTGCGACAACACGTCGAATACCACGAGCAATAGCTTCTTCAGTGACGATCACAAGTTGATCGATATGTTTTGTTGTTTTCAAATGTGTACCACCGCAAAATTCAACTGAATATTCTCGTCCATCGGATGGTGGCGGTTTGGTTAGAAGATCATCGATTGATACGCCAATTGAAACGATTCGTACTGGATCGGGATAGGTTTCACCGAAGACAGCACGTAAACCATTGATTTGTTTAGCGTCATTTAACGATGCTTCTTTGGCATAAACATGAAGATTTCGTTCGATTTGATCATTACAAATTTTCTCCGTTTGTTGAAGTTGTTCACCAGTCATGCCACCTTGTGAACTAAAATCGAAACGTAAACGATCCGGTGCAACCAATGAACCACGTTGATCAACACCATCGCCGAGTACATCACGTAGAGCAAAATTAAGTAGATGTGTACCCGTATGATTTTTCATAATTAAATTTCGACGATAATCATCGATTGTCAAACGAACTTTATCACCAACAGCAAATGTACCTTCGACTTTACCAACATGAAGAATATAACCACCGCGAACTTGAACATTTCGAACTTGAAATTCTGTATGATCATCATCGACTTTAACAATATAACCTTCATCATAGATTTGACCACCAGATTCAGCATAGAAACATGTTCGATCAAGTACAAACCCGCATTCATCACCTGATTGAACATTATCGACAAAATTTTGACCATGACGAATAGCTAAAATTGTTGCTTGAATCGATGGAAAGACTAGAACAAATCAATTCGATGATTATCGAAAGAAACTAAACTTCGATCAAATTCAATTTTACCGTATTTGCCTTGTTCATCCGATGTATAATCATATTTCGGGAGATCATCAGTTAATTGAATACCTTTCGATTGTTTTAATTCATCGATTGCATGTACATCGAGTGTACATTGAACTTGTGTTTGTTCGCCACTTGTTTGTTGAGATGCTAACAATGATTTTTGTCGAGCCTGTTCAAATAGATTCATGTCAAATGTTAATCCACGTTCTTCACACATCAATTGAGTTAAATCAGCTGGAAAACCATAGGTATCGTATAATCGCCAGACAGTGTCACCAGGAAATGATTTCGTCTCGCCTAATGATGTAATTGTTTTGTCGAGTAAACGTCGACCACGTGTTAATGTTCGAAGAAATTGTCGTTCTTCATCGTTAATAATATCTTTGACTATTTGTGGATCACGACGTAATTCAGTAAAAAATGCACCGAGACTTTCAACAACAACATCAACAAGTGAAGCAAGAAAGCCTGGCTCAGCATTTAATTTCTCATTCGAATAACGAATTGCACGACGAAGAATACGTCGAAGAACGTAACTAAAATAAACCACAATATCTCAAGATGATCGTCATACACGAATGATTTCATTCAGGTCGAATGATTGTAAAATCATATGTAAAAAGAAAACGATACTAACCCTCGACCAGTTTTATCTGGTGTACCACCATCAGTAATAGCAATTGTCAATGTACGAATATGATCAGCAATAACTCGATAGGCCATATCCATTTTATCTGTATCTTCATCACCAACTTTGCCTGTATATGGTCGAGCATTTGTTTCCTATGAATATAAAATTCAGTTAAAGAAAAGAGAGACGATCATGGTCTATCTTTCGTACTTTTTGAATAGCATCAAAAATCGGTCGAAAAATATCAGTATCATAATTCGAGCGTTTATCTTGAATAACTGATGTTAAACGTTCGAAACCCATACCGGTATCGACATGTTTAGCTGGTAATTCTCGTAAAGATCCATCTTTTTCTCTAGAAATAAGATTCATATTCTTTTTTTTTTATAAAATAGAGAGAGAGAGAGACAAATCTACCGATTAAATTGAATGAACACAAGATTCCAAATTTCAAGTACATCAGGATCATCATGATTGACTAGATGAGCAGCATTTCGACCGCCACCAATTCGATCATAATGAATTTCTGTGCATGGACCACATGGACCAGTATCACCCATTTCCCAGAAATTATCCTTCATATTGCCTGGAATAATATGATCATCTGGCAAGCTATAAAACAAATCAGTAAAACAATCAAATTTAATTATTTATTTTTACTATTTTTTCCAAAGTTGTTGTGTTTCCGAATCGGGTTGTAAATTACTCTTTTCACTACCTTCGAAATAAGTAGCATACAAACGGCTTGGATCTAATTTAAATACATCAACTAATAATTCCCATGCCATGGCAATAGCTTGTTCTTTGAAATAATCACCAAATGACCAATTGCCAAGCATTTCAAAGAATGTATGATGATATACATCTTTGCCAACATCATCTAAATCATTGTGTTTACCACCAGCACGAATACATTTTTGGCTGTTAGCTGTTCGTTTATATTTGCCCATGTCACTATTTGGATCGGCTGTGCCGAGAAAACATGGTTTAAACTATAATCGAAGAATTCATTATCGAATGGAAGAAAAAAACGAACATGATCATTTACTTGATTCATTCCAGCATTAGCAAAAAGTAACGTTGGATCATCGAGTGGAATTGTTGACGATGAATGAACATATAAATGTCCATGTTTTTTTGTAAAAAAATCGATAAATGTTCGACGAACTTCAGATGCTGAAAGCATTGTTCTCACAGTTGATGGTTGTCGTTCTGAAATATTCATTGACGTTTCTTTTTTTTCTCTCACTCCCTTCTGTAAATCTATTTATAGGACGAAACACAACTAAAAGGTGATGCAATGCTTTTATGCGAAGGAAAAATAGATGAGAAATCGATAGCTACTCGTTTTTTAACCTTATTGCAATCGGTAAACAATGGTGATTCAAGGAGTAAAAAATATCGAAAATTATGGACAAGACGTGTCGTGTGGATTTTCGAAAGTCGATCAATAATTTGATGATGACGAAGCGAACGAAGTCCGAACTAGTTTATGAAAACAACGAATCGTATAATTTTCTTACTAGATGTCGTCATTTACATATATATAGTTATATTTTCTTATAAAAACAAATGCTGATGTAATCTATTGAAAATTTTGTAATATTATTTCATTTATTTTATTATACAAAAAAAAGATTATTCAGAATAGTTTTTTTTTCGTTTTTAATTACAACTGATTATTGAATTTGAGAGAGGAAGAGAGAAGAAGAAAAAAAGAAATCCATTATTCATAGAGTTATTTCGATCGATTGAAATTGAATAATAAATATCATGCATACATAACAAATTACAAATAAACATGGAGATGCACAATCATCTCAGCACCGATTGTTGTTCAGTTGCATTTGCACATGTCGTTAATGGTAATTCATTGATAAATGATTGTAGATTTTCAAAATAATCGGGCATTATAGGTAAATCATTGTGTTTACCGAATGGATATTCGAAAAGATGACGTTTTGTTGCTGACCGTGTCTCATTATATAACGTGTTTGACATCCATGTTGGAATAATCGGATCAAGTAGACCAGTTAAATAAATACATGGACATTCAATACGACGTACTTTAGGTAATGAATTGAATAAATAAACAAAACCAGTAGATTTTGTTACACCAATAACACTTTTAGCATATGTGAGAAAGTATTTGGCGATTTCAGGCACGGATATAAACGCATTTTCGAATATGGCAACTTTACATTGATTATGTGGATCACTAACAAGTTGAATGGCAACAGATGCGCCCAGACTCGTACCAAATACAACGATATTATTGGGTTGAATCTGTTGTTTATAGATTAGATAATCATATGCTGTTTGAGCGTCAATATACAGGCCAAGTTCTGATGGTGAACCGGAACTCTTGCCAAAACCTATATTTAATATAAAATAATCAAAAAGAAAGTTTCGTGATTAACAGGAAATTTCTTTTTTTTCTCCGTCTTCTTCCAGGGAACGAACAAACTTTCGATAATTATAATAAAAAAAAAATGAAAGGCAATAATTATCGTTCTCATCAATCTCCAATCTGTATGTTTTTGTTAGTTGTTCTCAAAAAAATCAAAAAGTACGATGAGTTCACTGGTTTACAAACCTCGATAATCAATAATTAAAATATTACAATGTAAATTTTCATAGAAAAGTCGAAGGACTTCTAAACGATGTGAAACATTTCCGCCAGCACCATGCAAATACAAAAATGTCAATGTCGAATTGACATCTTCTGATTGATATATCCAATAAGCATGTATAAATTCTCCATCGAGTGTTTGCAAATATATGGATTCATAATTCATATTGAAATCTTCGGGTGTTCGTTCTAAGATATGAGTATTTTCAGGTTCATGATTCGAGAATATATGTTTACTCTGGAGATTTTCTGTCATCATACCTAAAGTTATGTATAGATATTTACACGCACATAGACTTCATTTGATTGATTAATTTGAACTTACCAAACAAGCCTTTATCTTTACGTACGCATGATTGAATATATTCTAATTGAGTCTTGAGATGATTTTCACCTAGATTTGCTTTATTTGACAAAGATGTTCCATCTTCAGATGGCATTTCTGCTAAACGTAATGTACGAATATCGATTATTTCGGCATCAGTTGGCGCAAGTGATTTTGGTCTTGGTAAAGATAGTTTCGTTCTTGTACTTCCGTTTGTACTCATTAATGTTGTTGTTCGTGTATAATCACGTAAACTACGAGATTTTTTCAAAACATTATATTGTGTTAACGAATCATCCTTTGTTTCAGACCGATTTGAATTAACTTGAGGTGAAATATTACCCATATTTTATCAAAACAAAACTGATCTAAAATAAAAACAAGATAAATGATCGATCAAAATCCCGCCTGTTTTCGTCTTGTTTTTTGCACTATCATTAAATCAAAAATTGTCCCCGTTGATTTAACATAATTGATAAGTAACTGTCACGTTTTATGTTTGACTCAATTGCAACATTTCATCATCGTGTCTCTATAGACAAGTAAACAAAAAAAAAGAAATGAACAGCATAGACATACAAAAATAAAGAATAGGAAAAAAAGAAAAAGATCATCCTCTATTCTTCGTTACTAAATATATACACACAAAACCCATACACATCAGTAACTATTAGGCTCGATCAACACGCACGCGCATACACTCGTACAATTTTCGAGATGAGAAAAAGAGAAAGAGAAAAGATCATCAATTGTGTGAATTAGTTTTATTGATAAAGAACAGACTACAGACGAAGAAGGGATGAACGATATTTCTTTCGAGTTCTTTGTTTCATAATAATAGTAATAACAATAATAAACAAACAAATCTTGATGGAATTATGCTCGAGAGAAACTTTTTTTTTCTTATTATCATTCCAAACTAGCATCACAATTCTTCTCACTCATGGTGTCCAAACCTCAATATTGCATTGCGAGTGTGTGCGTCAGTCTGTTGTTGTTTTCTTCTTCTTCTTACTACAATTTTTTTCCTTTTCCTTTTCTTCTCCTTTTTTTTTCTTCTTCTTCTTCTTCTTCGTCTTATTTCTCCCTCCCTATCGCTTCTCATTTTTCTTCCCCCTCGAGTCGGCATGTTGCCTTATTTTATTGGCTCGTTTTGCCAACGGCATTCGACAAACGAACAAAAAAAAAAGAGAAAACGAGTGCTTGTCTCCTATTAGTTACAAGAACGAACGTACTAAATACATCTGATAATACTAATAATAGCAGACAAAAAACTTCAAGAAATTTCTTATCTATTGTTACTTAGCTTACTTCCTTATTATCAATAAAAATCGTTCGATCTAAACCATTTCCTGTGTATAATTGATGAAAATATTATGCATTGAAGAAAAAAAACGACGCATCGTACATATTCTTTTCTAAATCCTTAGGTGAAAGAAATCCGATCTCATGTCTGCCCACACACATATCCATATTCGACAGTTAATCGATTCTACTATCATAACGCAAGCAAAAATAAATCCCTTCTTGCTTTTTTTTGTGTGCTGATTGTAGTAAAATTTCATATGAATATTATAAAGAAAAAAAAAATCTGAAATCAAAAGGAAAGCAAGAGAGAGAGAGGGAGAAAAAAAACTCGAGAACGAGAGAATACTATCGATTCATGAAGACAGGCAAAAAAAGAGCAATTTATGATTCGAAAAAAGAAACCTTCATTTGATTAATACTGTAAATCGACGAATTTTTGCTTGAGAATATAGAGACAACACGTGTTGTCATTATTTTGTTGTGTAATAAATCAATGTTCAGCAGTTGTCGTTAATACAACATCATACAAGTACAAATCATAAATAATCATGATAAAAAATAGTGTATCTCTTATTATATCCATCGAGATTTTTTTTCTTTCTTTCTCTATTCATTAAAATTCGACAAATGGTCATTTCGAAAGATACATATACGTATGTTAAGATGTTTTAATGTTTGATGTCTGTGTGTATATGTACGTACATATCATTGATATGCTTGATAAATTTTACCATTTCGAAGTTTAATATTTTCATTCCAATCTAATTTCATTCGTTCAATAATTGTATCAAATTGTTCAGCTAAATATTCATAATGAATATGACCAATTAAATGATTATTCTCCAAACGAGTACTTCGAATGGAGTCACTTATATTCGAGCTTGTCATTTTAATTAAATCAATTATATTTACAGCAAAACGTGCTATAGATCTTTCTTTTCCGTTTGCTGTTTGGATAAATGCCGCTAATAGTGAAATATCTTTATTGATTTCATAATTTCCAAGGAAATATCTTATTGCTTGACCTTTCGATTGATTAATAGAAGCTGCAGTGATTGTTAAATTATCCGTATTATTCAAGATTTGTCTTAATGGACGTAGGACAATCGTATTCTCATTTTGAGATGCAATTTCAGGAGTATGTTTTATTGCACATGCAAGTATTTGCGCTTCATGTATATGATCAATATGAAAATTGTCGGGAAGATTTTCTTGATTGTTAAATTGAAATGCTGTTTTTGTATAAGGATCGGTATGATTATATTTTTCAACGATTGTTTGAATACGTTGTCGATTCGAACGTAGATCATATTCACGTAAATACGATGTTAGATGAATAATCGAACATGATCGATTTTTATTGAGAAAATAATTAATATGATGTTTACTAGAACAATGCTGAGGATAGTTTCGTTTCTGAACAGTTTTACCACATTCACAAGTAAACGGCGAACGACCTTTGTACGATATGTTGTTGATATTTGTTGTTGTTTTTTCTACGTGCATAACTTAGAAAATGACGCATCTTTATTTTTTGTTTCGAAATCATTTTTCTACTCTGTTCTGTTCTATTCTCACTCCCCTGTTATTATGTTTGAATACGGCTGTCAATGAATCATTCTGCGTCAGACCGATGAATTTCAGTGAATACAAGTCTTTACTTTCTTAATTTGTGCTTGATTAAGTAGAAAATATATCATCGAAGGTAACACTAGTCGAATATTATATTTGCTCGAAAGAACTTTTCCTTTTACTTTGAAGAACTCATTATTTTCAAAGATCTGTCAAAAAAAAAGCGAACAAGCAAACAAACAACCAACAGAAACATAAATATATAAACGTATTTATGTTTATCAAGAGATCATTAACGTTTTGTTATTTGTATGTTATGTTGAGTGACACACGACTGTCGTTATCACCGAAAGAATAGTTAATAATTTTATTTCTTGCAATAACGCACATACATGCGAGGGTGGAACATGTTCAAGTGCTTCATTTTAATTTCGTTTTGTCATAAAAATAATAGATGATTAATATTTTACTTTCTCGTTTCAGTCAACATTATGAAGGTAAATGAGAACAAGAATCAGTTTGATAAATATCGCTTGATTTCAATTTATTCGCGCTAATTAAGCGAAAAAGGTCGCCTATCTATTAAAAACAAAAATGGAAATCAGTTGCCCGATGTTAACAAGTACTCTTCAGATTGTACGCATACAGAGAAAATGAATACAAAATACTAAAGATACAGATAAAATGAGAAAATGTTTTATAAGTTCTATTGAGAGACATTTAGTTTGCTGGTTCAGAATCTTTTTCGCCAAGACATACTGTTCGAACAATGATGTCGGTAACAGCATATGGATCACAGTTCGATGCTGGACGACGATCTTCTAAATATCCGCATCCATCTTCTCCAACTTGACGTGGAATACGAATTGAAGCACCACGATTAGCAATACCAGCATTAA
>ERZ778020.2129-NODE-2129-length-15059-cov-3.662357_pt1 | contig 15059 bp, 18 predicted proteins | sample MGYA00375750_ERZ778020 | MGnify/ENA primary metagenome ERZ778020 (study PRJEB29350, sample SAMN05389818) | bioreactor metagenome | isolation source: Ammonium sulfate bioreactor | place: South Africa: University of Cape Town | collected 2014-03-17 ...
GTATGCATATCTTTAAAAATATCGATATCGACAACGAACGAATCGATACAATTATCAAACTAAAAACTCAACATCACGAATCGATTCCAATCGAAGATACACCGGATTTCTTTGTCTATGCATTGCCAAAGCAATTATACGAGAATATGTACATTTTCGAAAAAGATCCAATACGAATATTTGATAATTCATTTTGGTGGCAATCACATTCTCAAGTCGAACAAATACCAATTGCTCAAAGTACATTACTCAGTACACTCTACGTTGTCTATCAATATTTTCGTCGTCCTCCACTCAATGAAAAAGCAACACGACGAGCATTAGAAATTCAATTTATGCTTTATCTAAGAAAATACTTATTTCCACCTGCATTTCAAGCTATGAAACATATGTTAATTCGTCAATTGTTTGCGTTCGAAAAAGTCATTCTCATCGATGGATTACTTCATCTTCTCGCACAATTTTGTCCATCATCGATCGATAAAAATCTTCTTGGCATCTACACACCACATTTATTCTCATTGTTATTCGAACAAAGTCGAAATGAAATGGAAACCTGTGATGGTTTTCTCAAATTCGATCTTATACGTTATTCAAGTAATGCAAATCACCATTTCATCAATGATCCCGTAGTTATTCATGATCTTGATCATGATCAAAACGTTCTATATGAATTTCACGAAGCTGAACGATATAAAAATGTAACACGTAATGTCGATCTATTTTCTCTGATTAAATATCTGCTCAATCCAAGACAAACTGAACCGTATGATATCGATACATATACAATCGATACATGGGGATGTCATTGCATGGAGACAATAGTTCGTTTAACTGAAATCGAAATATCGAAACTCGAAGATGTGATGTCTCGTGTCTATCGATCATTTACTCTATTGATTCGAAATACTTTAGAGAACAGTGATGTTCGAGATCAATTAATACTCGTTAATAATAAACAAGTTGGCATTTGTTTTAAACGTTGTCAACGTATCAAAGCCAATGGCATGCTGGATCAAGATTTGCAATGTTTTATGCCTGCAGATCCATTGCATTCAGGTATTGTTACTTTGAATACATCGGATGTATTCGAAGTCGAAAACGGACGACCTGATCCACTTATTCCAAATTCATTACGATCCAATCTTCAGATGGTATCAAAACCCATTGTATCCGTTTCACCGATTGAACAAATCACAGTTATTCTATTGGATATTAGTGATTCAATGTTTCAGAAACGAACTGGAAAAAATAATAAATCATGCCGACGTTTCATCGACATTAGCATCAATATGTTGAGATTATTAAGTAAAAATCTACATCGTCAAGCTCGTTCACATGCTATTGGACTAATTCTCTTTGGTCAAGATGTTCTAACTCATTGTCCAATAACCACGGATATCGATGAATTCGAACGAGCTATTCATCGAATTCCTAAACGTGGTCAACCATGGACGAGTATGTACGATGCGATTAATACTGGTTTTGATAGTATCAATCAATATGAATCGAAACATTCAGTAACGTCAGATTGCGAGAAATTAATTATTTGTATTACCGATGGAATTAATAATCGTGGTTCATTGACACTTAGACAGTTGAAAGAAAAACGACGTCGATTACCTGTTGTGATCGATTTGATTTTCTTTGGATCACAAATCATAGCATCCTATACTGAACAACAGAGACAGAGTATTGTTGGTTTTCGACGATTTTGTAATGAAACTCGTGGTATTATCTATCGAAATTCGTCGGATGATCCACTTGATCTCGCAGGTATCTTCGATCAGGAAGCTGTTCTTTGGTTAAAAGCACGAGAACGAAAAACTACATTCGGTGGTGATATTGGCGCATCAGTGAGTCATCCATCAGCGAAATATCCCGATAGATTATATCAACCAGCAGTTCGTGTACGTATGCCACAAAAATTCAATAATGAATCACATCAAGGAACAGATTTTTACATGCGTCTACAAGATGAAGTCAACAATATTGTTCGTAAACAAATCGAAAATATTCAGTTATACATCTGTCGAAGACAAGATGGTCAATTAGATTATACATTTTGGAAAATACTTCTACAAGTATAAATAAATTCTTTTTATAATCATTTATCTGGTTATGTATCGTTCTAGGGTCCAACCGGTTCACTCTATGCTAAAAGCGTTTGGGTACTTTATATTCAATTTTCAGATGATTATCCAATCGTCCCGCCTATCGTTCGTTTTCACACGCCTATCTTTCATCTTAATGTCTTTGCTGATGGACATATCTCTCATCATTTATTCGATATAAGCTGGTCGACGACAATCAGTATGGTGGAAATTTTTCGAATGCTAAATGAATTTCTCATTGAACCAGATGTTCGTAATGCAGTTTCCGATGAATACATTCAATTATATAAAGAACATTTTGCTGATTATAAATCACGTGTATCGAAATATTGCAAAGATTACGCTTCGAAATCAATGAGCCGACTCAAAATCGATTATCATCTGGAAGATCTCTAGTTAATGAAGCAAAATCGAAAGCCATTCTTTAGTCAGTTATGTTATAGCTCTGGTTTTTTTTCCTCTTTAGATATATTTGTAAAAAGAAACATGACATGTCATTTTCTTTTGGTGAATCTTACATATGAATCAAGAAAATTTGTTTGTGAAAAAAAAATCATCAAAGAAATGCAAAGAGAAATATTAATATGTATATGTATGTATATAATTAACTTGAAAAGAAAAGAAAATGAACGAAATCTATCGTTGTCTACGTGATACGGTCTGCAAAAGTTCGACAGGAATGGGAAAAACAATGGTTGAATTTCTTTCGGCAGCAATTTGTGTTAATGTTTGTAAATATCTTAATTGCATTGCAATTGGTGATTCATTGATAATATCACCAGCTTCTTTTAAACTACGACTAGCTTTCATTTCACCCTCAGCAGCTATGATCTTGGCGCGTGCATCTCGTGATGCTTCAGCTTCGGCAGCCATTGCTTTCTGTAATGCGATGGGTAAACGAACATCTTTGACTTCGACACGTTCGACTTTAACACCCCAAGGATCAGTAGCATCATCTAGACTAGTCTAAAATCACGAAGAAAAATAAATGTCATTGATTATCATCATTAGCTCACTTGAATAACATTATCAATTTTATCTCGTTCGGCAAGAATTTCTTGCAATGTCTTCGTGCCCAAGACCTAGAATAGAATTGAATATATCGAAAATAGAATCTTGAAATTTCGTTTACATTTCTTAATGTTGTTGCAGCTAAAAGTTTCGTTGATTTAGCAGCATCTTCAACATTTGTTATTGAAATAACTGCATTAAATATTCGAAAGTAAACAACAGCATCGACTGCAACTGTGACGCTATCTTTCGTGAGAATTTCCTGTGGTGGAACATCGAAAGTAACTGTTCGAAGATCAACTTTACTATATGTATCAACACATGGTAAAATAAAGAAAAGTCCAGGACCTAGATAATCAAATTTTGAAGGTAATCCAAGAATAGAAAATATATATTGAGTCTGTCTATCTGTCTGGATTATCAAACATCTGCATTTCTCATCTGTTCTTATCCGACTAATTTAATAAATATCAAGAACACGAATAATGTTTGTTTGCAGAATATCTTAACGTGAAAATCAAATCATTATCTTTTTGGTAAACAAATGATTTCTTTTCCTTTTAATTTATTATAATTCAAGGTAATTCGACTTACCACGTGCACCATTTGCTAGAATACGGCCAAGACGAAAGATAACTGCTCGTTCATATTCTTGTACAACCTTCAATGTTTGTTTTTTTTTGTGTTATCATTATGTTAAGAGATAAATTCAAAGTATGTTTTTCTTACTTTAAGGCAGAAACAAAGAGAAAATGGAAATGTGACAATGACAAGTAAATAACTGAGGATAATAAGAACGCCATAGCAATATCCAGATCGTTCACGTTTGTCTTTGAGATCTAAAGAATATTTATATTTTCAATTAGTTTGAATTGTTCAATTGTTACCATATAATCCCCAATGATGTCGACTCATTGGGACTGAATATCGATCCATCGGAATTCTCTTAGTATACAAATGAATGCAAACAAGTTCGACTCTCTCTCTCGTTTCTCAATATCAACAATTTGTTATTCTAATTGACAAAACGTGCATATTTTGCCATATATAAATCTTTCATAGTCCAAGCTCAGTAGCATACATCGATACATATTTCTAAAGTTCACCAAATATCATTCCGGTAAATGTCAATATTGGAATTGATATTGTTTTTCTCTCAGTATGATATAATTACTTGATTGTTTCCTTTTTTCGTGTGTGTGTATATGTGTGCTTTCTGTCTCTATCACTTTCTCATTAAGGCTAGCAGAAAAAAACGCAAGGAGAAGAGTACTCAATAAAAAAAAAAAGTAGCCTCGATATCAATCTCGTTCGTTCTTTCAGCTAGATTATGATATTAGCTTTATGCTTTTATTACAAGCGATCAGCCGTAAAATCAGCTTCGAGAGACATGATAAAAATGTTAGAATATCATCTGAAAAAAGCTCGACAAGGTTATCTGTCAGAGATAAATTGTATTTTATGCGTGATAGTCGAAGTCAACAGACAAAATATCACATCACAATAGTTCTATTCATCATTTTTGTTTTGTGTATATAAGCGAAAAGAAAAACTGAATTGATTAATTAAACTGTTTCCTTATACATACCATCGGTATTTCGACGTTTAAATGTTTGAGGTGGAATGAGAAATGAGTTTCTTGATAAACGTCGTGCCATGTTGTCAGTTCGTTGCGGTGGTTGTAACATTGGTGTTAAATATTCATCAGCCGTTATAGAACCAAATTGTGTTCGATAAACATCAGGTCTTGTCGAAGTTCGTCGTAAACCGTATTGAGCAGAATAATTGAAACCACTCGAAGCACCGCCTATTTCTGCATCGAGCATTGATGTATCGAGCATTTCATATATGAAAGTTATAAATATAAACCAACGATTTCTCGTCGATTGTTTGCGTTTATAGATAATTTAATGTATGTCTATGAAGTTGTTGACAAGCGCATATTTATTTCCCCTCCTACGATGTTTCTTCTATTGGAATGCTGTCGTCACCTGATCCCGTGAGAATATTTTTTCATGTACTTAGTCTATCTAAAAGAGAATTAAGATATTATTTTCCACGGTCAGTTCAGTCGACAAGAACGACGGTCGGTTTCTTTGTGTTGATTGACAACTTACTAAACAAATGGTTGAAAGATAAAGAAAGAAAGAAAGAAAGAAACTATGGGTAAATATGCAGGAGAAGATATTACTAAAAGTAGTCGCTAATTTTTCTTCTATCTCTCTTCTTATATCTATTTCCTGATCTTCCTTTTGCTTGTTTTTGATTATGCTTGCTAATCGACTTGTCAAAACTTTCTCTCTTGATGAAGAGAGAAGAAGAAAGAGAGAAAGAGAGACAGAACGAAGGAAGGAGATGATTATCATCATCATCATCATCGATATTTGGATCTAATAGTTAAATTAACTCAAATTCAATTAGATCATCGTCAAGATACTCTGAGAATAATTGAAAATATAGCGTTTTTCTTCATGATTTGCACTTGATTAATCAAGTAGTCGAATTATTTATTAAATAAATTCAAATCTTTACAAATGAATGAATCACATCAATTTTCTCTTGATTAAAATATCTACAATGCGAAGAAGTATTTCCGTATTTGTTTCCGTTTACGAAACTCTCTTCAATGTGTCATTGACAATGTTAGATTAATCAATAAAATAATAGTTCTTATCTATTGTTTAATTATTATAGCGTACAAATATCTTTTGACTTCATCGATTCTCAAGGCAACGATTGTTTCGTCTCGAGAAAAAAATATAATGAAAAAACATCGAAATGTTCAAACGTTGATCGCAACGAGTTGCTGTTCTGCCTATTTTCTTTTATTGACCCTCCGGCTATTAATAAACGATTTCTATGGATGCAAAGCACACAATCAATGTTGATGTGTTCGAACAAAGCAAAACAGAAATTTATATTTTGAAAGAAAATGCTCGGCTCTGAGGTAGACAGATGAATAAAAAGAAGAAAAACAACCTATCAGCTAATTAATTTGTGTGTTTATTTTTTTTTCTAATTCCCTATAGAGTTTAAATGATATTGTCGAAGAACCGACCGTATCCGAATGGGGCGAAGATCATTTTATTGATGATGAATTTGATGATGATCTCGAATTGAAATCAACTGCTGGTCTAACTCAACAGAATCTAGCCAGTCGACCGGGAACAACAGCATCGAGTATTTCACAACCACGAAATGAAAGCAGACGAAATCGATCGAAATACACACCACAGTCAATACTCGGTTATAGTGCGGCTGATCTCAAGCGTGATCCTGTTATTGAAACATTGATTGACTCACGTAAATCGTTGGTTATCGATAATGAATATACACGTTTAGCACAATTAACATCTCATGTTCTTCGACCAGCGCAACAAAATCAAATCAATTCAACGAAACCAGCACCTCATCGACCGAAAACTGTCAATCAAGTTCATTTTAATCGTCTGGATAATCAATTGAACTCATCGGAGAACGAACCTAATGTTTTAACTAAAGTCATACCTCAATTAGACAATGATAAATGGGACGATGGACTCAATGGAGAATTTGATAAAGGTAAAATTTCGACGAATCTAATTATGTCTTATGCGTTTTGTTTTTGCTTACATAGAAAGTGTTGCATCAAAAGATAAATCAAGTGTTCAAGTCTATGAAGAAACATGTAAACGTTTAAAGATCTGCCCGTGTTCGATGATTATTCGCTCGTTATATACAACAAAAATCAATCTCGAAAATTACGGATTAGGAGCGAAAGGTTCACAAGCATTAGCTGTTGCTCTTCTCGTAACGATTTTTTTTCTTTCTCTCTCTCTCATTATGATTCTAATCGTTTCTTTTTCCTAGCGTAATACATCGGTTATAACATTAAATCTATCGGGAAACAATATCGGTAACAATGGCATGTCGCATATCTATCAAATTCTAACTGAAAATTCCTATCTCGAAGATTATGTACGATAAATCAAAGAAATTATTTAGCTATCGATTTCTTATGTTCTCATTCTTGTTTAGGATTTATCGTATAATAATCTTGGTACGAAAGGTATTCGAAAGTTAGCTGCTGCTTCTGCTATTTGTCTTCACTTACGAACATTAAATATCGCTGGTTAGTATAGACGACCTACTTGAGAGAGAGAGAGAAAAAAAAATTGTGTGTGTCATAATCGATAAGATTTTATTTAGTAAATTGTTCATTGAACTAAAAATAAGTATCTATAACTAGTCAACAAGAGACAGAAAAAATGTATTATTGAATAACCAATGATTTTCTTCGTTTCTTTTCTACATTAGGTAATAGTTTGAATGGAAGTGATATAAATATGTTTCTATCGAAAATCGAGGTAAATGCTAAACAAAAAAAAAGACGAAAGTATATGAATAAAAACAAAAAAAAATCCATTGTAGGATCATCCGAATTTGAAAGAACTAAATCTTAGTCATAATCATTTGGATGAAGAAGGCGGAATTGCTGTTGCCAAATGGATCAGTAAATCCTTTCTTCAGATTTGATTGTTTATTCATTCATTCATTCATATCAGGTGATAATAATGTTCTCACGCATCTCGATGTGAGTTGGTGTAGTATTCGTTTGCTTGGAGCTCGTGCATTGGCTAAAGCAATCGGTGATAATAATAAATTGCAAGTATTCGATCTATCGAATAATAGTTTTACAAATGATACAGTCGAATTATTGACAAATTCATTGACACGAAATGCGATATTGCATGAATTGAATTTAACAGGCAATGCGATCTTCTGTCGTTTTACTACACAAGTTAAAGAAGATCCATCGATTATATTAATTGGCAAGGAAGCTCATGTCTATCGGCTATTCGTAGCAGCAGCAACGAATCAAGCTTTGAAAATTTTTCGAGTAGAACGACTGACTTTGAAAATCGTCTGTCTTTTCAATTTTCATTTGATTTCAGTTAGGAAAAAATCATATCGATACACGATGTATAATGATTATGCTCGAAGCTTTATCCAAACTCGAAAGTATCACATTAGAAGAACTTGATTTAACCGTATGCAAATAATAGACTTGTTTTGTCTCTCCTTTCATCTCGATTCGTCACATTTCTCACCTAGGGTTTAACATTAAATTTCAAACAAATAGCCGGTATTCATCAGCTATTTGCTAATCATTCCAAGTTCACTTGTCATATCGAACCAATTCATCAAACAGTCGAACAATTTGCCAATAATGTTCTCAATCAAATACATAAATATTGTAAACAAAATGAAATCAACTTAACCAATGTATTCGAAACAATTCAAGAGAAAAATCTACCATATTTAATCGTTACCTATGACAAATTTCGAGCCGGTCTCAAACAAGCTAATGTCTCGTATCCAATTGGTCAATTCGAACATATTTGTAAATACCTTGTACGTTGTTGTCATACGCAAAAGAAAATGATTTCGATCAAAATGACATCATTTGATTTTCGTTTCTAGGGACGTGAGGAAGATGACGGCATCATTTCTTTGGAGTAAGTAAAAAAAGAATTTCATTTTCACACTTTTTTGTCACGTTTCTTAAACAGGTCACTTACAATTGCGTAGAAGACGATGGAACAAAAAAGAATTTCGTCGATGTTAATTCAATATGCTTTTTAAAACAAAAAAAACAATCACAAGGAGAAAGAGAATGGATGTTTTTTGTTTGTCGGCAGGGTACATTTTTCCTTTTTTAACAATAAAACATTGGAAAGAGAACGGCAAGTTTTGTACTTTTCGTTTTCTTTTTTGGTTATTTCGGAGGCGTTCTCTTACTGTAGTTAAATTTAAATCTTATTCGTCATATTTGAAATATGCGCATTCGACATTGTTTATTGACTGTAATATAGTTTGCATTTTTATTCGATCATGTAATATGGCATTATTGAGTGCGGGAGAGAAAAAGAGAGAAGAAAAGAGAAAAATAAAGGCGACGCCCAAGGAAAAGAACGAAAATCGAGGTATTGAAAAAGAAAAAACGTATATAAATATATTAAAAAGCTTCAGTTGATTCATTTTTTCGTTCGTTCGAATTTTTGAAAAAACATGTCACTCCATTCCTTGGTCACCTATGGTGTAAATGTGCGAGCAGTTCATATCTAACATTCTATCGTTAAATTACACATTCGTCTCTCTCTCACTGTCTAATATCTCGCATTCTTTCGTGTTTATTCTCTTTCTCATGAGCAGATGTTCATTTTAGAAAAGAATATATTAAAAAAAAAAAGCAGAATGAACGGACTGAACGCAACGTGCAATTCAAATATAATGTCGAAAAATCTCCCGTTAAAAAAACGTCGAATCTATCAAGTCGAAACAAATGATGAAAATCAGACGAAATTCTTCAAAACAAAATCTCGTGATCAAATCTATCCAGCGTATGTACCGACGCCACCATCGTCCCCACATATCGAATTTCTACGACAACATTATCCCCATTTATCAAATTATCCAAGCAATCAAAATTATCAACTCGCACAACAATATTACGATCATTATCGAACAAAAATTGATCAACAACATCATGGGTATAGGAGTGCTGGTGAAGGTATGATTGTTTTTCTTTGTACTTTAACAAAACAATGTCATGACTTCATGTTGTTCTACTACAGATTTTTTTCTCGACGAACATTTTCGAAAGTCTTTAATGAATAATTATTCGAAATACTCGGTTCGTTGTTTGACACCAGACGATTCGTCATCAAGTAGTTCGTCGTCATTCGAACGAAATTCAGGTCAGTTGCAATTGAATTTGAGAGGAAAAACAAAAAAATTCTCTGTCGTATTTTTAGCTGAATCAATTGACGAACATTTCGCTCGTTCACTGGCCAAATTCGGACCTTCGATGAACGACGAAGAGAAATCAACGATCTACAGACAAATCACAGAATCCGTCGTCGATGATCATTTTGCCAGAGCACTAGGCACCAAAACTTGGGAAAAGCTAAAGGAACAATATTAACCCAAAAAGAAATCTCGTTGAATTTTGTGCTTTTCTTTCTTTTTCTCTTCTTGTTTGTTTTTCTCTGTATGTACTAAGTGAAACAATCAGTCTCACTTGATGACGAATAAAAAAAATAAATTTGAATGATTTGACTGAGGGGTGATTTTATTCCATACCGACATCTGTCTGTCATGAGCCTCTCGGTTGCTCGCAGAAACACTGCCAAAGAAAAAATGACAGCTTCATGTCTGCGTGCGTGTTTTTCTCTTCCATCTTTCACTTGTGAGATTAGATCATGGCAACTGAACGTGCGTTAGCAGAAAAAAAGAAGCTCTCGAAAAGTCAACCACGTCTAGTTTTCGATGAGCCACCTCATATTTTTCGAGTCAAAAGTGGACAATCCTTAGCTCATTTGAAAGAAACTCAAGAGTTTTTGCCGTGCACAGCTTGTTCACAAGAAGCTGACCGCCGACAACGACCAACTTCAGCTTTACCATTACCACCACGACCATCGACAGGAAATAGAAAACGAACAAAACCTCTACCGCCAACACAAGCTGATTTAGAACGGTTAAGTCGACCGAAATCTGTCCCACCAGAACAATTCTCGAATAATTGTAATTGGAATAATTTTATTAAAAAACGAAGTCGATACGGTACGACGAAACCTTTTCTGTTTTCATTCAATCTAAAAACAAATTTTCTTTTATCTTTGTCTAGCGATCAAGACACCCTATGCCCAATGTCACTTGACATGTGGCGAAGAAAATAGTGAACAGCGTCCACCATTTGTGAACTACGGTGGTCGATATGATGACAAACAATACGGAGAAAAACGAACATTCAATTCCTTAGCTATACATGTATGATCATTGGATTCTATGATTTTACTTGAGAATTTCGTTTGTTTGTTTTTAGCAACTGAAACATAATGAAATTGATGAAAAACGTCAAGCTGAAGTTCTTCGCGAACGACGTCTTCGTCTTCAAGCTCAGAACTATTTCCGTGAAATGGAAGAAAGAAAAGCTCGTTTGCAGGAAATGCGTGATCGAGCTGCACGCTCATCGACCGAATATCGAGATAACTATCGGCCACCTCAGGATTATCAAGGCGAACGAACCTATTCTCGTCATTGACATTCTTCTTTCTATTTGATCGTAGCCTAGAAATTTGTTTGTATTCTTGTTTTAATAATAATAAAAAAGTTTTCTATACGCACACAGCGACATCTATGCACTCGTTTCTCCCAATTGGTCGGCTTGATTAGGATTGTTTACGATGCAAAAAAATGAGACACGAGAAATGAAAAAAAAAACATCATATATATATATTTTTAGTTTGATCAAACGAAAATCATTCGGTAGGTAACGTTATTGATCATATTTATTATTGTCAGGTTTTTGAAACTAAAAGTACATTTGTTTTTAACGTTTGTATTTACAGGCAAAAAAACACGAAATTTTCTTGTTTTTTTCGACCTCTTAGATCTTTCCCATTGTACTTGTTAGTATATTAGCTAAGGGACCAAATAATTGAACGATATTATTTAACGTTCTCGGATACCAGTGAATACCGTTCTTTTTATTTGATTTTCATTGGTAAAACCAAATATTTGCTTAGCTTGATGAAACCAACGTAGGGGTGCCATCGCCATATGACCTAATTTATGATGATAAATAGACGAGTAACATGATGAACTAACACTATTGACAATCAATGTTCCATGTTGAGTGATTGGCGTTGCATAGCCTTGTTTAAGTTGAACATCAATCGAACGAATACGTGTCGGTTGTAATTGACCGTTCGATCCGATAATGTAGAGCGTATGAAGTTCAGGATCGATGTAACGTGCTTGAGTATAAGAACCATTGCCAATGAAAATTAAATGATCAGATGTGAGAGATATTTGATGACCTGTTTCAGTTGTAAATGTGTAGAAAAATGCTAGAAGACAAACAAAGAATTGACATTTTCGAAAATGTAAATTCGATGAAATTTACTGATAGATTCATTTTCATAATGTAGAAATGAGATGATTTCAGTGGATACAACTCGATCTTGAAAATCAGTTGCTAATACTCGATCGCCGATTTTTAAATCTTGAATTGCAATATCATTGCCATTGAGTGATTTAACTGTATCTGTCATTGAGAAACATTGCGGTTTGTCTATGACGCGAGAGAAATTTTGAGTTTTTCATTTCAAAAAAAAACTTGTGTTCGATATCATCACTTACTAACAAACGGACATTCGTCATTCATTCGTTCATTGATATTGACACAACATTTTTGCGAGAGTTCGATTAATTCTGATAGCGAACCTCGAACAAACTGAGAACGAAAAAAGCGATACACAATCGATTTGACACATTCATTTACTTACATCTTCACCAAAACAACCTCGTGTTTTCGTTTTCAAACATTCCATAAATCGTTCAGCCATCGTACAAAACGCTCGAATATTGCCTTTAGTTGCTTGAACTAATCCGACAGCATCGATTGCTACACAACTGAGAATTGTCGTTGGATCAGCTAGAGAAGTTTCTTTTTTCTTAGAAATAAATTTAGATTTTCGATTTTTCTACCTTCAACTGGACAGGTCGCACTTGTTTCGATGATTACATCGAATACTAATAGAACGCCTACAGTCAAGTAAAGAATACGATGATGGTTCATGACTATCGTTCAAATAAATGAATGAATGAATAAATTTCGTCTCTCTTTATATACTCGACAGAGAAGAAGAACAATTCAAATCCATATTGATCCAACTATTGTCATATCTTTACATTTGTTCAATTGACTATCTTGAAAAACATATCCGCATCTTAATGTCTCGACAAAGCTTTGTCTTTTTTTGTTCTCGGTGATTAACATCGTGTAATCAAGACACATTGTTCGATTACGAAAGCACACATTTGTCTAAGCTTGCTGTTTTTGCATAATCATCATCTTCGCTTTTTTTTTCAAGATTACCAACAATAATGTTAATCTTAGCTTCGTTGGGTAGTTGGCTACCCTTTGCAATTGTTGGATTGGTAAGACAAAAAAAAAAGAAGAAGAAAACAAACATTGAACTTCTTTTTTCACTTCTTAGTTTATTATCCTCTTTTCATTTGTATTTACATTACGATATCAGAAAAAACGAAATCGAGATTGTCTCGTGACATTTATCTGTTCGTTATCATTGATTATTGCCTTATTTACCGCGAGTTTATTACCTACAGATGTTATGCTCGTTTCGTTTATGAAATATCCAAATGGAACTTTTAAGGTTCGCAAACTGAACTTGTCTCCTCATTTGAAAATGAATCAATCAATTTAGGAATGGACAAGCAATCAAACTGTACGAGATCAGATTCAAAAAAATGTCGAACTCGGATATTATGGTTAGTTTTCGATGAGAAAATGTTCGTATCGAATCATTTTTCTCGTTTGTTAGTTTTATATGGACTGGTTATTGCGATGGCTTTTATTGTCAATCCGTTTTTGTTCTTCTACTACGAAGAAAAACAAGAGGAAACAAATATGCCGAGTGTAAGCAGAAGAAAATTATGTTGACAATTAATTACTTGCTTGCTTGTCTAGAGAATTAAATCAGCATTTCAATGGACAACGGGTTTTGTCATATTTCTGCTTGTTCTCATAATTCTCGGGTAAGAAATCGAAAAGTTTCTTTATTAGAAAGTTTTATTCGTCTTTTTTTAGAGTATTCGTTCCACAAATCGCAACATTACCAAGCGATAATTCGACGAGCGAATGGGATCGTGTGAAATATCTGATCGATCATTTCGATAGTTCAAGTAGATTTCGTTGATTTCTTAAAAAAACTAAAATCGTTATTCTTTCGATTTTCTCTAGGAATCGAAGATTCGATTTCATTTGCAATATTCACTCTTAGTATCATCGGATTTTTTCTTCTCACGGTTTATACAGTAAGAATTTCGGTCGATATTTTTGTCTTTCGATTGAATTATCTCGTTCATTTTCAGGGTTATGGTTCAGTTGCATTACCATTGTCGTTAGTTCGTGGTAAACGAAGTGCACGTTTACAACAAGCATCGATTGAAGATCAACGTCAGGCTTTACAACAAGAGATTCGAACGTTGAAAACTCGAGTAGGAACTTGAGTTTTGATTTCTCAATGAGTTCAAAATTTGAAAATGTTTAGTATCCACGTCATGTTCCGATGCCGGCTCGTGAAAAACGACGATTAGCTGAACTCGAACAACAAGACGCAGCTCTATGTCGAAATGAAGAATCGATTATTAGCGTTCGACAAAGTTTCTTCTTTAAATGTCGATACATCTATCGACCCATACAAATTCTTCTCGGTCTACTCTTATTCTCATTTGTTCTACTCATATTCATCTCACTTCTTCTCAGCAATATTAATAAATGCTTGAATTTTGTCGATTTCAAACAGATATTCGCACAAGGCAATCAAACACTACCGAATCCGATTGATTTAGTTCTAACATGGACAGGAAAAGTAGAGACTTTATTCGGTTTCTGCATACAAATCACTATATTATTCGTTTTTGAAATTTTAGTACTATCCGATCAGTTACATCCTTCTATCGAGTTTACTTGTTTATATCATTCTAACATCATTATACGGTTTACAACAAATTGGCATTTGGTATTTCTGGATTCGAGTGAGTTTTTTGTTTTTTTTTGTATCATTGAAAAATTTATATTGAATTTGTAAAGATGTATCGATTTTCTCGCCAACGAACAAAACCTCAAGCTATTCTCATGCTTTGTTCGTTACTCATGTTCATCGTCGTTGCTATCAATGTCTTCGTCTATCTTCTCATTCCTCAATATGCGATCTACGGCGATCAACATTATTCGACAATCAATCAAGTAAAATCTTGATTCGAATATTTTCTCTTTTTGTACGTAAATGATCTTCAATCTTTAGAATGTAATGATAGTTATTCAAAAATGTACACAATATGTTACAACAAGTGAGAGATTGA
>ERZ778020.2132-NODE-2132-length-15043-cov-3.594609_pt1 | contig 15043 bp, 8 predicted proteins | sample MGYA00375750_ERZ778020 | MGnify/ENA primary metagenome ERZ778020 (study PRJEB29350, sample SAMN05389818) | bioreactor metagenome | isolation source: Ammonium sulfate bioreactor | place: South Africa: University of Cape Town | collected 2014-03-17 ...
CTCGAACAAGATCATTCAACATTGACCATTTAAAATTCCAGTCCAATTTAATTTCTTCTTTTTTCAGAATGTCCTTTTTTTTGTATAAAATTTTCAAAATAAAATATTCTTCTCGTGCAAAATCTCTTCAATCTTACTTCTAAACTTCCTCGTTGTCCATATTCGAATATTAACGATGGTGAATTCTGATCAATAAACATGCCGATGAATGTATTCACATTTTCATGACGTAGATCTTTCAATTGTCGTAATTCTTTCATCACTTTTGTTCGAAGTGAAAGTGGGCCAATGTGTAGTTTTTTAACTTCAACTAAATCACCCTGTACACAAACATTTTCTTTTCGTTTCAATCTAATCGTTGAAAAAAAGTCGACTTACATTATAACGAGCTGTTTTGCCTGCTTGAAAATCATCACTTCTTAATGAGATATTACTTCGTTCATGCGGCTCTCCTTTCAAATTAACCTTTTTTTCAAAAAAAAATAATAATAATTGCTCTTTAAGGACGTCAAAATCTCCTAATTCATATTACTTTGCTCGTAAAAACAGTTCCTTTCGGCATGACAAACATTAAATCTTCCGGTAAAAGAATGATCTTATTCGGTCCTTTGGACATTTGTGAACGTGCACGATGGTTCCTACAAAAACAACAAAAGATAAATCGATATTTGCCATTTGTTATTCGACTAACCGAATGACAAAAAATGCGACTAACGCCGCAGTACAAGCGATGGTCACACCAAGTAAAACGAACAGTACGATTCGAAGTGTTCGCCAACCTCCATCTTCTTCAGTCGTCGAATCATTTGTTGGGTAGTTAATATACCTACATAAATTCGTCTCTGTATCGACATGTTCGATCGATGAATTTGTTAGATAAAGTTTTTTAAATATCGTCCAAGTCGAATTACATTGTCGGCCGACAAGTGCAAACATAAACTGTCGTTGTTTACGGCTATCTAATGAAACCGTACTGAGAAATGATGTTAGAACTGATTGACGAACATATTCAACACTTTCAAGTTCATTCAAAAGATAAATCACCTAAACAAAACATAAACATTATACTCGTTCAGTTTCATAGATTTCTTACATCATCACTAAATGTGACATTTGTTGAAGTTGAAATAATATCATTTTGATAATTATTAACAATTTGTTCGAATGAATATGGCGAATAGATATCGATCGGTAGTAAATGTAGAATAGAAAATGAAGTTGTTTGAGCTATTGAACTCGTATCAAAAAGAAATTGTTCAGTATAAAAACTAGCAAAATGTGGCGACCAACGAAGAAATATGTAGATAACTGATGATGAAAGTGAATTCGATGCTGTTAAATTGTACAAAGAAAATTCATCCGAATATGCACAAATAATAAAATAAACTAAAAGAATATTTTCAAAAAAAAAAAAAGCAAAATTATATATTTTCTTTTCTCAATTCAAACTGATTAACCTTTGCTTCGATACGATGATGATGGTCCTGTAAAGCCTGGATAGAAAAGAAATTGTTCGAGAATATAATTTTTTTCCGATAAATATGTTGCAAACTCTTGAGCAAGATTATAATAGAAATCATTTGATAAACTCATAATAACCGAAAAGTATTTCAATGAATAATACTGCATATAAACAACAGCTGCTTGTGCTAGTTGTGCTGTTGTTATAGATAGTTTATAGATATTCGTTATCTCGTCGGGTATACTTGTAAAACAAATCGGACTCGTAACTTTAGTCGAATCAAATCGTAATGCAAAAGCTGATGCAAATGAACAATCGGTTACATTCGAATTGAATACAATCGATTGAGGATTATCCGACTGAAGAAGTTCTTGTGTAGAATTAAGTAAGTATAATGTTTGAGATGATAAATGTTTAACATAGGATTCATCGGTTAGAATTAAACCATTGGAATTTAAAACTAAATCGATCGTATCGATTGATAAATGTGTGAATACATATGTTAAATTTGTTTGACAAATAAACGACGAAATAAATAAACAAATTAGAATAAAACAAGATAATAGTAGATGCATGAAATTACCATTCGATATTTGCAAGATACTAGAAAATTTTTGTGAAGAAAAAAAAAGAACATCAAAAGAAATTTGTGCAATGATCCTGAGAACTGAGTTCTTTTTTTGTTTGTCCGGAAAAAATCAACAATTCGCGTTCTATCCCTATTTTTTTCTCTGAAGATAACAATATTCAGTTAATTGAAACGTAAAAAAATAAGAAATGCTGTTGCCTGAGAAGCAATCTGATTGTTGAAAATCTTGACTGTGAAAAAAAGAGCTGATAATCATCATTAAGGTAATGTGATGAAATGAATAAATGAATGTGCGTCTCCTCTTCTAAAATTTGCTCATTTAGTTTTCTGACAGAAGAATGACAGAATTCGAAGCTTATGATGAGAGGATAATTGCGGGTGTCACATCATTAGACAGTTGATGATTTCCTGTTCTCTCTCTTTCTCTTTTTCTGACATATTTCTCATTAATAAAATCTTCTTCACTTTCATGTTATTGTCTGATTAACAAACATCTATCAATTCTCTGACTGAGTGTGTTTTTTGCTTCTCGTTGGGTTGTTAAAATTTCAAAGGCATGACTTGATGAGCACTTCGGTGTTTTTTCTTCTGCTTGCGCGTCAACATCGTCGATATGAAATATTACTAATCGGCTTAAAAAAAGGAAAGAAAAGATGCGCTTCATACCTTAGTCAAGTTGAGTTTTTCTTTTTCTTCGGCTGAAAAAGAGAAAGAAGAAGAAAAAGAAGAAGAAGAAGAAAAGAAAGGAATGACAATGTAGATTTGTGCTTCATGGATTTAATTAGGAAAAGTACGAGATAAAGAATAAAAAATCGAGTGGGGAACCAAGAGGAAAAACAACTGATCAATTCGAGACGAACAAAAAACAGATTTTAATATTAAAAGAAAATAAATCAAGCGAATATCTATTCGATTTTGAAGACTTAAAAGAAAAACAAGAAAATATGTAATACTTAAAAGTTTTCTATCTGAAGAATCGACTAGCAATTAGAATGTCTAGGCTTCTCGAATCTGCATATGGAAACACGAGAATATCAAGGATGAACAAGAAGAATATCACCTTGATTTCAAATGGGTACCTCGACAACAATTTTATGCTAAATGAAAGTCTTTAACAAATAGTTAGATATATGAAAACTTGAAAGCGATTTCTTTTGTTAATTGTATGCCAATGTGTTTTATTTAGACTCTATTTACTGTTGAAAACTTTTTTGTTATGTTGATTTTACACTGATCGAAAGTGCATCTGATTAATTTCTTGTTTATTACGAATATTGTAAAATTTGATGATATTAAAATGTAATATTAAAAGAAAAGAAAGTTTTTTGTTTTATCGTCGTGACTTTCTTTGAAGTTGACGAAGTTGATCTTCGTAGGTCTTTGTATCATCAAGAGAATAATCAAACGATGAATGAGCTACATCAACTGCACGTTGAGCATAATCGAGTGCTTCTTGATAACGTTCAAGACCGTCTAACGCTTTTGCCATATTACTATATGTTCTCGCATATAATTGATGATTAGTTGGTAAAACAATAGGCATTGCTGCAAGTGCTTTTTCGAAGCAATGTAATGCAATTGAATATTCCTTCGACATTAAAGCAGTTTCGCCATGAGTGTTATATACAGCAGTTATAAATGGGTCATTGGGTGGAAGTTGTTTTCGTTTTATTTCCATTGCTTTGTCTAAGTGTGAAAGCATTTCTAGCATGATGTTGTTCAAAACTTGCTCTTCAGAATTTCTGGTATTTCCATGTATGACCATTTTTTGTTGGTTAACTGATAAATTCTGAATACTGCCCATAGTTCTCTTACAATTGGATATTATATGAAGAACATGTTCAAGCAATTGAGCTGCATCCGATGAAGCATTGTTACAGTTGCCAAAAGTTGGATTATCAGATGTGTACGATTGTATCAAATTTTGTAATGTTTGTTCTATATTTGAAAAACCGTTCTTTGAATTATTCACCATTGACATAAGTTCGACAATGTCATTATCGTTTGGACTACGTGTTGAATTTTTCGGGAACAATTTGTTGTTTAATTCAGCGAGAGGTTTAACAGTTGAAGAAAGGGTTGTAGTCAATTCAGTAAAGTATCTTGACCTCTGTGTAAGCGTATTGCTATTACTGAGTAAAAATGCGTTTTCTGAAGCGACATTTTGTGAAATTTGAGCAGCTTTTTCCATGTCAGAAAACATCTGGGTATAATCATTAATCACAGCTTTTGTCAATAAAATATTCTTATAGGCATTAACCAAGTCTTGATGATTCATAGGAAGAGTTTTCTGTAGAATTTCAAGTCCTTTTTCTAAATGAGAAAGTGCTACAGAATACTTTCCCAATGATCGATATAATTCACCAATGGAAATATAACAATAACCCACATATAAATGATCGGATGAAAATATAATTTGGAAAATATACAACGCTTTTTCCAAATGAGTTAATGCAGAAGATGGGTTTCCGATAGCAGTTTGAACAGTGCCAATGTTATAATGACATAAACCAAAATTCAGATGATTTTCTGGCAAAGTTTTTTGAAAAGCAGTCAAACATTTTTCAAAATATGACAAAGCTGAAGAGTAATCTTTTAACACATTATATGCTACACCTAAACTATTATAACATAATCCTAAGTGCATAATTCTAAGTGTTGAAGATCGTTCGCAAATATTCAATGCTTTTTCCAAGTTGGAAAAGCCAGATAAATAGCTGCCTAATGATAAATGCGATAAACCTATACTTTTCAAAATTTCAATGATAACTGGATGATCAGTTGGAACAGATTTGTATCCAATGGTAAGTGCTTGCTCAAGATATTTTAATGCACACGAATACTTACCTAATTGGCGATATGACTCACCGATTCTAAAATATATTGGTAAGGGCATGAGATGATTTTCTGGAAACAACTTTTTGGCATTATCTTGCGCCTGTTCAAACGATGTTAATGCTAACGAAAAGTTGCTCATTGAGTAATGCAATTCTCCGATAACGAAATGACTAGTCATAGCTCCATTATTGATATCCATATCGGATCGTAAATATGAGCTTAATTCAAGCGCTTTTTCAGCGTACAACAATCCATCTTTGTGATTACCACAATGCAAATACTGGCTTGCAATGGCGCAATATAAATGTACAATAATTAGATGATCACATGAGTAAAATGTTTGACATTTTTCTAAAATATCTTTTGTCTTAATGATACAAGCTGACCATTTTTCTTTTAGCACATGTAGTTCATTGGCAAAACTATTCACACAGCCCAGATATATTTCATATATTTCTGAATATTCATCAAATGTTGTTTCATTTGCTAAATAGAAAATTTCCATTGCTTCTTCATATCGACCCATTATTCGCAATAAACGACACATACGAAACCATCCAGGTATTATTTTAATTGCATTTCTTATGTGTTGAGTTAAGCTTTGTATTGATGAGTCATTAGCATTAATCGCTATGAGCTTAATAATCCACAGACGATCTTCGATTTGATTTAGTTCTTCAATGCGAAAAATGCTACTCATTGAAAATAATATTTCATCTTCATCTTCAAAATTGCTAATATCTTTCAAACAAGCATAAGATATATCCGGAACTGATGAATTGACTTCCATTTGAAATAGAATACCTATCATATCTGAATCATCTCGACTGCTCACAGCAAACATTTGTGCCACGTCTCGATCCGTTGTCGTTGACAAGAAATTATTGAATGAAAGAAGGGCACCTTCGTTCTTCTTTATGTCTTCAAATTCATTTTCTAGCATTCCTTGTCCTCGATAGACAGTTATTTTTGTTGGCTGCTTTATTTCCACATATTTTTTGTTGATTTCATCGAGCAGATCTCGAATAAAAAATGCCATTTTGACAATAAGTTTCGTATCTTGTTCTCGAAGAGCTTTATTAAGTAGTGAGTAAATGAACGTTTCTTTTGAATACCACCATAAAGGTGAATATGTTTTGTATTGCATTTGAAAGCTTTTTACCTTTTCACATTGTTGGTGATTGTTTTCATAAAGAGAAAGACAAAAATCCACAAACTGTTTCATTGAATTATCGTCGAATTCAATTTCAAGAATAATTTCTTTGATTAATTGTGTATACATAAATGATTGATCTACTTCATTTTGATTTGAAGGTTCCATCGTTGTACGTGGTAGGATACTGTAAGATATACTCTCAGCTGTATGACGTAAAGTACTAAGTCTTAATCGATCGAGCATTGATTCCATCGATTCAAATACTCCTTTCACTTTGCCTTTCGCCCGTATTGGAAATATATCATTTGTTGTTGTTTCTTTCAGTACATAGATATACTGTATTTGAATTATATTTTCGATAAGTTGAATAAATTGTCGATCAACGGATTGTGAAATAACTAAGTAAACATTTTTATCTTCTTCGACATCAGTTAAATAATTCATACATTCATCTCGATCAGTAAATATTTCAACTTTGTTGACGATCTCACAGAGCATAGTAACTGTATTAGTTGTACTTTCATTTTTTTGTTGTGCTAACAATACAATGATGCAGTGATATGCGGTTTTGGTGTTAGGACGATTAGATTTGACGCGATCGACAAGACTATATTCCTCCTCAGTCGAATGTTTAATAATACTTTTTGATTTGAACCTCGTTCGAATTTGTTCGAACTGTGAAGCGATGTTTTTTTGTACATGATTCTCTTCCATGACGAAGGTAAAAACAGAAAAATGAAAAAGAAAGGAAGTTGACTAGATTCTGTGGATTATGCGAAGTGAACAATACCTTTTAACCAATAAAATCTGATAATCAAAATGAAACTCTTCATCGATCAATTAATGAAAAGCAAAAGTTTTCAATGCTTTAGGATGATACATTCTAGAGTTGGTTTTTGACAGATGGCAGACATTGCCAATAGAAACAAGAGAACGAGGTAGTTATCTTCGATTGGTCTACTGAATCAGTAAATGATCGTGTACTTGCTTAATACCAAGAAATTTTACTAGATTTAAACTCTTTTTCTTCGATCGAGTATTTATTAGGAAAATGATTGACTATCAGAGATATCCTCGTCTAACCGGTTCACTTCGTGCTCATTCCGACATAGCCGAACGGTTACATTATCGAGGTGATAGTGATGAATTACAACGACGTCGTCAACAATCAATAAATAATGATTCGAAAAATATTTTAACATGGAATGATTTACAATTGTCACTTATTCAACATAGTTCATCAACCGAAATCGAATCACAAATAAAACAATTTCGAAAATTTGCCATTGAATTTGCTGGTGCTGATCTAGATTCGAATTCAATCGATGACATATGCGTATTTTTATTCGAATTCTTTTATCCTATCAATCAAATTCAAGTTTCACATTTAAATAAATTAAAACTACGATTTCCAACATACACACAACAATTAGTTACACAAATCTTCGATCTCATACGAAAAATTAAAACATTATTAAAACCAACATTTACTACAGACAACACAAAATCATCATCTTCATCAGGAAAAACATTCTTCGGTGCAACCACAGTCTTTCATCCTGTTTTATTACAAATCGAAGAGCCAATTCCATGGTTAGATCGTGTCTCGTACGATGTTGCCTATCTCGAACAACAGAAACAAAATCAAGTTGAAATTCCCGATGAAATTCTGCCGACAATTGCAGCTTCATCTTCATCTACCGCATCATCAAATATCTACACACAAAAATGGCTTCAAGATCGTCTTCGTGATGTTCAAAAATCTCGTGCAAATCCAGATGATTTAAGTCAACAAGAATTCTGCAATATTGTGTTCGATACACTCGTTTCCAGTCAATCGAATGATGAACTATCGATTACACTCTGTGACATTATCGGTTACGATCATTTAGATTTAATCGGTGATCTAGTTCAAAATCGTCAAGCAATCGTCGACGGAGTTTTGAATACAGCTAAAGCTCGACCACGTGAAATCATTCGAGCACCAGAAGTTGTCCAACGACAAAATCAGCCTGTTCATGGACCGACAATTGTCGTTCAAAGTGAACAAGAAAAACGTCTAGAAAAACAATTCAAAAAACAAGAACGTAAATTTTATCAACAATTACAACAACAACAACAACAACAGAATTCTGATCAAGATCTCGATGAATTCACCGATCCAGAAATATTAAAATACGAACGTGAACGACAATTATTACAAGCACAAGAAAAACGTCATGAGAGATTCTCGAATCCAACAACATCACGGCCAACGATTCGATATCCTTTTGTATTCGATCTTTTACAAGAAATCAAACAAACAACAGCTTTCGTCGGTGGATATAATCTTCTCCTACCGGAAAATATCGAACGACAAGTCTCACCGATATTCGAACGTGTTCATTTACCTGCCGGTGAACCAATTAAAATAACAAATCTAGGCAAACATGTTTGTTCCGAACTGGTTCGATTCGAAGATCTCGAACCACTTGGACAAATTCTATTCAAAGATGGTGTTAAGACACTCAATCTCGTTCAATCAGTTGTCTATAAAACGGCTGCTTTTTCCAATGAAAACATTCTCATATCAGCTCCGACTGGTGCCGGTAAAACTAACATTGCCATGCTCACAATTCTCAATGAATTGCGTCGTCACTACGATCCAAATAGTGGCGTTCTATTCGATACAGATTTCAAGATTATTTATGTTGCGCCAATGAAAGCATTGGCATCGGAAATGGTCGATAATTTCTCTCGTCGTCTTTCATCGTTAGGTCTTCAAGTAAAAGAATTAACCGGTGATATGCAATTGACGAAAGCAGAAATCGAACAAACACATATGATTATCACAACACCAGAGAAATGGGATGTTGTAACACGAAAATCAATGGGCGATGCTAAACTCGTACAAAGTGTGAAGCTGTTAATCATCGATGAAATTCATCTTCTACATGAAGATCGTGGTCCAGTTATTGAAGCACTCGTTGCACGAACGCTTCGACAAGTCGAACAAACACAAGAACTAATTCGTATTGTTGGCCTTTCGGCGACATTGCCGAATTATGTTGATATTGCTCGATTTCTTCGTGTTAATCTCATGACTGGTTTGTTCTTTTTCGATGGTCGTTTTCGACCTGTACCATTGGCACAAACATTCTTCGGTGTCAAAGGTAAAAATACAATGGAAGTATCGAAAAATTACGATGATATTTGCTACGATGAAATCTTAAAACAAATTAAAGTCAATCGACAGCAAGTTCTTGTTTTTGTTCACGCTCGTAATGCAACGGTTCGGACAGGTTTACAAATTCTTGAATACGCACGTAATCGTAATGATCTCAAACATTTCGAATACAGTCCTAAAGATGAAGACGCAGCTAAAGACACAATTCAATATCAAGACGCACTTAAACACGTCAATCATTCGAAGAATGCTCAATTACGAGATCTTTTCCCGTATGGTATTGCCATGCATCATGCAGGCATGCTAAGACAAGATCGAAATATGGTCGAGAAATATTTCGCCAAAGGTTTTATTAAAGTTCTTGTTTGTACAGCAACACTTGCTTGGGGTGTCAATCTACCTGCACATGCTGTTATTATCAAAGGAACGGAATTATACGATAGTAAACGTGGTTCATTTATTGATTTGAGTATTCTCGATGTTTTGCAAATCTTCGGTCGAGCTGGTCGACCACAATTTGATACCAATGGTCACGGTATTATTCTCACAACTTATAATAAACTTCATCATTATCTTGCATTATTGACAAGACAAAATCCAATTGAATCGCAATTCATTGCACATTTAACTGACAATCTAAACGCAGAAATCGTTCTCGGAACAGTAACGAATGTATCCGAAGCTTGTTCATGGCTTCGTTATACGTATTTAAATGTTCGTTTGCATCAATCACCGATTACATACGGTATCAATGCACATATGAAAACAATGGATCCGCATCTGAATAGTTTTACACGAGATTTAATTATCAAAGCAGCACAAGAACTAGATAAAGCACATATGATACGTTTCGAAGAGAAGAATGAATATTTATTTGCAACAGATCTCGGTCGAACAGCTTCACATTATTATATCAATTATGTTACCATTGAAACAATCAATGAACATCTTTCAAATCGGTTTATGACCGAAGCTGAACTCCTGGGACTTCTATCATTAGCCGATGAATTTTCTCAATTAAAAGTTCGTGATGATGAACTCGACGAACTCGATCTTTTGTATTCGAATTATTGTCATTTACCGATTAAAGGCGGTGCTGAACATGTTCACGGTAAAGTTAATATTCTCATGCAATCGTATGTATCACGTGCTCAAATCAATTCATTCTCTCTCGTTTCTGACATGTCCTATGTCAATCAAAACGTTGTTCGTTTGATACGAGCACTATTCGAAGTCGTTCTCAAACGTTCATGGGCAACATTATCCTCACGTTTACTTCGTCTTGCTAAAACCGTCGAACAACGTATATGGGATACAGTGAATCCTCTCTGGCAATTTTCTCAATATATCAATGCAGAAATTCTTCAAAAACTCGACGCCAAACAATTGACACCCGAACGTTTACTCGAAATGGACCCGAAAGATATCGGCACCATGATACATAATGCACGTTTAGGCAAAGAAATAAAAACCTATGCATCGCATATTCCAATCTTAGATATTGAAACGCAAATTCAACCGATAACACGAACAGTACTGAGAATTAAACTAACGATCACAGCAGCTTTTAAATGGTCGGATAAGATTCATGGAAATATGTGCCAACAATTTTGGATTTGGATCGAAGATCCTGATACGGACAATATCTATCATTCCGAATATTTTATTATTACTAAAAAACAAGTTAAATTTCAAGAACCACAAACAATTGTTTTCACGATTCCAATTATCGAACCATTAGCAAATCAATACTACGTTCGAGCTATTAGCGATCGATGGCTCGGCTCAGACACGACAACAATCATTTCATTTCAAAATCTAATCCTACCTGAAAGACACATGCCTCATACAGAATTATTAGATCTCGATCCTTTGCCAATCACTGCCCTAGGCAATCCTCAATACGAAGCACTCTTTCGATTCAAACATTTCAATCCCATTCAAACACAATTATTTCATTGTCTATATCATACAAATTACAATACATTGCTCGGTTCACCGACGGGTTCAGGCAAAACAGTTGCTGCTGAAATCGCAATGTTTCGAGTTTTTAATCACTATCCCGATATGAAATGTGTGTATATTGCACCATTGAAAGCTCTCGTTCGAGAACGTATTCAAGATTGGAAGGTTCGTTTCGAAGAACGTCTGGGAAAGAAGGTGATCGAATTAACCGGTGATTTTACACCTGATACACGTGCAATACAATTAGCTGATGTTATTGTCACAACACCAGAGAAATGGGACGGTATGAGTCGTTCATGGCAAACACGTTCCTATGTCAAACAAGTTGCTTTGTTAATTATCGATGAAATTCATATGTTAGGCGAAGATCGTGGTCCAGTTCTAGAAGTCATCGTTTCTCGAACGAATTTTATTGCTTCACATACCGAACGACCATTGAGAATCATCGGTCTATCGACTGCAGTTGCCAATGCACGAGATCTAGCTGACTGGTTAAACATTACAGGAACAATTGGTCTCTATAATTTTCGACCCAGTGTTCGACCTGTTCCATTAGAAGCTCATATTCAAGGTTATCCTGGCAAACATTACTGTCCACGTTGTATGTCAATGAATAAACCAGCTTATCAAGCTATTCGTACACATTCACCGAATAAACCTGTTCTCATTTTCGTTAGCAGTCGTCGGCAAACACGTTTAACTGCCGAAGACCTAACGAAATATTTACTTATGGATGACAATCCTAAACAATGGTTGAACATGCCTGAATATGAAATCAATAATTTACTAACACAAATTCAAGATAAAAGTCTACGTTTAACATTATCATTTGGCATTGGTATTCATCATGCCGGTTTGAAAGATCGTGATCGACATATTGTCGAAGAATTATTCGTTAATCAACGCATACAAATTCTCGTTGCAACTTCAACATTAGCTTGGGGTGTCAATTTTCCGGCTCATTTAGTTATTATCAAAGGAACAGAATATTACGATGGTAAAACACATCGATATGTTGACTTTCCTATAACTGATGTTTTGCAAATGATGGGCCGAGCTGGTCGACCTCAATTCGATGATTCTGGCATCGCTGTCATTATGGTTCATGATGTCAAGAAAAATTTCTATAAAAAATTTCTCTACGAACCATTTCCCGTTGAATCCAGTCTTTTGAATGTACTTTCTGATCATTTAAATGCCGAAATTGTTAGCGGAACGATTTCATCGAAACAAGAAGCACTTGATTATCTCACTTGGACATATTTCTTCCGTCGTTTACTCGTCAATCCAAGTTATTATCATATGGAGCCTCTATCAGAAACGGCTGATCAACAAACAACACTCAATACCTATCTATCAAATATTGTTCAACGTTCATTGAATGATCTTATTCATAGTACATGTATCTATCTCGATCAAGTCGATCAACGAACATTACACGCAACTGTTCACGGTAAAATCGCATCGCATTACTATCTTTCATATAAAACAATTCATATGTTCGCACAACGTCTTACGTCAACAATAACTATCGGAGAATTGATCGATTTAGTTTCATTAGCATATGAATATGCTGAAATGCCAGTAAGTCGTTAACTGTTTGTTATTATCTGTTCGTTTGACATTTTGTTCTTTAGGTTCGTCATAATGAAGATGAATTACATAAAACAATGATCGATCGTTTACGTATACCTTTTCGTAATGAGCCACAATTCGATTCTCCACATTTGAAAACGAATCTTCTCATTCAATATCATCTCAGCCGTCTGGAATTTCCTCGTGTTGATTACGTTACTGATCTTAAATCTTGTCTCGATCAGATCATTCGTATCATTCAAGCTATCATTGATCTTTGCGCTCATAAAGCTCTTCTAAGTCCGTGTATACTTGCGATTCAATTCCTTCAAATGATTATTCAAGCACGTTGGATTACCGATCCTGATATTCTTACACTTCCACATGTCAATGATCGATCATTTGCTCATATATTTCAATCTTATCTATGTCAATTATTAGATATTCAACGTGAAACATTGGCTGATCTTTTGAATGGACATTTGTCGAACAATGAAATCGATGATATCTATGAATATCTCGGACGTTTGCCACAGATTGAACTGGCATTGAAAATTCGAGGTTTTTGGAAGAAAAATGAAGAAACACGAACGTTACCAGCCAATGTTCATGCTGAACAAGAATATACTCTACAAATATCGCTCAAACGACTCAATCGAACACGAGTAAGCATCGATAGAAATAAAATTATCGATTTATTTAATCGAAAAATTCTTCTCTAGAGAAACGATTGTCGTCAATTGACAACTTCAGCTGTTGCTAAACCAAAAGATGAATCTTGGATGTTCATTCTTGGCAATTCTGATACAGGCGAATTGATTTGTTTGAAACGGTTCAATGGAAATATTCGTTCACATACGACAGTTTCACTTTCATTTGTCACATCGAAACAACTCGGTCGACAACGATTAACTCTCTATTTTCTTTCCGACGGTTATTTAGGTCTTGATCAACAAATAGATTTCTTTCTCGATGTTGAATCCATTTCATTTCAAGCGCAAATCAACACCGAACTCGATTCGATCGCCGACGAACTCGATCGACGATTAGCCGAGTTAAACTAGAGCCGTTTTTCTTCTTCTTCTTCTTTTTGTTTTTGTGATCGATTAAAATTTCAACTGTTTTTTAGATTTTGTTTGTTTTCTTGTTCGAATGATGTTAAGTAAAAGTTTTCTTCCATTGATATTCATCAAACGAACGAATTGCTATCGAAGTTCGATAACAAGATTTTCTCGTGATATCTATTCTCGACTTTATTCGAACTATCTTGTTCTACCCGATGGTTCAACAATACGAATTCGTTATCCCGAACCAAGACATTTAGTTAAAGTAACGCGAATATTTTCTCTCAAATGAAAAAAAAGAATGTTTTTTTTTTGTTTTGAAAAGCTTCCTGTTGATATCGGTAGTCTCTCAGAAAAAGAACAAAAAACTCGTTTATTACGTCGATCGGCTGTTCAAAAAGAAAAAATGGAGATCTCAATCGATACAGCTTATGATCCATCAGCTTACTTAACCAAACCGAGCAAATAGAAAATAGATTTGTTTGTTTGTTTGTTTTTTCTTTCAAATAAAAAACCACATAGCATAGATTTCTAATTTATCAATTTGTCTTCTTTTAATTTTTTTTTCTTGTAATTATATAAAAAAAAAATAGGCACGTACATTATATATATACATACAGTCTACTAAACCAACAATATGCTTTTTTTTCTTAAGTATACAAAAAAAAAATAGAACACAGAGGTAAAAGAAAGGAGTTATACTAACCATCATTTGTTTAACGTGACAAGCTCGATTGAATCACAAAACATATTTGTATTTATCACCGAAAGAGAGCAGGAAAGAAAAACGCTGTTCAAGGTCATACAACTCTAGCAACCGGTTGAATATTCACAGACTACTCTCTTTTTTCTGTTGCCAAATCAATGATGGTGTTTCATCGGGTTTTGAGATAAGATTTTCTGTTTCATTTTCATTTTCATCACTATCAGATTTTGTCTGCTGATTATGATTTGTCTCATGCCATTTTTCTAGTTCACGTAAATCTTTTAATTCCTTTGCACTACATGTTATCATATCAACCGGATAAGTTAAATTAAATCTCGAGTAATCAATTCGATAGAGACCATCGTCACGTTGAAATGTTATCAAACGTTCGAATCGATAGCCCCAGAGTATTTCTGATGGTAAATAGGATGTTCGTGCTTGCGTTGTCATACCTGTCGACTCGATAATACCTTCAAGTATGACAACTAATTCAAAACGTCGTTGAGCTAAATCAGCACGATT
>ERZ778020.2143-NODE-2143-length-14987-cov-3.549826_pt1 | contig 14987 bp, 19 predicted proteins | sample MGYA00375750_ERZ778020 | MGnify/ENA primary metagenome ERZ778020 (study PRJEB29350, sample SAMN05389818) | bioreactor metagenome | isolation source: Ammonium sulfate bioreactor | place: South Africa: University of Cape Town | collected 2014-03-17 ...
TGATTCATCATCATAGGCTGTTGAAATTCTTGAGCAAACATTGTTGGCTGTTGTTGAGGCATCATCATAGGTTGTTGAAATTCTTGAGCAAACATAACAGGCTGCTGTGGCTCCTGAACAATCATAGCAGGTTGAGAGAATTGCTGTGGAGTAGGCTCATTTTGAGCTTCGGGTGGAAGATGAGCTGCTATTACTACAGGATGTGGTTGAAGTGGAAGAACTGATTGCTGAACTGGTACTTGTTGTGATACAGGTGGTTGTCCAACAACTGCGGGTTGAGGATTTGCTCCTCTATGTTTTTTCATTAAGTTACCCATTCTAATTTTATTGAGAAAGATATGAACGCACTAAACTCAAAGACACCATAACAGAAAAGGTAGAAATTATTCATGTATATCTTTTTGTCGATTGTTTTCATTGATGTGACGAAACAGAAACTTAGAGAATATACAGTACACCATTTTCATATTCCGTTTATCAATTTTTTATGACTCATAAAAAAACAAGATAGCGATTGACGTACAGACTGCAAATATCTATGTTGATGTGCTTTTTTTGGATAGTATGATGTAGTAGATGAGTATTTATTTGTTCAGCTATTGCCATATTTGATAAATACTCTTTTTGTGCCAGTAATCGAATAAAATAAACATACTCGAATTAATCAAATATAGTTAGAGGACTCAACCATTCTTCTTTGAAACAAGAAAAAAAACACCCGGTGTTTTTCCTTTTCCGATGTGTCTGGCAAAACAAAAATTATGTAGACAAAAAATACATGAATCACTGCAATTAGAACTGTTAATCAGCAATCTATTGTGAATATAATGGAAATACTAATTTGATTTAATATTGACGAGTTCCTTTTTTTCTCATAACATTATTACTATCGATAATTAGTATTTTTATATGACATTTTCTTATGTTTCTTTTTTCTTCTGTTCTCTATTCTATCGACAAAACTAACAAAAACAAGAAGGCATTGAGTGCGTCCTAATCCATCTTCATACAACCAAGTAAGCGAAAAGAAACCAATAGAATAAAGCTGTTGATAAACTGTATTGATCCAATTATATCCTATTTTCAGTGCAAACAGTACGTCATCGATATTTCGACATGAGAAGCATTTATGTAATCGGATTCTGAATATTATCATATAAATAGGAATTCTATCACATTCTTTTGATTTATACAAATTCACCAAAACAAAATAATTATGTTATGAGTCATATTAAATAACAGAATCCTTTTAAATTACTGCTTTGCATTGAATGATGCCTAGTAAAACTCATTAATTCAAATAAAAATAATCATAAACTGATATGAAATGCTGTCGTTTTGAATTCGCCTGGTAAATCTCAGTATGTGCAAAAGGAAAATAGGAACGGCAACTAAGGACTATTACTTTCATACGATAAAAAACGATAAAAAAATGTGACACTCGAGCCAAATCATTAGTTGACGAAACGAGGAGAGGTTGATGTACCGCTGCATTGATCCAAAGGACGATGTGCGTTGTAAAAAGAAAGTGGGTCTTTCGTATTCAAACAGTAGTTTGTACTCAAGAAGGAGGAAAAGAAAAAATATATCGTATGATGTTCTCTAGCTTGCCATCTAGCAAAAACAACGATGAATGCATACTGTCGCAAACGGCTTGAAAATGAGTAATCTTTGACCGCCAACGAGAAAATAAGACGAGAGAAGGAGAGAGAGAGAAGGAGAGAAAAAAGAATGTATTCGAATAATAATAATAATACTATAAAAGAAAAAAAACATAGTCATAAACAAGGGAAAAGAGAAGATCGATTCTTATTTTTTATGATTTTTATATATGATAAAGTATTTTCTATTATAAATTGAGCTAAATCTTGTTGTTATTATTTTCTTTCAGAGAGTGAGAAAAATATTATGAGTACACAATCAAATGGAACGAATGGTCATGATAAACATGAAAATCATTTTTCACGTAGTCGTTGGTCACATGCACTTGCACTTGCCGAACAAATGCGTCATGATACTCAATTGAAAAAAAATGAAGAATTTAAAAAATATGCTTTCGAACTTCCACCTGCCGATAATCGAGAAACGGCTGTAATTACGTCTGTTGAAGCGCAAGCTGATCATGTTAAATCAGTTGAAACTCAACTTTTATTTGCTAAAACCGGAAATTTTAATTTAGATAATTTAAGCGAAAATTTTCTTGATTTAAAACGAACATTCAATCGTATGTTAGAATTAGATAAGAATGATATCCAACAAGTCACATTAGCAACAACCATTACAAAAACAGCTTTATTAATGATTTTACGCTCGACTGAATCGATTGTTGAAATTGTTACAAGAGGAACAAGAAAATTTCCGACATTAAATTCGATTATATCCTATATTCGTTCATGTAATGCTGAATTACCAATTAATGGTCGACTTCTAGTCGATTGGTATAAAGCAGCGCAAACATTAGATTTACTTATTAATGATCCTGATTGGCTTGTACAACCACGTAAAGCACATTGGGCTATGGAAGTTTGTAATGAAACAATGACTTGGTCACGTGCCGTTTTTCATCGTAATTATCGAGGAAAAACAACAGGTCGAGCAATATTTGATCGTGATGATAGTATTTCTTTTACTGACGCAGTAGAATCAATGATAGACAAACCATGAAGAAAATGTCTATTTTATTTTAATTTAAAAAATATAATTATAATATATTTATCGATAAGTTTATTTTGTTGCTCATGCATGTTTAAACTACATTTAGTTGTATTCGAAAATTGCGATTTCTATAGTTTGTCGTTGAGTGGTCCTTTTTCTTTTTTGAATGTACCAGCTGGTTGCGAATCGAAATTCATTTTTAGCTTTTTGTCTATCGTTTTATCAGCAGTAGTTTGATTTGTAGGAGTTGTTACAGGTTTTGTTGGATCAGTGACAGGCGGTTTTGTCATATCAAGAAAACCGGCATTTGCTTCGTCATCTGCTGGAAAAACAGTGATTGCATTAGTATAAACAACTGATGACGGAATCATTACGATACCACCTAAAGAACAAGAGAGAAAAAAAAATCAATCGAGTTTATTTCAAAAATAACCGAACGACGACTTACGATCTTTGGTTTTCAAATGTACATATCGAACATCAATAAAATGAACGAGACCTTGAATTAATCAAAAAAAAATGAATCATTTTGTTAATTAAATAGAAAAGAAAATCATACCTTCAATTCCGCCACCACTTCCGTGAATTTTAACTCGACAACCTCGAACGAATGGTTTATTAATCACAAGAAACATACCGGATATAAAATTCGTTGCTACTTCTTTCAAAGCAAAACCAATCGTAAAACCTGTTATACCAATACCAGCTAATAATGGTTTTGTATCGACACCAAATGTACCGAGTGTCGTAACGATAAGAATTGAATAAATAGATATTGCACCTGTTTTCGATATTAATCGAGCTAAATCTTCATCTTCGATAATACGTGAACGAAGAAGAAAACGTTCGATTATTGGAGCTAAATAAAGAATACGTTTGATGCGTTGTATTCTTGTTAAAGGTGGTGGTGCAGGTGTGACTGGAAGACTGACTGGTTTAGGTCTTCCTGTAATCCAACGAAAAAATCGACGTATTCGTCCAGGTCTTGATTGTTCACTTGGAGAATAATGAGCTAGGAAACGATGTTGTGGTTGTTGTTGTTGTTGATAGGGAACAAGTGAATGATTACTGCAAGCAGCGAGTAAATATCGACTTGTCGAATTTAAACTAGTAAGATGCAATCGAGAAAGAAGAAAAACTGATCGATAATACATATTGGAATTCAGTTGATCTAAGACAAGAAACAAATAGAGAGAAATGTTTGGTCTCCTATTTCTTTCTATACGATCATGAAAAATAAAATACAGACTATGTAGTAAAGCTTTTTTTTTATTTAAACGAAATATGAAGACAAAAAAGAAAAAATGAAATGAGATAAAACTATATGTTTGCTATATAGGAATCAAATCCATGTGAATAGATTATCTGTTTATATTTGAGTTACAGGTGGTGGTACTTTGAGTTTTTCTCTTCGTACATATTCACTCAATAGAACTGGTGGAATTTTGCACATGCCTGCTGTTGCATAAGCAACAACATTTCGATGTGGTTCAGGATCCAGTGAATGTGTTTCAAGTCCATAGAATTCACCTAATTCATGAATAACATGACGTTCGTGGATTTTCATGGGCTTAAATGAATGACATCGTTTTGTCGCTTGACTACGTCGAGTTTCATCGACTAGTTGTGCAAATTGTCGTTCAATAGTTTGAACAAACTCCATATTTTTTCTTGCATAATCACGTAGAAAATCTGTATAAGTAGGCATTGTTGCACGTGCTTCATCGGGATTAATTGATAGAGCTTGAGCAAATGCTTTATTTCGTTGTATAATACGACATTCATCATCACATTCGATTTGTTGTAGTTGTTGTTGTTGTGGTTGTTGCTTTCGCTGAAGAGATAAATCAATTGTTCGAACAGCAAACGCTTGTGCTAATGTTTGTGCGAGATCATCATCTGTCGAATTTTCATTCGATTCATTTGGTTTAGCATTACAAACGACCTCTTTTTCTAATCGACCGCATGGACATCGAAGTTTAATTATTTCTCGACATGTTAATAATGGACAAGGATTATGTTCGTGACATGGAGCATTACACGAATGACCACATTCACGTCGTTTTATTGCACATCGTTGAGTACATTTTTGGTCACTTGTTTGACAAGGTCCCGAATGACACGATCGTTGACAAATGTGAACTCCGCATGGTAATGGTTTGCCACATGGTTGACCGCATAGAACTTCTTTTAGATGACAAGGAACCTGTGAAGGAGAAAATATCGATTAAAATTTCGAATCTATTTGCTATCAAAAATGATTCTCTTACGTTATCACGCATTGTATGTTCGCCAACGCATAATTTCGAAACGAGATGTGCGCACGGTGGACATTCATCGTCATTGTGACAACTGTGATAAACAGGATGATCGCATACATGTGTTCGATTACAAATATAATTACACAATGGCGGTTTTGTTCCGCAAGGAACTGGTGGTTGAATGACTGTTTGACCACAACGACAAGTTAATTCATCGTAACTATTCACGAGGCATTTTCGACAGGAACTTTTATGACATAAATCTTCACATGTACTAAAAAACAATCACGATTAAATTCTTTGATTGATATTTAAAAAGATACATACTGAACACCACAGTTAAGTGTTTTACCGCAGACAACTTCACAAACATGTATTTCTCGATCACAACATAGTTCTGTGCATCTACAAATGAAAACAAACAGAGAGTAAAATATTTATTTCGAACTAAAATCAAAGTCATCACTAACCGATGTTTTCCACACATTTTCTTCTTATTACATTTTCGTTCACAACAGAATGGATTCTTGATTGGATCATATTGAGTTGCTTCGACACAAGTCGTCGATTTAGTTAATTGTCCACAACGACAAACAAGTGTTGATTCTTTATCACACGGTGGACATCGATCATTATGACACGGCACTGAACATCGATGATGATCATCATTTGGACCACATGAAAGTATTTTATCGCAAATTTTGTCACACATAGGTAACTAAATACAAAACATACAGTAACGAACTATTTTTTTTCTATCTAAAGATCTTACAGGATCAATACATGATGTTCGATATGCATTATCCATTGTAGTTTTTCCACATGCACATGTTTTACAATTCTCAGGTAATAGTAAACATTCGGAACATGGTCCATCATGACATGTTTTCGTACATCTATGATGACCGCATGAAAGTAATTTATTACACATTTGTCCGCATTTATATGCTGATGTTCCACCGGTTTCTGCACTACACAGAACTTTTCGTTCTGTACTATGCGATAGACATGTTTGAGTAACAAATTGATCGCATGGTTCACATTCACGCGGATGACAAACCTAAGAATTTCGAAAAATTCAAGATCAAATTACTGTAGACGACAAATTATTTTATTTTACTAGATCACAAGTATGATGTTGACATGATTTTAATTTTCCACATGGATTGTCGCATTTGATTATCGAACTAGAACTACAAGTTACTATACGAGATTCTCGTCCGCATAAGCAAGAACGTTTAATCATTGCTGTACATGTTGGACATGGCCCTGGATGGCAAAGTCTAATTAAAAGCGAATAGAAAAAACATTGAATTCAAATTCAATTTTGTTCTTACTCTGAACAACAATGTGTGCAATCATTGGATTTTGTATTTAATCGTTTATGACATTGATCACCGCATGAATGTGGAATTTCACCTGGTTGAAATGCTGGATTATTACGTTTGCGACAAAAGCATTTATATTTCGGATAGATTGAATAAGAATATTGACAGCCTGGACAACGCCAGTTTTTATCAGTGCCACTCTCTTCACAATTAGCCCATTGACGAATACAAGTTAAATGAAACATTTTAAAACAAATGTCGCATGACCAAATTTCTTCATCACGACTAAATCAATCATACAGAAATGTCGGAAATTTAGTTTTCAATAGAGTAATAACATACTTTATTTTAATTATACATATCATGCATTCATACGTATTCTCAAGTAATTGTTCTGTTAGGGAAGATCGAAGATTTTCTGCTTCACTAGTTGTTGTTCGTCCAGTTGTATTACTATTCGGACGAGTAGATGAATTCGGATGTCGATATTGTGGCCGTCTTTGCTGCTGCTGCTGTTGTTGTTGTTGTTGTTGTTGTTGTTGTTGTTGTGGATAGTAGGGATAGTTATTATATTGATAACGATTGTTGTATCCTCCTCGTCCAGATGGCTGTCCGTAATAATATTCGTCATAGTACATATTTTGAGGATATCTTTGTTGTTGATATTGTGCTTGTTGATTATAACGTACATCTTGTGAACTTGTTGGCATTGGTCGATGTTTTTGTTTTCGATTCTGGCGATTATTATTTGTATTTGCATTTGTATTTGTATTTGTATGCGCACCTTCAAACGTTCGATTGTCTCCCTGAGCTGATGCTGTAGAACTTTCCGCCATATTTTCTCTAAAATAGAGTGATCTTGAAATTACTTTAAGTAAAATTTTTCGCTTCTATATATGCGATCTTCTGACTAATGTGCACACATCGAAAATAGGTGTAATTGCGAAATATCTATGACAATGCGGAATTTACGAGATGATGCAATGAGAAATTCAAGGAACAAAATCAATAGGTTTCGAAAACAGGTGATTTTTTTATTAATAAACGAGAAAAACTTAATTCAGTCATAGAAACAATTGGCTTTTTTTACGTCTCGAAAGACCATAATCCTCTCAATGAGAAGACGCTTTCATATGACTCATTTCTTCGTCACTGAAGTTCAATCATATTCTTGTTAACAGATGTCAGTTGATTATTATTCACACAAATAATTTCTATTCTATTGAAAAACTCTTCAAATTCATTAATTTCAATCAAAAACGCAGTTACTGAATATCGTCATTGAACATAGTATTTTGGCTTTTTTTCCCTCATATAAACAAATAAAAGCGACCCCTTTGGCCATTTTATTATCTTATATATGTAATAAGGGCTTGTATCGAAGCAACGTATTTTCTGAATGAAATAGTTATATGTGTATGTTTCTATCAAAAACTTTCATTATCCAAACAAAAAAATTGTTAACTGTATTCTTGCTCAAAAGTTTCGATTAAAACATGGGTGTCGAATCAAAAGATTTCAGCCTTGATTTGGATTTATTAGCCTATAGTGGAATCGTATTTAGTCCTGAACAACGTGCCTCATTACAAACATCACTCGTTATTCTCAAGGAACAATATAAATTTAAGACAATCTATTTTTGGGGTAAAATTCTCGGTGTATCCGATGATTATTTCATAATTCAAGGTCGACAACAAAATGAATTAAATGATCGACAATTTCTCTACAGGTAAACAAAATTAAAATTGCCTCTCAAGAGTTTTATATGTGTGTTTTTTTTTCTTCTTTTATAGCAAAGATTGTGTCAATTGGAATATGATAACGCCAGCAAGTGATGAAGCTAAAGATTTGTCGCAATTATGTCAAGGACGTTTTACTGGTGATCCATCACATGAATTCGAAATTACGAAATATAATATTACAAATGAAGATACTGAAGATGAGAATATCGAAGAATATAAAGTAATTGAAATGGGAAAAAAACGAATCTATTTTAATGTAAATTTTCCTTCGTATTTTTAGTCACTTTTACGTGAAGAAGAACGTTTATCGGCAACATTATGGAGAATTGAACAAGATGCCTTGATTATTCCACGTGGTGCTTATGTTCTTCAACCAAACGGTAATGTTGAACGAAATCGTACATTTGAAGGTAAATACAAAAACAAACGAGAAAAACAACGATAATATTCAGTCTATTCTGTTAGGTTTAACAGTTACTGAAAGTGGCAAATTAACAAATTATTTTCATTTTCGTGAACCTATTCATCTTCAACAAAAAAGTCTCATTCAACGACAAGCTTTGGACAAAAGTGTTCATTTTCTTGATACAATTGATGAAGATATTCCGAAAGGTTGGAGTGTACAATACGAACGTGGCAGTGGTTTAGTTCAAATTCGTAGCCTTAAATGGATTGGCATGGCCTTCTTTCATATTCCTGAAACCAACCGTTATGGTTCACTTTATTGTGGCATTGGCGAAGAAAATAAAGATTTACCATTTATGATTTAAAATAATAACAATAAAAGAACAACATTTTCTCTTTTTTTTTAATGTTTACCATTTAGTTGAAATCACATTTTAAAAAAATAAATAAATCAATTTGTTTGTGCGTGTAGATTTTCTTCTTCTTCGCTTTTATAATAAAAAAAAATTCTTGAATTTAATCGACAAATTACTAAAACGAATTAAAAGTGCATCCATAGAATCGAAAATCATTTTCAATTTGATAATCAACTATGTTTTCATTTTTATAAAGAAATCTCTCATAATCAAATGAATAATAAAAAGAAAACGAAGTAGATGTACTTCGAATTGAAATGAAACACCTTGCGTACGTTATTCATTCTCTTCGAGCAACCGAACGAGTAAATCATGCTGTTGCGATGGATGAGGAAATAAACGAATTTATTCTCTTCTCGTCGTTCTCTTTTTTTTCGCACTCACTTATTATTACTTCAATTCTTCAATATTCATAATGTTTCTTTTGTTGGCGCACGAATTTCTTTGAAAGACAAACTTCATCGTTGTTCGTTCGTTTTTCCTATTTCAGTTTTTCTTTCTTCTTTACTTTTGCGAATAAATTCTTTTATTTGTTTTGTCAGGTATAAGCATGCTCTCGGCTTATTCCTATTTTTCTGCTGATCTTACAAATGATGAGGAGACGAAAATAAATGACACATATTATTTGACATAAAAAATACTCTAATTATATATATATATATATATAAATCTCTCAATCATATTCAAATGTCGACAACAATACACACGCAATCATCATTAACCAATGGCTTACACAAATACAAAGTATGTATATTTCGTATTTCGTCAAAGTATTTTTGGCATCTATTTGAAAAGAATCATTTGTTTAACTACGTTCTTCGTTGGTGTTTGAAGTATTTCATGCAAATACATTTTTGCTGACTTGTTAACAACAAAAAAAAATCTTGAATAAGAATATAATTTGACATGCTAATGGATTATACTCGAAGACATAATTCCCTTGTGCAAAAAAAGAAACGAAACGCATCCTTTTCTTTTCTGCTTGACATTCATTTATTGGCTTTCGTTTTCAAATGCACACCTTAAAAGTCGTGGGTTGCATTAATTTATTCATGTATATGTCTGTGGAAAAGGTGTAGACAGATAGACAAATTCCATCTATGCATACATTTGCCGTTCATATGAAAACTGATTCGATTGAACATTCGTTTTATTTATTTAAGGACAAAAGTGATCGACCATCGAAAGACTCATTTAATTTACGTCAGCCATCATTAAATTCGAATTCAAATGGTTCATTGCCCAAACGATATCAAAGTGTCTATGCCGAGGGCACACCACTAGCATCGTTTGGTGTTCGAAACGATGATCATAATTTACGATCTCATTCAGTATAGAAAAATTTTCTTTTTTCTGTTTTTATTTTCTTTTAATTTAGAAATCTTTTTTGTTTATTCTTTTTTTCTTAGCCACCTACTCATATGCAATCACAACATTACAAACGACCACTTAAACCCATCAAAGAATTTCTCACTACACAATCGATAGTCAGCCAACAAGATGATCGGCAACGGTCCTTTTCTCAAGTAACTCATTCAAAATCTAAATTTCTTTCTTTTTTTCTTCTTTTCTTTCGACTAATACTATTGATCAGAATTTTCAATTCATCGTGTTATTTAGACAAACGGTTACATTCGTTCGCAAACCGATGCAACAATACAAAATGCGAATGCAGGTCTAACAAAAACTTTAAACAAACTACGTCATCAAGAGCCAGTTAATCCAACGAATACTCAATCTATGATTGCTCGCGGAACAACTCGACACAGAACTAATCTAACTTCAACAGCCAATTTTCACTATCAACGATCCGGTGGTACAAAAGGTCCTCTTCCAGCTGAACTTATAACTAAACGACCAAAAACTTCGATGCCACCGACTACCGATTCTGCACAACAGCCTAGTTCAACAGCAGCACGCTACGAAGCAAAATCCATGGAAACTTCAAGTCCACGTGCAGCTACACCATATCGTTTGCCAGCTAAAAGTCTTGATACAGATTTACGTCAAACCAATGAATTTAATTTCGAAAGTGTTACTATCGATGAATATCCTGATAAATATCGAGTAAAACAGTATTTTATTCGAATCAAAATATCAATTGTCTGTTTTTCTAGAGATCAAAATATGAATCTCATCCACAATTAACAACAAGACCAACATCTACAAATCAATTATCCGTGCCACACGCATCGACTTCCGACAATCAGCATCGTTCATTGCCTGAAGTTAGTGTCAATCCACAGATTCAAAGTACTCTACAGAAAAATACCGAACAACTTGTTCAATACTACGAACAGATTCCTAATGGTTCATCAAATAAACCATACCGATCCGATTCACAGAACAACTATAGATTATCAAATTTGAATACAAATGATAAACATTTACGTCATCGACATCATCATATTCAAGTCGAACCAACTGATACATTCAAACGAACATCATCACCCGTTAAACATCAACATATCGTCGATGTACAACCGAATATTATCGTTCAACATCAACGTTCAACTCAAGGAACAACAGCAGCCAATCCATTGAATGATGTTTATATCGAACGAGAAAATACTGGAATACATTTACTATCTACTCTCAATGCTGGTATGAATAGTAATAATAACAATAATAATAATAATAATGACGATGAAAATCTTCGAAAGAAAAAAAAGACTCTAATGGCACCTCCATCGTCACCGACAGCTCAAGAAATAAATCGTATTTGGAAAAAATCACGACATAAATACTCATTTCAAGCGATTAATAGTAATGGAACATCACGAAAAACTGCCAGAGGACGTCGACCACCCGGTCGTTTGAAAAATTATGGAGATGAATCTGATACGGAAACAACAGCCACTGAAACTCAAAGTAAAGATGAAGGTTCGTGCAAAGACAAACATCTAGTCATGAAATGAATTCATTTAAGTTCTAATGAATCCTTTCAAATAGACCTCTTCAACGTAGTGCATAGTTTGTTTTATAAGACGAAGAAGAAAAACGAATAACGAACTATAAGAAAAGGCACAATGAAAAAGAAAGGGAAAGAGAGAGAAGGAAAAAGTAAATATATAATTAATCTCCAAAGAACAATCAAATACATGAAAAAATTATTCTTGTTGTTGCATCAATGTGGAATCATACATATTCTATTCGATATATTTAATAAAAAAAACCAAGTAATCAATCTATTTTTGCTCTTTAATCTTAGACTTTTTTATATATTCATAATTAAATCAATAATCATAAAAAAAATAAAATGAAATTTGATTTCTATTCAATAGACATGATGCGTCGAAATGGTCTTCCTCCAAGTGATCTTGGTAGTGATGCCTGGTCGGATTTAACGAGTGAATTCAGTGATACGAAATTTCGTAAACATCCGAATATTCGAACGTCAACACCGAATATGACTCGACAAAGTTCGAGTCAGAGTTCGAAAGATGTTGGACAAATTCGAAAGCAATTATCTGGTTCGAAGTTTTTTCCTCATCTTTTTCGTCGACATAATATGTCAATCTATTTTTTTTCGACATTTAGATCTGCAGATCATGTATAATGATCTATTAAAATTATTAGATATCGATATTGAATCAGTGAGAAGTAGTCTGAAATCGAGTACTTCTTCTCACACGGAACATCATCATCGAAGACATCGTTTTCGTAAAGTAATGCCTGTTACCTCGTCACGTCATTCAAATATTGACATGAAGTAATTGCATTAATTTTATTAGAAAAAAGCAAACTAAATGACAGAAATTGTTTTGTTTTGGATGTTCAGAGAAGTCAATCAACGTTTTACACGACTTGAAACATCGGTCGTAACTTTAGCTGAATCGATAGCAAAACTATCGGCACAAATTCAAATGCAACGTGTTCTCAAAGATGATGTACAACAATTACGTGCTGAAGTTGCTGAACTTCGACAACAAGTACATCATCAACATCCTCGACAACCATTACCGACTTCATTTAATACAATAAATGGTATGTCAATAGGAACACAACAACAACAACAACAACAGCAGCAGCAGACAACACGTTTAATCAGTCCAAATATTCAGCGTCTAACTACTATTAATAGTCAAAGTCCTTTAAATGTTTCTACATCTTACATGCCTTCAACATCAACTATACAACGTACCGGTTTAATCATTGATCCAAGACAAGCACGGAAAATTGAGCAGTAAGAATAAATCTTGTTTTTTGTTTTGTTTTTCTATTCGATTGAAAATGAAAATCGATCATCATTTCTAGATTCTTCGGTACAGAAGCAATGCTTCGATATTTTCTTAGTTTATTAAATTACGAAGAATATGCAACCGTACTTGAACGTGAACGAATCGGTATTTATGAATTACCGTATGTAAGCGAAAGAAAACTACAAAGTCTTGGCATACCCTATGGACCTTGTGCTCGTATTATTTACGAAGCACAACAATATTTTATTTCATTACTAACACTAAAATCGACTGGAATTGATGTATAGAAGACAAAACTCATTCATAGTCATTTTTTTTCTATTTGTTCAAGTAAATAATATATATTCTCAATCCATTTATCGAGAAATTCGTTTTGAATTTGATTTTTATTGTAAGTTATTGTAAAACAAAGATGATTGTGAATTGTACTTATACCAAGAAGAATTGAACTTGTCCAACGTTGTTCAACAAGTGAAACACCAAAATATTGTTCGACAATCGCGTTTGAATCAAGATTCGGTAATAAACCAAGATTACTAAATGCAAATTGAACATCATCACACGATAATAATTCATTTGCATGGATTAATTTCAAAAGATCACTATCATTTTGACAATTTCGAATGTATTCTTTTTCATCAATACGATGATGAAGATCGTGATGCTGTTCAATTGCATTCGGCCATAATGATAAACATGATTGTTCATTAAGATGAACTAAACAATCAAAAACTGTAACGAACATACCAATTTGTTCGAAATCGAGATCTAATTTCGGTCGAATATTAACCATCATGTGAATTTTCAATGTTTTATCATTGTGATAACCAGCTGCTCGATAATAAGCAGAAGCTGTTATACTTGTTAGAATACTATTCAAACGTATTTTCTGTGCATGACATTGGTCAATTAAACGTTTGAGTATTGATTCTGACAGATAGAAATGTCGAATACCCGTTTGCGATACAATCGGATTAGATCGTTGTGCTCGTGGTTGATAATCGAAATCAGATATTGTTTCATATGCATATCGATCGAATAGATATTTTTCCATTGGTTCAAGAGCAATATTCTTTTGAGTGATAGTTGTCGATGATAAACATAAGAATAGATAGTGTCGTGTAATGTAGAATAAATTTTTGGCATCGACAAGTGCATGATGAAATGATGTGAGAAGAATATGACCATCGATCATAATCCATCGTGTTAGATTATCATTATCTAATGGCGTATTAAGTTCATTTTCAAATACAACTGACCAATTAAGATTCTTTCAAAGAAAAAAAAGTCAATAGTATAATGTTTCTGACAATGTTTTTTCTTTACTTTTTCATATTTGAAATTTAACATTAGATGTTCTTCAGCTAGATGTCTATCTTTTGATTTATAAACCAAAGTTGTTTGATCATCGGATGAACAGACTGTATAGCCTAATACTGGACAATAATCGTGATATAACTGTATCAAAGCTTGTCGTGCTTTTGATTCAGTTATATGATTTGTATTCGAAAGAATTATCGCTTGAACCAATGTTTGATTGCCATAATCTGTTTGTTCTCGACAATAGATTCGTTCGGCAGCTCCTAATTCGCGAACAAAACCTTGAATATAAACGATAAATTCAGTTGAGATATCCATTCATCTTAAAAGAAGTTACTCACTCATAGTGTGTGTTTTTCTCAGTATCTACTATTGAAATGATTCCCTGTTTTTTTTCTCCTTCTGTTCTCGTGCATTGCCGACTGTGTGTACGGCCTTGTCAAGTCTCCGATTTGTTTTCGGCTGTCATCATTGCTGCTAACCGGAATCTTCGTATATCGTTATTCTCTTTCTTTTTTTTCTCTTCTCCCTTCTCAATTTATTAAGAAGGCAATGAATTCTGCTTTTCATTACAAATAATCAACAGCAAAAAAAAAACTTTTCGTCCTTTCGATTCTAATCTACTTCCGTTACTTATCAGAATAAATGCATCGGATTG